>Ga0307510_10000230_pt1 | contig 50153 bp, 47 predicted proteins | sample 12_EM_MG_FD_207224 | JGI IMG/M metagenome (GOLD analysis project Ga0307510, IMG submission 207224) | Populus trichocarpa ectomycorrhiza microbial communities from riparian zone in the Pacific Northwest, United States - 12_EM | ecosystem: Host-associated > Plants > Roots > Unclassified | place... | reverse complement strand
GGAACATATGGGGCGATACTGCCGGACGAACAGCTGCAGTACATGCTGAATCTCTTTTACAGCCCGGCTTCTTTGCGCAGACAGATGATAGAGGACCGGCATCAGTTCCTTATTGTGGAGCACGAAGATGAGGCTATTGGTTTTGCGTCCTGGAGCGCCACAGCAGAGCCCGGAGTATACAAGCTCCAGAAACTCTATGTTTTACCGGGGCAGCAGGGAAAAGGCCTGGGAAGGGCTCTTTTGCAATATATCTTTGAAGCCATACAACCGGAGGGAGCAAGCTTGCTGCGTCTCAATGTCAACCGGTACAATAAGGCCCGTCAGTTTTATGAAAAAATGGGCTTTGCCGTGGTAAAAGAAGAGGATGTCGCCATCGGTAATAATTACTTTATGAATGACTATGTGATGGAAGTCACGGTTCCGGCGGTTGAGCCGGGATCATAAGACGGGGGTCGGCAGTCTCTTCTTTGAGGCCCATTGCGGCACATTTCATTTTATGGGCAGTGTCATGACCGAGGTACTTTTCGATCCTTTTCTCCACGAGGTAGATCACTGGAGTTAGCACCAGCGCAGCGGTAAATTTGTAAAAATAATTCATCATTCCAACGGCCAATATCAATTGCCAGGAGAACACACCGCTAAAAGCTATAAAGAGGACGATGTAACTGTCTACCAATTGTGATACCAGTGTTGATCCTGTAGCTCTCAGCCAGAGATGTTTGTCCCCAGTCCGTTTTTTAATCTGGTGGAATACGGTGACATCCACTATCTGGCTGACTAAGAAAGCCACCAGGCTACCGATGATAATCCTGTTACTTTGTCCGAAGATGGCTGTGAATGATTGCTGAATATCAGGAACCCCCTGTTTGCTGCTGCTGGCGATCCATACATCGGAGGGAGGGATTTTTATCGCCATGAAATACATCAGAAAAGCATATGCGATCAATACCACAGCCGTGATAGATATCCTCCGCACTGCCTTTGGACCATAATATTCATTTACGATATCCGTCATTACAAATTCAATAGGCCAGAGCAGAACCCCGCAGGTAAGGGTAAAAGAAAGCCCGCTTTGCCCAAATAAGCTGAAATTGACCGGGTTCAGTCCGAAAATTTTCTCCAGCGAAAAAAGTTTTGTGCCTATGGCTTCGGCGATCAGGGCATTACAGCAAAAAAAAGCGGTAAACCCTAAAAATAGCTTGGTCGGACGGTCCTTGAGTATTGAATTGATCATTAGCGATTAATTATAAATAATACCACTTGCCATAAAAAGAATAACGCGTTTATAATAAGCAGCCAGACCGGGATGGCCGCGGCCCTGAGCCTGCCCAGAATAAACAGGAAAACGATCCCAGCGTTGACAATGATATTGATCACGATAGACAATATAAAGCCGAGCACGAAAATATTCGACAGAACGATGTCCGCCGACATCCCTTCGGTCTCCTTTCGATGAGGAAGCCACTGGATTAATGAAGCCAGGACAAAACAAATATTACAAATAAATGCCACCCGGGAGAGAAGTCTTAATACCCGCATATTTAGCCAAAAATCCGTATTTCTGGGCAAAATACCATTATTTTGCGGACATTAAATAGAGGCATAAGTATATGAATTCTACTGTTCTGAAAAAGGCGCTTCCCCACGTGATAGCCATCCTGGTATTCCTGATCGTAGCAGTCATTTATTGCCGGCCGGCACTGGAAGGTAAAGTTGTCTTTCAGTCAGATATGCTGCAATACAAGGGGATGGCTCAGCAGTCCGTCGAATACAAAGAGAAACATGGTCATTATCCACTCTGGTTGGAAAGCTCTTTCAGCGGCATGCCGGCCTATACGATCGCCATGGATCACTCTGCGATCTATCTGGGACCTGTCGTCAATATACTTTCTCTCTGGCTCCCCCAGCCTATCAATTTCTTCTTTATAGCCTGTGTCTGTTTTTATATCCTGATGCTGGTGCTGCGGATCAACCCCTGGATCGGGGTGCTGGCCGCGCTGGCCTATGCCTATAGTACCTATGATCCTGTCATCATTGTCACAGGGCATGTCACCAAAATGCAGGCTATTGCTTATGCCCCCGGCATCTTTGCCGGTCTGTTCCTATTGTTCCAGCGAAAGTTTATCTGGGGGACGGTGTTGACGATGCTGTTCTTTGCCTTGCAACTAAGCACGAATCACCTCCAGATCGTATACTATACCTTACTGAGCATGGGCGTGCTTACCCTGTTTTATATTGTGCACGCCTTTATTAAGGGAGAGGGTAAAGATGCGGCTCTGGCTATCATCCTGGCCTGTTTTGCAGGTCTGGTAGGTTTTGGGACCAGTACGCTGGGCAATCTGCCCGTCCAGGAATATTCGAAGGAGACCATGCGCGGAGGAAGAACGGAATTGACCAGTAGCTCCAGCAAAATGGAAAGCAAGAACGGCCTTAGCAAGGACTATGCCTTCGGTTGGAGCTATGGTATCGGCGAAACCATGACCCTGGCTGTTCCCAATGTGTATGGCGGAGGCAGCGGCGGGAAAGAGATAGGCGATAATTCAAAATTTGCCGAACAGCTGACACAGGAGTTCTCCGTGCCGGAAGAAACAGGACTTCAATATGCCAATGGTTCTGCTTACTGGGGCGCACAGCCCTTTACATCCGGGCCGGTCTATCTCGGAGCGATCATTTGCTTTCTGGGTATCCTTGGACTGGTCTTTGTCAAAGGCTGGCAGAAATGGGCTTTGTTAAGCATTACGGTGCTGGGGATCGTGCTTGCCTGGGGTAAGAACTTTTCAGGCCTCAACTATTTCCTTTTTGATCATTTTCCCTTCTACAATAAATTCCGTGCTCCTGCCATGGCGCTGGTGATCCCACAGTTGACAGTACCTCTGTTAGCGGCGCTGGGGCTGAATGAGCTGATCAGCAGCCGTCAGCCGAGAATGGAGATCTGGAAAAGCTTCCGCAAGGCGGCTTATATCACCGGCGGGGTGCTGGTGATCCTGATCGGCTTTTATTTCATGGCGGATTATTCCGGCGCAAATGATAGCCGGTTAAAGGAACAGTTCGTACAAAATAAGATGCAGCAGCTGTCTCAGGGAAAACAGGCGGGAGCCGATGTACAGCAGCAGGCCATCGCCACGGGTAATACGCTGATCAGGGCGTTGCAGGCCGACCGGCAGTCGCTGTATGGTAGTGATCTGCTCCGGACCATCTTACTGATCGTCGCTGCGGCTGTGCTACTGGGCTTATATCTGAAAGATAAGATCAAGGCTTATATCCTGCTGGCAGGTTTGATCATCCTTAGCTCCTACGATCTGCTGGCGGTGGGAGCAAGATATCTTAGTGCAGACAACTATTCGGACGCCGCGGACTTTGAAGCCAATCTAAGCCCGTCGCCTGCTGACCAGCAGATCAACAGTGATCCGGACAAGAACTTCCGGGTCTTCGACGCATCTTCCCAAAGTCCCTTTGAGGATGCAAAAGCTTCCTATCATCACAATTCACTGGGAGGCTATTCACCTGCCAAGCTGGGTCTCTACCAGGACCTTATCGAAAACCAGCTCTCGAAAAGGAATATGCAGGTCTTCAATATGCTGAATACAAAGTATTTTATCCAGCAGAACCCGCAGAACGGTCAGCCCCAGCCTGCTTTGAACCCGGATGCTTTTGGTCCCTGCTGGCTGGTAAAAGCCATTCACTTTGTAAAAGACGGGAATGAGGAAATGAAGGCGCTGGATAGCATCAACGTCCGGGATACGGCCATCGTCCAGCAACAGTTCGCTTCTAAGATAAAATTCATGCCGGTTGCGGATAGTACGGCGACCATAAAGCTGACAGAGAACGACAATGACAAGCTGACTTACGAGTTCAACTCCGCTACGAATCAATTTGCGGTGTTTAGCGAGATCTATTATGATAAGGGCTGGGATGTCTTCCTCGATGGGAACAAAACTGACTATTGCCGGGTTGACTATGTGCTGCGCGGCATGGCGGTTCCGGCCGGGAAACATACGATCGTTTTCAGATTTGAGCCGAAGTCCTTTGCAACCGGAAATTCGATCTCTACCTGGTCCTCCCTGGTCCTTTACTTGTTACTGATTGGTGCAATTATAATAGAGTTCCGGAAGAAGAAAGTAAAGACAGCATGAAACCGCTGAGTTTTGTGATCATTACGTATAACCGGCCGGAAGATGCGCTGGATCTGGCAAAGAATATAAGCCAGCTGGAAAAGTTGGATCAGTTGGTGGAAGAGGTCATCATTGTCAACAACAAGTCTACTGTCTCTTACAAACCGGTAGAGGATTTTATCAGCGCTCATCCTGCTATTCCTTTCCGGTATTTTCTGACAGAAGAGAACCTGGGTGTCTCCCGGGGACGTAATTACGCGATCCGGAAAAGCCACGCTCCTACCCTGCTGTTTCTGGATGACGACGCCCTAATTCGCAATAACGATGCATTACCCGCTATAGTTGACGCATTTAACAAGAACCCGGCTCTCGGAATAGCGGCTTTCAAGATCTACTATTACAGCACAGGCGAAATGCAGGTCAACGCCTTCCCGCACAAACGTTTTCCCGAAAGAAAAGACTGGCCCAGTTTCGATACCTATTATTTCTCCGGCGCTGCGCATGCCATCCGGCGGACGGTATTTGACGAAGTGGGCTATTACCCCGAGAACTTTTTCTATGGCATGGAGGAATATGATCTTAGCTTTCGGGCTCTTGATGCGGGGTATATCATCCGGTATACCGACGAGGTGGTTATCCTGCACAAAGAGTCGCCAACAGGCCGGCTGACGCCCAGGGAGAAGCGAAAGGGCATGTGGCTGAATAAGACTACTGTCGCCTGGAAATACCTGCCGCTTCGTTATTTCGTATCGACGGCGTTGATCTGGAGCCTTTGGTACCTGCTCAAAAGCAAGGGTGATCTGGGAGGTTATTTCAAAGGTTGGGCGGCGATATTGAGGATAGCCCGGACCGAAAAGAGAAGACCAGTCAGTCTGGCTTATCTAAAAAAGGTAAAGGCACGGCTGGCATACTAATAAAAAAACCCCTCGGGTGAGGGGTTTAATATAAAGAGGGGTGATCTTTACCATTTGTCTACTTCTTCGCCAGTAGTAGCCGTAGGAGTGCTTGGTGCAGCAGGAGTATGCCTTACAGGAACGACCACATCTTCTTCGACGTCGTCGCTAACTGCAGTTTCCTGGTAGCCACCTTCATTTTCCTGTACGTTATCGTGGTTGTATGCGTCGAAGTCGAAATCCGGCATCAACTCTGTTTTAACATAATCCACCGCCTCTGTCAGCGCCTTCAGGAACTTGTTGAAGTCTTCCTTGTACAGAAAGATCTTGTGCCTGTCGTAACCATCTTCGTTGAATTTCTTACGGCTTTCGGTGATAGTAAGATAGTAATCGTTACTACGCGTAGCCCTTACATCGAAGAAATACGTCCTGCGCTTCCCAGCTCTGATGCGTTTGCTATAAACGCTTTCCATCCTTTTGTCGTTGTTTTCGTACGCCACAATGAATTTTTTTCTGTTGAAAATTACTAATTAAGCAGTCACAAATATAGTATTGTTTTCGAATTAGCAAAATTTGCGAAAACATTTATATCTTCTATTTAAGCTCGTTTACACCGAGGCAGGACATTTACGCCGGTGTATTTTCCGCCTGCTGCTGCTCATAGAGATAGGTATAATAACCATTAAGGGCCAGGAGCTCCTGGTGAGTCCCTGTTTCGACTATTCTACCTTCTTCCAGCACGACAATGCGGTCAAAGTCGAAGAGGGAGAAGATCCGGTGGGTGATGATGACCGCTGTTTTATGCTGAAGATATTGGTATAAATTGCCAAGTATTTCCTTTTCAGTTTTAGCATCTACAGCGCTAAGACAGTCATCAAACACGATAATTTCCGGGTCTTTGATCAGGCCACGGGCAATGGAGATCCGCTGTTTTTGTCCGCCGCTGAGAGTCACACCTCTCTCCCCTATCATCGTCTCATAACGCTGCGAAAAGCCTTCTATCTCTTTGTCGACGCTGGCATAGCGCGCAGCCAGTCTTACTTTTTCTTCGTCCTTTTTGTCAAGTCCGAACTGGATATTGCCCGATACAGTGTCGCTGAAAAGAAATACATCCTGCGGCACATAGCTGATCTGACGGCGCATATCTTGCAGATCTAATTCGCGAAGATCGGTGTTATCCATTAGTATTCGGCCCTTATCCGGATCATACATGCGTAGTAAAAGTTGGGCAATGGTCGTTTTTCCGCTGCCGGTCCTGCCGATGATGACAACTTTCTCCCCTTTTCGTATCTCCAGATTAAAATTCTGCAATGCGTGTATACCCGTATTCGGATAGGTAAAATCCACGTCCTGGAAGGATATGTTTCCTTGTAGCTGTTTGGAGACGACGACGGGCGGGTTCAGGATCACGGGTTTTGTATCCAGGAATTCGTTGAGTCGTTTCTGCGAGGCGGATGCCCGTTGGACCATGCTGGCGACCCAGCCTATGGCGCTGACAGGGAAGGTAAGCATGGTGATATAAATGACAAACTCGGTGATGGTGCCGATATCCGCATTATGCCGGCCATAGATGACATAAATCCCCCCGATCATAATGGCCATGAGGGTGCTGAGACCGATCATAAGGCCCATGGAAGGGAAATAGATGGATTCGATCTTGGCCAGACCGACGGCATTCTTTCGGTATTCTTCGCTGTTGTGACTGAAGAATCGGAGCATGGCTTTCTCCTGTACAAAGGATTTTATCACCCGGATACCGCTGTAAGACTCCTGGGCGTTGGTGGTAAGGTTGCTCAGCAGCGCCTGGATATGTTCGCTTCTCTTATTGATGATATTATTGACATAATAAATGGTAAGGGCAAGTATGGGTAAGGGTGTCAGCACATAAAAGCTTAGCAGCGCATCCTTTTTTAACATAAAAAACAGGCTGAATCCGATGGTCACGAGCAGATTGGCCAGGTACATCATAGCCGGGCCGGTGTACATGCGGACGCGGCTGACGTCTTCCGCCATACGACTCATGAGGTCTCCCGTACTATGGGTCTTGTAAAAATTGGTATCCAATTGCTGATAATGGGCGTAGATCTCTTTCTTTTGGTCATATTCGATATGCCGGCTCATGACGATGATGGTCTGGCGCATGAGAAAAAGGAAGAACCCACTTATCAGAGCCAGTACAAGCAGGGTTATGCCACAGACGACGACCTTCCGGCCAAAAGTAGCGTGATTGGTATCGAGTACGCGGATGAACTTGCGAACCAGGATGTCATAGTTGGCGGTGTCCCGGGCATCCCGGGTGGCTGTTTGTGCGGCGGCCCGTTGGCCGGCGGGAGTCTGCGCAGCGGCGTCCGGCGCCTTCTCACCGCCATCTCCTTTTGCACCGGCCCCATCGACCGTGGAGGAGCCTTCCGTTACCGCCTCGGAGTGCTGCTTAGCCGCATTTGCCCTGCTCACATTATTCCGCAGCTCTTTTTCAACGGAATTCACCACATAACCAGTCACCTGCGGGGTGAGGATCCGAAAATAGTTGGAGAAGATGACAAAAACCAGTCCCAGGAGAAAGCGCCAGCGATATTTCCAAAAATATTTATTTACAGCCTTTAAGTGCTTCAAACCAAAAATTTACGTAAAGGTAAGAAATGCAATAAAAATATTTGGCGGTTTAATTATAGACCCATTATTTTGCGCCCGGAGAGATGGCAGAGCGGTCGATTGCGGCGGTCTTGAAAACCGTTGAAGGTCAAACTTCCGGGGGTTCGAATCCCTCTCTCTCCGCTGAAATTCAGTGTATGCCCTCAAGGTCTTATCCTTGAGGGCATTCTTGTGTTCGAACTTTTCCATCCTTTTTTCGCGTCCTACGCTGTCCTTCATTAATAAGTTAGTTTCCAATCAATAAGGAGTTCGAATCCCCTTGTGTTCCGTTATTTTTTAACTCAAGCCAATGTCTACCAAAAAGAAAATTGAATTAATAAATCCCAAACGAGAACCACTTACGGCAGAAAAGTTAAGGGAACTCTCAGGTCTAAATTTATCGGATGAACAAGCAGAAGAGGTTATTTGGTCTTTGACAAAGTATGCACAGATTATCTACGATTTTACCGTATGACAAAATCAGTTTACCAAATGCAAAAGAGAATCGAACCCCAGGTAACAGTAAAAGAAAAGTAAAAAAACCCTCGTTCTATGGAGTCAAAGGGCTTACCGATGGTAGGCTTCCAGTTCCATCCTCTTCTATAAGTCTCGTCTAAACTCACCCTTAAATTATCAACCATATAGACAACCGAAATATAACGGCAGTGGCCTAACTACAACTAAGCTGTGTTCCTTTGAACATTAGCATCATATTCAAACATATATTCCCCGACAGGGAAAAAAGTGCCAAAATCAGTAGATTTTAAATGTACATTAAAATCAAAAGTAGTACCTGTTCCTGATCGTATAATATGATTAGGTGTTCCGACAGGGAAGTTAACAAGCTTAACACGAAGATCTGGGACCTTATTTAATTCAGGAACAAAATGGCCACTACATGTGAATGAATACACTGTTTCTAATAATTCTACCTTCAAAATTCCAGATGCTATTTCAGCTTCGCTAACATGTGCGTCCTGTACAAGTACTTTTACCAAAGGAGTATCTCGCAATCGTTGTCTTGCGACATAACGAATCTCTTCAACAGCGTCCGTGTTTGTCTTTTTCCCAGAATTCTCGGTGGAAAACTCTAAAAATCGATCTGTTCGGTAAAATAAAAAACGTTGTCCCGTTTCTTCATAAAATTCTTTAAGAAGCTCATATAAAGGTCCCGTAACCTGTCCAGATGCCTTCTCCCACCAATCTTCTTTTTGTTCAGATGTCACAAAGATTAAAGGCTTTTTTATATCTTTTACGTAATTAATTATTTGGCACCAAACGATATAATCTCCATATGGTTTATCTCCATCCTTATTCAAATCCTTGAATCCAGGTGGTAGTTTATTTTCCTTCCGTCGCTTTGCCTCTTTTAATACTTCTACTAGCTCCTCTTTGTTAAAAGGAGAGCCCACGCTTGATTCGAACAATTTACAAATACTGCCAAGAATCGGATCATTTTTTCTATAGTCTGGGTATTCATTTCTAATCTTTTTTATAGATACTTCTGCATTATTAAGAGCTGAGTTAATAGCAGTTTCAAGTTTTTCTTCCAATTCATCAGGGATAATACGGCTACCTTTGAGTTTTTTTAAAGGCTCTTCAATAGCTTTTTTGACATCCATTATCATTCGTTCGGCATCGTTGAATGCCCCATTTGCGGACAAAATGACACCATTTCGGTTTCTAAAAAACTCATCAGCCACTTGATAAGAGAGCCAAGCCCTTCCTTTAAAACCGTTAAGAGAATCCAATAGTGCGCGTTGAGTATTATTATGGTATCTGTATAAATCTAGCAGGACGTTGGTGTCCACCGTTAATATACCTTCTTTCCATATCGTCTTAATTTCTCTTATAGAAGGCGGAAAATACCATTTAAATTTTTCTTTCATTTGCCAAAACTATTATGGTCATTATAAGGTCAATAATGTTCCGGGTCAATGACCCAGGACTGTGAAAATCACCTCAGGTGGTGTTAGTGGTAAACTGCAAAAATCTATTTCTATGTAAGGACTTAGCTACCAACAACTAGAATTTCGTCTTTAGCTTTCAGTGTTCACCTTCAATTTCGCTAACTTTTCTTGGCGTTAATTAAAAAAATTCTCAGGCCACAAAAATTCAGATAAATGGTATCTTATCATATCGGATGCCCATTTATATCCCCTTGCTTCGAGTTCTTTGAGAAAATATGGCCATGGAGGGATATTGCTTTTGTACACATTCCCAGACGAGGTTGACATACCGCCGCCCTGAGAGGTCGATAAACCTCCATACTGAGAGGTTGAAAGCCCCCCGTATTGAGAGGTAGACAATCCTCCGTATTGCGAAGTAGACATACCTCCATACTGTGACGTAGATAGGCCTCCATACTGTGAAGTTGATGCTCCTCCGTACTGAGAGGTAGACATACCGCCATATTGAGATGTCGACAAACCTCCACCTTGGCTTGTACTCAAATTGCGAGGCCATGTGATGATTCCGGTCATACTGACCATCTGTTCCGGTGATGTTGACCACTTCTGTGTATCCCGGCAGGTCTCTCTGTAAATTCATTCTTGCAGGCCTTGGATACAAGATAATTATTTTTTAGTCTTTCTCATGGATTCTCCTTTTAGCTCTATGCGGTGGGCCGTATGGACCATCCGATCCAGGATAGCATCTGCTATGGTACTATCGCCTATGGTCTCGTACCATTTGGATACTGGCAATTGAGATCCGATCAAGGTAGACCTTCGGCCGTGACGGTCCTCGATGATCTCCAGGAAGATCATGCGACTGCCATTGTCTAGGGGCTGCATGCCAAAGTCGTCAAGGATGATAAGGTCTGCCCGTTCGATCTTGTTGATCTCTCGTCCATAGGAGCCATCCGCTTTTAGCATCTTCAAACGAGAGAAGAGTTTCTGAGTGTTAAAATAGAGGGTTCGGTAGCCAAGCAGGCAGGCCTGATGACCCAGGGCGGAGGCCAGGTAACTTTTACCAGCGCCGGTGGCGCCGGTGATCAACAGGTTTTCCCGCTTTTGTACAAAGCTGCCTTCAGCCAAACGCAGGAACTGATTCTTGTCCAGGCCCCGAAGGGCCGTAAAATCTACCTCTTCGACGCTGGCCATATACCGGAAGCGGGCTTGCCGCAGGTAGCGGTTGAACTTCTTGTTCTCCCGTTGTTCCCATTCGGCCTGGACCAGCATGTCTATTAGTTCGTCATGGGTCAGCTGTTGGCTTTGATGGCTTTCCTGCAGCGTTTTGTATGAGTGCCACATGCCGTGCAGCTTCATCTGGGCCATTTTGTTCAGGATCGTACTGCTCATAGTTGATGATATGTATTTGGTGAGTAATGAATGCTATTGGTAGTGATCGGCTCCGCGGATGTTCTCATGGAAAGGAAGCGCGTCTTGAGCCGGCTCTGCCGGCTCATCGAGACGGTCAAGTCCGAGGGTCAATATTTTGTGGACGGTGGTATAGTTGTAAGTGCCAAACTGGGTAGCACGAGCGATAGCTCTGATCAGCCGGTCCCGTCCCACCTTTCTTTCTTGGGATAGAATGCCGACACAACTGCGGTAGGCCTGCTCCGGGTAAACCTTGCTGTCCAGGATATGGGTGATATAATCTTTGACCACGGGATCAATGCCTGCTGCCCACTGAATAAACTTGTCCGGGTTCCATTCGCTGACGAACTGATGGGTGGAGGGAAGGTGTTGTTTATAGGTGGTATAGCCGTAGACCTTACGTTCCCGGTTATGACAGGCAATCCTCTCTTTGTTGTAGAAGACCGATACTTGGGATGCTGTGTAGACCAGTTTTACCTTCTTGCCGATATAACGATAGGGGACGCTGTAGTAGTGATGATCATCATGCAGGTGCACGTGACAGCTCTTCATGACGGTCACTTCCCGGAACTGCTTGACTTCGAAGCGGTCAACAGGCAGCGGTAGCAAAGTATGCCGCTCCTCGGCCTCGAAGAGTTGGCGGCGACTGTGAGGCTTTCGCTGGAACGGCAGATCGTTGTGAGCTTCCAACAGACCGATAATCGCTTCGTTCAACGCCTTCAGGCTATAGAAGACCTGGTCGCGCAATGGAGCGAATATCCGGGAATAAACAATGTTGACAGCGCCTTCCACCAGTGACTTATCCCTGGGCTTATAGCTCCGGGCAGGCAAAACGCTGGTCTGGTAGTGATTGGCCAGTTCCAGGAACAGCGCGTTGAGCTGGGCTTCAAATTTATTGGCCTTGGTAACGGCTGTTTTCATGTTGTCGGGTACGATCACGCGGGTCACTCCGCCAAAGTAGAGAAAGGCATTCTCCGTTGCCCGGATGCAATCCAGGAGTTGTTGGGTGAACACCGCCTCTGCATAGGTCAGTTGGCTATATCCCAGGATGGCAACGAAGACCTCGACGGGGATTTGTTCGCCACTCTCCGGATCGACCATGAACAGCTTTTTGCCGGTGAAGTCTATAAAGAGCTTGTCGCCTGGCGTATGCTCCAGATGTAGAGTGGCCGCCTGCGAAGCTAGCCAGTGTTTAAGTCGTTCGCAGAACTGAGAGTAGCCGTAGCCATCCGGGTATTGCCGACGGTACTCACTCCAGAGTACTCCACGGTTCACCCCGGTACGTTGAAGCTCCTGTTCAAAGTAAGGGAACAGTTCCTCCAAAGAGGTCTGGCGCACCACTGTCAGCTCGTTGGGATCGTCCAACATGGCCTCCAATTCCTCATCGCTCATATCCAGTAATTCAACCGGATTGTAGCCCCGATCTTCGATCAACCGTAGGTACTTCTTCACGGTATTGCGAGAGAGAGCCAGGGTTTTGCTGATAGTCTGTAGGCCAATGCCATTGCCGCGTTGCAGCAGGATCTGTTTGAGTTTGCTCATCATAATCGATTTTCCGGCCATGTCATGCAGTTTTGATCACTGCAAAGCAAGAAAATGATTACAGAAAGTTTGATGTGTTATAATACACCAGTTCAATTACCAATCTAGCCCCATTTATAAGTGGTCACTATTGCCGGAATGGCAGTAATCCCATTCCAATCTGGGTGGTCAACATCGCCGGAATGGCAGAACTGTCCGCCTCATGAGGGGTGGTCAACATCATCGGAACAGGTGATCAGAATGATCGGAATGAATGGTCAAGATGAATCGGAATCTCCAGCCATGTTCGTAAGTTTTGAATAATGGGTCTACTCATGTTATGGTTCTTTGTTTAATTATTAATATCAAAACAAAAATTAAAATGGTTCATTTTATGAATACGCTACTCAAAATAGATAACCTCGCCTTCGACTAGAAATTTGTAGGCGCCGACTACACCAATGAGGTATTGAGCTACTTATTAATTGATATTTTAAAGCCCGATTACTCGGTTCCAATCGGAAATGTACATATATACCCTTTGATATTCTGAAGATAGTAATGATCTATTATGGGCAGTAAAATTTCTTACCTTTTCAAGTTCTTCCATTCGCTGTTTTAACCAATGCTGTGATGGAACGACATTACTGAAGTATGCCCACTTTTCAATAATTATGGATGTCAACATACCAAAATCAACAAATCCCAATAAATCACTCTTTTCTCCTTCAAGCCATGAGTCCTTTAAGGCTGTCTCTTGTCGGTTTTCGGCATGGTTCTTCATTTTAATTGGCAATTTTGACCACCAATCAATGCTGTCTTTTTCATTTAGTGTCTCACGGATATATTCCCTAATTTCATTTTCAAAACAATGCAATACAGCATATAGTCTCGCCATTTCCAAAGCTTGATTTCTCCTGGCAATACTAAAAGGCGCTAAGGATTCAGCCAGTAGTTGCTCTTCAGCATAAGATAGATCTGCTCCAATCTGAATTCCTGCATGTTGAAATTTAGTGGCTTCGGATTCAAACATTAGACCTCTAAAAAGAAAATCTCTTATATCCTTATTCTTATTCAAGTAGATGGTCTTTTAAAGATTTAAAAATTGCATTATATACTTCAAGATCTTTGGTCGCTGGAAGGTGTATTTGAATGTTATAATGTAACCCAACGGTTGCATGTCCCTTATTGCCAAATTGTTTCTCTACTTCCTCCACGGCAGGTTTTTCAACTATAGGAGTTGCTGCAACAGTTGCAGAATCCTCCGATGACAAATCTGCCAGATCAAGCAAGGCATAAAAAGTTTTAGCCATTAATGCAGCCACTACTTCACTTGCATTGTGAAAGCTTTTGAATTTTCCTTCTATTAGAGGTCTATCGGCCGCCGTCGGGTTGGCCTTAATAAGAAAAATATCTGAATATGCCTCTTTAATAGCTTTTCCCATTACTTTCTTTGACAACGCATGGTTTCTGTAATCATGATATCTCTGAGTTGGAGTTCCATCTGCAGTCAGAAACCCGAGCGATTTCATTATTGGAATGAATGGCCTATGGTTGCTTGATTCAAACCCCATATCCTTTAGCAACTGGTTGGTAAATTTGGGTGGGGCCTGTGCATCTCTTATCTTACTAAAAAAATCAGCCAGCAAATTAAAAGCTTGGGTATAGGTTGTCGGTAAAGCCATCTAATTTTTTTATTTATCTCGTTATTTTTGATTTCTGCCTAAACCATTGTTTAATCAGAGCGTCCATCTCAAACTTATTTCAATAATTTTTAATCATTGATCGGTAATAAGGTAAGCATGAAATGATCGGTCCGCTGATATCTATACGCGATAGCTAATGAGGTCCCCCCATTTCTCGGGCCATTATGAAGTGTAGGAATTCGGGTTATTTAAAGATACAAAACTGATGGGAAATAGGTGTCTTTTCTGATGCTGCCTGGACTTATTCTGCTGTTGCAAAAGGCACCTGTTTACCATCAGGCCCTATTCCCCTTTTCTTTATCTTGCGTCCCTTGATCATTAGCCTGTTCGTATTGTGCCACCACCTCAGAAGGCGTCAGGCCGTTTAATGAACTGTGTGGACGGAAGTAATTATATTCCTGTACCCAGTGGCTTATTTTTTCATAGGCATCGTCCAATGATAAGAACCAGTTTACGTTTAAGCATTCATCCCGAAAAGAACCATTGAAGGATTCTATGAAGGGATTGTCGGTCGGCTTACCCGGTCTGGAATAGTCTAAGACCACCTTGTTCTCATATGCCCAGCGGTCAACGTCTTTGGATATGAACTCGCTTCCATTGTCAACCTGGATACGCTTGGGAACCGTCCTATTCTCCCGTTTTAACCGCTCCAGGACTTCTACGACATCGATCCCTTTGATGGATTTGCCGACTCGGATAGCATGGCAGAAACGACTAAAATTATCGACTATAGTTAACGCCCGAAATTTGCGCCCGTCAAAGAGCTGGTCAGCCACAAAATCCATGCTCCAAACCTGGTGTAAATTATTGATCTCCGGACGTTCCAGGCGATGTGCTGCTGACTTATTACGTCTTGGGCGCTTGCTACGAAGGTTCAACCCTTCCTCCTTATAAATCCGGTGAACCCTTTTGTGATTGTCTTTGAAGCCCTCTCTTCGCAACAATACATAAATCCGCCACATTCCGTATCTAACCCGGGCGGCTGCGATCTCCTTCATCCGTTGTCGAACGTGCCGATCTTCCCGCCGGTGTGGTCTATAGCGCCAGTTAGATCGGGCCATGCAAACCACCCGACACGCCCGCCGCGCCGACACCTGGTAATCGGTCAGCAGGAAATCCACCAATTGGCGCAGTTGCCGGGTCTTTAGACATTTTTTTTTAAAACGTCCTGCAGCATTTGTTTGTCCAGGCTGAGATCCGCTACAATCTGCTTTAATCTGGCGTTCTCATCCTGCAATTGTTTTAACTGCCGAAGTTCATTGACTCCAAGACCACCGTACTTTTTCTTCCAGTTGTAGAACGTCGCCTCGCTGATCCCCATCTGTCGACAGACCTCTGCAATCTTAACCCCATTCTCTCCTTGTCCTTGCTTGACCGCAAAGACGATCTGGGCCTCCGTAAATTTTGTCTTTTTCATGAGCAATCTTTCATGTTTTAAGTTATGAATTTTTGCCCGATTTTCTCTAGTTTACAGTGGACCGATTATTTGGGGGGAGGTCACTAAATCAATCTGTCAGGGAAAATTGATATTAATTTTAAACTTTACATAAGTAATTAAACATCAATATAATAAAAGTAGTACTATTTGACATTTTGGAAATTATTGACAAATGTTCCTTGCCATCACTATAAAAACCGGGAATCTGCCAAGGATAAGAGAAGAGGCCGGTGAACCTAACAATCAAATGTCTTAACTGGGGCCGTATCAAAGGGCACAACTTTATTTATAGGGTTTAAATTTGTCAATGAAGACGCATACTTTCATTAAATCTTTCACAAAAAGGTTCGAAAACTGTCCCTCTCTCTCCGCTGGTTGATTTATCACAACGTAAAAAGGGCTCGTAAAACGCAGATTTGACGGGCCCTTTTTATCCTCAGCAAGAATCACATATATATACCTATCGAATTTTTAGTCAATAAATGTCAGTCCAATTGTATCCAAATAGTTCGGTGCATTATGTCGACATCCCACCAGTCGTCGCTTTCATGATCAGGCAAGCATTCGGAGATATCTAAGTCTCTTGCATACCTGCTTAAGGCTTTTCTGCCAAACTTCAGGGTCAGTTCATAGATGTCCTGCCCGGTAAAACCGATATGAACTGTCATTACGACTTGCCTCTTGTCATTTATGGATTTTTTTGAATAATCTACTTCAGAGACAGGGAGCAGCACGCCGTCGCACCAAAAATGTCTGATCGGTTCGCGGTTAGATTTCCGGAATGTTTCGCCCATCTTATATTCAAGGAAGCTACAAAAGTCCTGGTCTAACATCCCAAAAATGGTTTTTTGAATAAATGCTTAGGGTCAAGTTCACCACGCGCATTTTCCCGGCAAATAAGCCGTCGTGTAGCGGCGAAAGGAAACAATACCAGAGCCGTAGTACCCGAAACATATGTAAAGCACCGGTAGTAGTAACCTTTGCGCTATAATTTGACGTGAGCAGGTGACTCTGCATAAAATTATTGTTTGGCGAGTAAAGCATCCAGTTTTTGATACCCTTCGTTCAGGCCTTTTTCTACTCCGGATTGCATCATGGCATTTCGATCCGTAACCGACTGGAAAACAGAGTGTGTCGTCACCTTGGTCCTGTTACGTGGTAATTCTTCAAAAGTCATAGTATCCAGCGTCACATGTCCCCGTATATGACCGATTTGCCCCCTTTCAAATTCCTGCATTCTTACAACGTATTAAACGGTACCGACACTTTCAGTTTTTCCCAACTTACCTCGATCCTCCCCCCTTTATCCGCTTGCACCACCTCTATCGTCAACAGCTCCACCCTCTCCTGCAAGACTTCAACAGACATCGGAACCCGAAGAACATCATTCTCCGCCTTATACTCCGTACCCCAGATATTGGGTTGTTTATTGAACATAATCGTCCAGCCATTTTTTGACGGCATGGTGAAGATGGAATACTCTCCGGCAGGAAGCTCTTTGCCATTAAAATAAATGGGCTGGCTGAGCGTAAGCTTTGTAGCCGCATCAGCCCCCGTTCGCCAACAACGATCGTAAGGAACCACTTCACCGAATATCACCCTTCCTCTCACAGATGGGCGGGAGTATCTGATCTTGATCGCCGCCCCTCCGCTAGTCATTTGAACAGAGTCCAACCTGTTCGTTATAGCAATATGTGGATTCACCTGATCTTTGGTCAAATTGGATGTTATCACAGAATCCATATTCAGGAGAGGAACAACCGTTCCTTTGATATTCCATGACGTTCCGATACCATCGACAGAGCGCAGGTTGTCTTTTTTGTCAAGGGATAACGTAAATATTCCCATAACCGAACTGCCGATGGAAAAATTTCCGTCACCCGTTTTCCGGATGATGAAATCCCTTGCGCTGTTAAAAACGATATGATGACTTAATAGGCTATCCCCATTCTTTCCTGGAGCAAAATTGACCAGCAATGCGGGCATATACACCAGGGTATAACCACCGAGACTATTGGCTACCATAATCTTTGCAGGATATTTTCTCTTGATAACAGTATTGTTTCTTCGGATTTCGATAAAGGTGCTGTTGCTGTCATAATAAAGTTTATAGGTAGACAGTAGCTGCGGCTCTTTACCCGGGATAGGCTTATACATATTTCCCTCTACACTTTGCAACTCACCATTCGGGAAAAAGGTTCCTTTGAGTTTGCTTACGGTGACAGCTTCGGTCAGGTCAGCCACCGTTAGGGAGAAATTATACCCATTCAGTTCATAATTCCCGATCGCCGTAGTGTCTTTTCCAAGCGTATAGATCAAACACCCTTTTTTATTATGGGGCTCTTGTGCCCGTGCCAAAAAACTGCAGGAGAGCGGCAGTAAAAATAGTAAGACTCGAAGCTGCATAAATAAGATTTAAGAAGGCAATATAAAGGCATTTGAAACAATACACCTGTGATAATTATCACGTTAATTCGACGCACTATTTATGATTGAACTGGGTTCTGACCCGGCTTAAGGTTTCCCTTGATACGCCCAGATAGGAAGCGATCATGCCCACGGAAACACGATAAAAAATATCAGGGAAAGATGTCATAAAATACTTATATTTTTCTTCAGTAGTATAACTGATATTGCTCATTATCCTGTTTTGGCTGGCATCAAAGCTCTTAGCTTTAAGCTTATCTATAAAGTTCTTGAACCTGGGTATAGTCGTCATTAAATTAGCAAAGGCCGGCTTGTCTATCAGGATAACTTCGCAGTTTTCCAATGCATCTATATTGCTTTTTGACGGATTGCCTGTATTATAACTTTCACGGTCACTGATCCACCAATTTTCAACGGCAAAACGAAGTATGTGCTCCGTCCCGTCTTCGCCGACTCTGTAAAGGCGAAGGCAGCCTTTTACAATAAAGCAGTTGTAATGGCACACGTCACCTTCCTGAAGGAGATATTGTCTTTTCCTTAACTTTCTTTCGATGCTGACAGCACGCACAGCATCCAGTTCGTCCGCTGTTAGGTCCACTTTTTCCTTTAAGTATATTTCGAAGGCTTCAAACATAGATGAATCGGAATAGAACAAATATATCGAAAATCGTCGATTTTACCATTTCTAAAAAGCACCTGTGATAAAAGTCACAGGTATTTTGCTTCAAATGTCCTTGTCCCCGATAACCTGTTCTCGTGACCTTTGTGGAGTTTCTCACTATTGAGATTTAAATAAAAAATGTATGTCAAAAACGATTTTAATAACCGGAACAAGTTCCGGATTCGGAAAGCTGATGGCGTTGGACCTCGCCAAAAAAGGACACAGGGTAATTGCCGCTATGCGTAATGTAGCAGCCAACAACGCTGGTATAGCACAGGAATTGGACGCTATACTCAATATCGAAGTGGTTGAAATGGATGTTACCAATACAGAATCTGTAAATGCTGCTATAGAAGCAACCGTCAAAAAATACGGGCAGATCGACGTATTGGTCAATAATGCCGGAATAACCGGTTTTGGGCTTTTCGAAGCAACGACCATTAAACAAATGAAAAATATTTTCGAAGTGAATGTTTGGGGTTCCGTACGGAATATCCTTGCAGTGCTGCCGTCTATGCGTGAGCACCGTTCCGGCCTGATCATTAACATTACCAGTGGATTGGGCTTGATTACCGCGCCGTACCTCGGGCCATATAATGGATCGAAATGGGCAATTGAAGGCATAACTGAAACGCTTCGTTATGAGGTTCGGAATCATGGGATTGAGACGGTAACGCTTCAGCCCGGCGCCTTTCCGACCGGAATTAGTGAGAAACCGGAAAATGGGTCTGACCGGCCGGAGATAACAGAAGCATATGGCAACGGAGCATTGGAAAAACTCCAAAAATTCGGTGGCATTATGTATGAAAAGATGGACGAGTATAGAATGGATCCGCAGGAAATAGCTGATGCAGTAACCAAACTGGTGGAGATGGAGGCTGGCACAAGACCGTTTTACACCACCGTCAACCGGGTTACGGATAACCTGGAACAAGAATATGCAAATACAAAGACACCATATAATCAAGAATGGATCAAACGAATGGGCTGGGGCGAATGGTTATAAAATGATATTGGAAAAACCAGAAAACATGAAAAATATAATCTTATTGCTTGGACTTGCCGGAATGGCATTAAGTACCATAAAACACACTAAGATGCTTGCAAAGCAATCCCCTACGCTTGATGTAGGCGGGTCGGTGGAGGTGCGCGAAGTAAGACCAACACCGGTTTCTACCAGTAAATAAATATCTATCTTTGTAAGGGCTTTTTTACAATCGAAAAGGAACTTATGAAGAAAATAGGATTTTTATCGTTCGGACATTGGTCCAATCATCCAGCCTATAAAACCCGTACGGGGAGTGATACATTGCTTCAGTCCATTGATTTAGCTGTTGCTGCCGAAGAGATCGGTTTAGATGGTGCGTATTTTCGGGTACATCATTTTGCGGCTCAGTTAGCATCTCCATTTCCTTTGCTTTCAGCTATCGGCGCTAAAACAAGCAAAATAGAGATTGGAACTGGTGTTATTGACATGCGTTATGAAAACCCCCTCTATATGGTGGAAGACGCCGGAGCCGCTGATCTGATCTCAGGCGGGCGATTGCAGTTGGGAATCAGCAGAGGTTCGCCGGAACAAGTGATCGATGGGTGGCGTTATTTTGGGTATGAACCAGCTGAAGGAGAAACAGACGCGGACATGGGACGCAATAAAGCGTTGCAATTTTTGGATAAGCTAAAAGGCATTGGATTTGCTGAGCCTAACCCGTACCCAATGTTTCCTAATCCACCAGGCTTACTACGATTGGAACCCTACTCGGAGGGATTGAGGGAACGCATTTGGTGGGGAGCTGCCTCTAATGCTACAGCCATTTGGGCGGCCGAAAATGGTATGCACCTGCAAAGTTCTACTTTGAAATTCGACGAAAGCGGCAAGCCTTTCCATGTACAACAAGCTGAACAGATCAGGTTATACAAAGAAGCATGGAAAAAAGCAGGACATCAGCGTGAGCCGAGGGTTTCGGTGAGCAGGTCTATCTTTGCACTGATAACTGACCAGGACAGATATTTCTTTGGGCGGGATGCCAATGGAGTCGATAAAATTGGGTTTATTGAAAATGACAAACGTGCCATTTTCGGAAGAAGCTATGCCGGGGAACCGGATCAGCTCATCAGGGAGTTGGCTCAGGATGAAGCCATCCAGGAAGCGGATACGCTCCTATTAACGATACCAAATACGTTAGGAGTTGACTACAATGTACACCTGCTGTCTTCGATTTTGAAGTATGTTGCACCTGGATTAGGTTGGCGTTAGTTTTAGGTCACACTAGCATCTGCCTAATTTTTTTTCTTATTATTACTTGGATGTTTAAATCCTTTTGTAGCTATTGCAAGTAATCCGTAAAAAATAACGCCTGCGATAATAACAATATAGGTCCCAATACCTGGAGCACCTCCACGAATCCCATAGTGCAATAGTGTCATATTTATAGCATTTTCCGTAAGAACGAAAATATCGACCATCGCCGCAAATAAAAAAACTGCTATTCTTACTGAATAAATATAAATTTATTTTAAATAAGTATTTGTCTGTAAAATCATGAACATAGCCTTAGTCAGTTACCAAAACAAAAAACTAACTCAATCGCATTTAGAAGAAGATGTCCAATTATCGAAATTCCTTGAAACCAAAGGTTTGATTGTTCAGAGACCAGAATGGAACGATTTGCAGATTGATTGGAAACAATTTGATGTTGTCATATTGAAATCACCCTGGGATTACCATGATAATTTTGATTCATTTATATTGTGGCTAAGTGAGTTGGATAAGGCTGGGATCAAAGTATTAAATCCATTCACAACGGTACTATGGAATAGTGATAAGCATTATCTGAAGCAAATTGCCGACGATGGCCTGCCAGTAATTAAATCTATATTTCTTGAGAAAGGGATCGTTCCGGATCTGGCAGAATTACTCGATAAATCCCGATGCAAAAAAATGATTATCAAACCATGTGTAAGTGCAAGTGCTAAAAATACCATGTTACTTACGTTTGATACTATTTCATCGGTGCAGAACGCGATCAACGGCCTTTTAGCTAATGAAAGTTTCCTGGTTCAACCCTTCATGGAAGAAATTTTACAAGGCGAATTGTCTTTTATGTTCTTTAACGGAAATTTTAGTCATAGTACTTTGAAAGTCCCTAAAACAGGAGACTTTAGAGTTCAAAGTGAATATGGCGGTACCGTTCAAAAAATAAATACAGATATTGCTCATCTTCAGGCAGCCGGAAAATACGTTGAAAAGTATGGCAAAGGTACCTTATACGCCAGGGTCGATGGAATAATATCAAATGGAACTTTTGTATTAATGGAGCTTGAGCTTATTGAGCCATATTTGTTTTTAAACTGCCATGAACCTGGTTTTGATAATTATTATCAGGGCTTGCTTCAATTACTGGAATAGTTATGCATTCACGAATCAGTCTGGCTGCACCGACAAAGAGTACCAATCACAACGACCAAAACTATGGAACCGTTTTTGATTTTATGGAATTCACTTATTATTCCACCGGCGGCGGCGCGCGGGTATACGTCAATACTTCCCGGGTTGATGAATACGCCATTTCCATGGGTTTTGAACTCAACGTACTCCAGGGAACGACGGGAACCCTACAAAGGACGGGGGAGCTCATGACCCATAAAAATACCATCCAGGCATTTCTGAATTTCAATAAGCCGGCTGACTACAACCAGTGTTACAGATCATTTTTTCAGGACATCGTCAATCCGGGGAGCATGCAGGACGCATCAGGTAATCAAATATTTACCCAAACAGCTTCTTATAAGAATTTTCAAACCTATATCGATAATATCTGGCAGACTTATAAAAGCAAGGACCTGTTGCTGATCTTAGGTACCGGAAACACTGGCAGCACAGATCCGAGCCTGGTTATACCGGGAAGAGTAGACAACAACAATGTTTTCAATTTTACCCAAACCAAAACAATAAATGGGACCGCCGTGGTGACCGGAGGAACCTTGCCCATCAAACCAACGACATCAGACGTATTAGGCGGCAACGCCGGTACTGGGGCCTTTAATAATTCTTCTTTGGATGGAACATCCGGTCACGAGCTGGATAACAGAGCCTTACAATTATTATGCAGCATTCTGGCACGCTCAGGGTGTTTCATACAAAGGCTTGCAATATGGGTTTTCTTATGACGACGACGCCAATCAGTCTTCGACCATCATTGGAGATAATCCGGCATATTGTACCTTATATTTTGGGCCGGTTCCCAGTAACTAGAATACACTCGACCGTAAAAAAAGAGCTAGCTTTCGCTGGCCTCTTATTTCAACCGGGGAGTTTTAAAGCCTCCAAAAGTCCATTTATCCATGATACCCATCCGATCCTACCGGCCCTACTCCACCGCCCATATAAAGATGCGTCCCAATAACGAACCCACTGGCAAAACCACGTTGCTGCTCTGCCTGTGTTCCAATGCTGAAGAACTGGCCCCAGGTGTTGGTGCTGGGGTTGTACTGCCAGTAGTCGTTGAGGAAAGGGGAGTTTGTGATACCAGTGAGGACATAGCCCCGCCCCAGTGCATCTGCACCAAAACCAATCCTTGCTACCCGGGGAGGCCCGGGGAAGTCCGCCTTATTCGCCCAGGCATTAGCGACAGGGTCATATTCCCAGAGGTCATTCAGGATCGGTGCTCGCCGGCGCCCAGTCTTTCTCCCGAACAAACATATCCCTTGCCGTTAATGGCAAAACTGATGGCGTCCATGCGGGGCCGGGTGGGCAAATTGGCTTTCGCCGTCCAGGTGTTGGTGGCCTGGTCGTACTGCCAGGTTTCGCTGTTGACAACGATATACGCCTTGTTTCCAACAACGAAGCTGGTCGCATCATCGACGAGGGGACCAGGGAAACTCGCCTTCTGCGTCCAGACACGTTTCAGGGTATCGTATTCCCACAGATCCTTCATTTCCTGGATCGGCGTTTGCCAAGTAGCAGAAGAGGCTTCACCACCACAGAAATGGCCTTTGCCGCCGGTAAACTTTTCAATACGAAAGTCTTTGGCCTTTCCAACCAGTAGTGCGCAGAAATTGTTCCCAACTGAGGCTGTTCTGATTTATTTGCCGGCTCCACAGCAGGTCACGATCTTTTCTGAAATAGTCATATTCAACGGCGTACTCTACCATCCCCAAGATCTCACGAACTAAAATCTCATTCGAACTGAATTCCGGGAAATGATGAAGCAACCCCCCCCGCGTGAATGCAGAACTGTATTCAGCCTTCTTACCTGTGACCCGGATGAAAGTATCGACCATCTCCTCAGGTGAGATAATATCGCCGATTACTGGCAAGGACTTACCCGCATACTGACCTGGATTCGAAAAAATTTCCAAAACAGCAGGACCTGTGGCTGTAAGAGGATCAACAAACGGCGCACGGAAGTCTTTTGGCAAATAAATCGGAAATACAAGCGTATCGCCTTTCATAGCAGGCGGATAAAATTCAACCAGATTAGTGTAAAAGAAAGCCATGTAAATAAACGAGCTTGTGACTGGTAGCATACGAATATATTCTTCGATCCTGGCTTTATCTGTAAAATGGGGAGCAAACATTTTTCCTTCCGTAATTTGATCCACATTTTCCAAACTGCTGAAGATAATATGCCGTACTCCTGCTTCGATCGCCGCATCCGCCAACTGTTTCCCCAACTCCATCTCGTGAGTTGCCGGTGGGACAATTCCTGGTGTCATCATGAAAACACCATCCGATCCACGGAATGCTTCCACAAAGTCTTTTTTATATCCCGGATCAAGAGGTACACTCACAAGTTCGGCCCCCTGTTGTGCCAAACTAAACGCCTCCGGTGAATCAACGCGGCGGGTGAGACCGCGTACACGATAACGCCCGCTCTGTAACAAAGTGTGTGCAGCGCTGCGTCCTTGCTTACCCAAAACACCCACGATAGTAATGAGGGGTTTATCTTTTTGCATCATCATTGACATTTTTTATAGTTGCAAAATTATTTATAGTTCAATAGCTTTACAATAACTATCCATTAGGATAGCCCTATCAAATAAATGTTATGGAAATAGAATGTCAAAGTGATTTTATAAAAGTCAATAATAAATTATATCCTTGTACAGTCAGCGTAGCGATGGATTTGGTCGGCGGGAAGTGGAAAGCGGTTATTCTATACCATTTAAAGGATGCACATAAAAGGTATAGCGAGCTCAGAAAGGAAATGCCTGGTGTTACTGAAAGGACGTTGAGTTTGCAATTAAAACAATTAGAGGAAGCTGAGTTGATCTCAAGACAAGCCTATGGACAAAAGCCGCCCATTAAAGTTGTTTACAGTTTAACTGATTTTGGCAGGTCTTTCACCCCTGTACTTGATGCAATTATTGGGTGGGGTAATCAGATAGCTACACAAAAAGGCGAATTTGTCAAAAAGTCCTGATAACAGGTCAATCAATCTTTTCAACAGATTTGATAGTTTTACAGTAAGTGGAGGTATCATAAACTGATAAATAGCCATGCTTTACCTGAAAGCCAACGCGCACAGGTTTAATATTCGTTTCCCAAAATCAATGAACACCCTCGCCGGCTACGCTTAATCGCGCCGGCTGCCCCTGGCGAAGCCTGGGCACTTTTCGTTTTCAGAAACCTGCCAGTCGTGGTGAGCGATACTACACTTCTACGTCGAAAAAAATGCCACTGTCCAAATAATTATCAAAAGCATCGCTGTTTGATAAGCGCTCCAGAACGGCCCCAGGCCATTATCCTTTTCATAATGCACCAGACTGACAAAGATCCCTACGATGGGTATCCAATAAATTAGCTTATTATGCATCAACCAATCCCTCCTCGAAATCAAAGTTACATAAATTACCACAGGTATTCCTGGACAGGACAAAATCTCATTTAACTTCCTCAACAATCTCGGAACGAATGAGCCGCCGATAATATTTTTTTAACACGCTCCAATTGCTGAGGCTGTTCTTATTTTTTAGTTGCACATTATTGATAAGCAGCAACGTCTTGTCCCCATTGCCAAGAAAACCGAATTGGATAGCTTCAATTGTATCCTTACCCCCATCCAGGACGACGTTTTTCATTACGTAATAAGCTGCCCTGCTCTCTGAACGCTGCGAAGTATCCGGTTGAACGGAAAACCCCTCCGCTTTAAGCCTGGCTAGGGCTGCTTCCTGGGAAATTTTTAGTTTGTAGGATTTACCTATATGGATATCGCCTCCCGGTTTCATATAGTAACTCACCGGCGGCTCTGTAGCCATAAAAACGACAGCGGCAGGGATAGCCACTAACCAGGTGACCAACGCAGGACTAATGCTGCCTATCTTATATTGGTCAATTCTTTTAATAAAATAGTCAGCCAAAGGAAGCATAGACAAAGCCAAAAGATCGCTATAATCAACGGTTCTTGTAATGGCTATGATAGCAACTTTATTATAGAGGGTAATAAAAGGCTCTGAGATCGGCAGTTTCCAAAAGACAAACAATACTCCGGTTACTACGATCGAAATTCCGGACAGTCGTGGAAATAAAAATTGCAAAAACATCGGAAAGATCAGCAATCCAATAAAATCAGATATCTTTCCGGTAAACCAATTGGCGAACTCCCATTTTAAGTAGTGATCGTTAAGTAGTAATACAACCAATCCTGGAATAAAGATCCAATTGAAGATAAGGGCATTGTTTCGGGATGATCGAATCTGCTTGGACATAATTGAACAGGGAATAGATAATAAATCTATATCAAAGGATTGAATCTCCTTACAAAGCCCCTTTTTTTATTAAATCTTTCACAAAAGGGTTCGAAAGCCCCCCTCCCCTGAACCTATTTAACAGCCTCAGCAGTTTTTATAAGTTCAGCGATCTTTTGAATATTTTTGAACCATCCGTCATTCATTGCAGAGAACATACTAAAATTATCGAATCCACTAAAGCCGCTATGTTCCAGCAATAGCTCCGTGCCATTGTCTTTCGGGATCAACTTCCAGACCACCTTGGAGTCCAGATCGATCTTTCCGTTGCCCGGACCGGATTTCCAGGAATAAGAAAGGGTTTGATGAGGCACTATTTCCAGCACCTTACAATAGACGATGCCGTCAAAATTAAACTGAGGCATGGGCTTTATCCTGAACTGGAACTCGTGCCCCGGAATGGGCAGGAAATCGTTGGGCATCAGCCATAGCTCCATCAGCTCAGCCTTCGTCAAATATTCCCAGACCACCTCAGGCTGGTGGGGAAAGAAAAATTGATGCTTGATATTGTCTGTCATAATATGTAACCTTAAAGTTACGCAAACTTAAGAGTAACTTTTGAGTTACACAATTTTTTGTCGATCTTTTTTTGCCCTTCCTGATTTCTTACTCCAAGCTTGAGAAACTTTGACCGCTTCAGGGTATAGAAAGGATAAGACCTTACACTTAAATACGGATTCGTTAACATATATTTGTATGCCACAAGACAATCCCTCGCAAATTTTCATTTCCAGTATTTTTTCTCATTCGCCGAATTAGTCATCTCAACTAAACATTATCACTATGCTTAGCTATTTCTTATCTGTAACCTTGAAAAAGGTTCTGCCGGGTTTGTTTTGCCTGTTCTCAGCTCTTTCCGCCATCAGCCAGGTCAGCATAGGTTCTACCGATGTCCTGTTCATAAAGAACGGAACTATCGTCAATGCCGACAACCTGGTCCTCATCCCTTCGGTAGACCTTAGTATCCTCAACAACTCCATTGTGACAAACACCTCCCCTATTGGTTCTACCACACCAGGTATCAACAGTATTACACGTGTATACAATTTAGGCGCCCCTATCACATTTTCCGGCACGCTGGGTCTTATATACCAGGACGCCGAGTTAGGAGCTAATACAGAAAGCCTGTTACAGATCGCTTACAGCCCGGCAGCAGCCGGTCCATGGACGACTACCCTGGGCGGCACGGTCAATACCTCCACCAACTACGTAAATAATACCTTCACCACGACGCCCGTCATGAACGTTACGGCTACCACTTCGGGTATCATACTCCCCATCACACACCTGGACTTTTCCGCCCAGATGGATGACCAGTCCATCCTCGTCGGTTGGAAAGTGGAGTCCACTACACAATTGGTGGGCTTTAATGTAGAATCCAGTATAGATGGCAAAACCTGGAAGACAACAGCTTATCTGCCAGCCGTTCCTGATCAGGAGAACTATAGCTTTAGAGACGCCGATCTTAATTTCTCAGTCAGATATTATCGCATAGCCATCATGGAGGCATCTGGAGAAACAGAATATACCAATGTAGCCGTCGTTCGCAAACCTTCAGTGGCTGTGATTTTACAGATCGTATCCAACGGTGGCGACAGGATCGTCAACTTCTCGAATGCGACACCCGAAGGCCTACAGCTTTATGATCTGAATGGAAGACTGCTAAAGAAAATAGATCTCTCCCAGACATCCTATAATATCGGTTCCGTACCGTCGGGCATATATATACTCCGCTTTAAAGTAGCGACAGAAGAGAATGTTCGAAAAGTCTTTTTACCATAACCAGATGTATCACACGAAAAAAATTCATTATGAAAAATCCGATTGCAACCGCATCCATTAAAAACTTCGTCGCAGCACTATGCCTTTTATTGTTATCCTCCACCCTGATCGCCCAGGTGGGTGTAGGAACCCTTACCCCCGACCCTTCCGCTCAATTGGATCTTGTTTCCGGTAGCAAAGGTTTCCTTGTTCCTCGCATGACCGCGGCTGCACGGGGCTCCATATCCCTCCCTGCTACAGGATTGTTGGTCTATCAGACCGATGCACCCGCCGGGTTTTATTATTTCGATGGTACTACATGGAATCAGGTCGGTACAACAACCTTAGTCGGATTTAGCGGCACCATTACGAGCTCAGCAGTAAGTGCCAGTACTACGTTCACCGGCTGGAATACGGCCTTCCCTTTTTACAATTCAGGGAGTTTCAATGCTATAACCGGACAGTTTACGGTACCTTCTACCGGTACTTACGCCATCACCGCTACGATCAATTACAAGACGAGCGCTTCTATCTCTATCAGCCTGGGAGCAGGCGTCAACCCATTTTTCGAAGTCACAAGAACCAGCCCATCAGCCGCCACCCTGCTGCAGGCAAATTTTCCTGTATTGGATGTCAACGTAGCCCTGGTGCTTTCCCTAAGGACTATCCTGGGCGGCGGTGCGGTAAACCTGGCAGGAACTATAAATCTTACGGCGGGTGATGTCATTACCCTGGCATATAATGCCAATGGCCTGACCCTGCCACTCAATTTAGGTAATGGCCTGGGCTCTGGTGTCGTATGGTCCGTTACCAAGATAAAATAAAAATTATACGGAACGAGGACAGGTAGTGATCAAACATAAGTGCGATCACTACCTTTTTTTAATTATATTTGCGTAACCCAAAAGTTACGCATACCTTTGGGCTATCAAAAGGGTACGCATCATGACCAAAAGCATCAGACACCAATATTTCTTCCCCCACCCTCCCGAGGTAGTCTGGGAATACCTGACCACCGCTGAATTGATGGGGCTCTGGTTGATGAAGAACGATTTCCAGCCCATTGTAGGCCACGACTTTCAATTCAGGACAAAACCAATACCCTCTCTCAATTACGACGGCATCTTCTACTGCAAGGTATTAGAGATCGTTCCATTCAAAAAGCTTTCATACTCATGGAAAGCCGGGCCAGGAGATGGCCAGACGACGCTGGATACCATGGTTGTCTGGAAATTGGAACCCAAAGACAAAGGCACGGAACTTTTCCTGGAGCACAGCGGTTTCTCAGAAGTAGAAAACCTCGCTATATACGCTGGCATGACCGATGGCTGGATTAAAAATATCGACAAGATCGCTGACCTCATAAACGTTGCAAAAAATGGCACAACCAACCCTTGATGTTTTCCAGGTCATCGCAGACCCGAGCAGGAGAGAGATGCTAAGACTCCTCTCAAAGGAGAGCTTAACCATCAACAACCTGGCCGGGAATTTTGACATGAGCCGCCCCGCTGTTTCAAAACACGTCAGGATCTTATACTCCGCCGGATTTATTTCTATCCGGGATATAGGCAGAGAACGCTATTGTACGCTAAAACAGGATGGCTTCAGCGAGCTGCAGGAATGGATCTCCTACTTTGACAAGTTCTGGACATCAAAGCTGAAAAAGCTGGAGTTCCTGTTAAATAAAAAGATATCCGATTAAAATATGCCCGTGGAAGGTCTGGCTAACCTACCTCGTCCGGCACCTCTTCCAGCCGGAAATAAACGGCCAGACCCCGTTCTTTTGCGACCCTGACGTCTTCATCCGCTCCTTTGGAAGCCCCTTCCAAACGAAGAACCGCATCACATTTTTCAAGCAACCTGTGAGCCACCGGATATTGCACTTCCTCCCACGGTCCATCCCCCGGCTTGCTGGAACCCGCAAGTTCGATCAGGGGCAGGGCGATCCATTCTCCGATAACAGGTACATGCCCCTTTCTGAATAATGGCAAAGCCACCGATTCAAGGTTTTTTAAATTCTGGCGCATCAATTGAGGATCGTCATTCGTACCGCTTCGATACGGTCCGGCAATAAGTATCAGCATATCTTTTTTTTGTAAAGATCGCCGGTATCCCGCCATTGCCACTTAAGATACCTTAAGAAATCTATTTCTGTTTCCGCAATGCGCTTAAGAACTCAGGCGTAATACCCAGGTAGGAAGCAATTTGCTTTTGGGTGACCAGTTTTGCTATATTAGGATATCTGGATAAAAAGTTATCGTATCTCTCCCTGGCCGACAGGGACAGATTTTCAATTACCCTCAATTGTTCTCTCGTATACGCATTCTGCATCAGGATCCGAAAAAACCGTTCAAACTTTGGAATATGGACATATAATTTGTCAAGGTTCTCTTTTGTTATCTGAAAGACCTCGCTGTCCTCCATCGCCTCGATATACATCATCGCAGGCTTTTTATTCAAAAAGCAATACATATCGGTAACCCACCAGTCCGCCACAGCAAACATTATCGTCGATTCCCTGCCATCCTTGTCCATGTGATAAGCCCGCAGGACACCTGTATGTACATAGCTCAATGTCTTACAAACCTGACCCTCTTTCAAAAGTATAGTTTTCCTCGGCAGCTCCCGTGCAGTGATATGTGCCGTAAAGAAGTCAATCTCTTCCTTATCAAGGCTTATATGTTTTGCAATATTTTTCAGGATCGCTTCGTGCATTAGCTTAAAATTAAGGTATTATTAGTTGACGGGTATTAGCTTCGCTTCACTATCTCATCTGAGCCCCCCTCTTCTCCCACCGTAGCCGTCACGCATTCACGCTTCGTCACCATTCAATTATCACATATGAAATGCAACTTTATCTTATGTCTTTCGGCCATGAGCTTGCTGGCCGCCAGCTGCGCTAAAACTTCGTTCACGGACCAGGCTGCTGCCAATTCTTCCAACAACACCGCCAAGACCGCTGTCGCCCTGGTCTCTCCGCCGGGTGACGTTGTGGGAAAAGTAGCGGTTGGTTATCAGGGTTGGTTTGCGGCCCAGGGCGACGGTTCTCCCTGGGGTGGCTGGTGGCATTGGCCCGGTTCTGTAGATCCGAACTATCCAGCCTGGCCCGACATGCGCCAGTACACAGCCGGCTATCAGTCGGTCTATAGCGCGCTAAATAACGGACAGGCCTCCAGGCTGTTTTCAGACTGGGATCAGTCTACCATCAATACCCAATTCCTGTGGATGCAGCAAAATGGTCTTGACTGCGCCGCCCTGCAGCGCTTCAACCCCAATAGCCCGGAGGGGCCTATCCGCGATGGAATTACGACAAAAGTTCGTGCCGCCGCAGAGTCATTCGGCCGTAAGTACTATATCATGTATGACGTTTCGGGCTGGACGAATATGCAATCGGAGATCAAAACCGACTGGACCAGCAAGATGAGCGCCAACACTTCCTCCTCTGCATATGCAAGACAGAACGGAAAACCCGTCGTCTGTATCTGGGGCTTTGGCTTCAACGACCCCAACCATAATTTTACTGCGGCCGCCTGCCAGGACGTGATCAACTTCTTCAAAGGACAGGGTTGCTATGTCATCGGTGGCGTACCGCGGGAGTGGAGGACCGGGGTCGGTGGCTCACGGTCAGGTTTCCTGTCTGTCTATCATTCGCTGAACATGATCTCCCCCTGGCTGATCGGCGCCATCGGCAACGTGACAGATGCAGATAATGTCTACAACCAGTTTATGGTCCCCGACGAGTCCGATTGCCAGGCCAATGGCATCGATTACCAGCCCTGCGTATTACCCGGCGACCTCTCCGGTCACCAGCGCGTACATGGCGATCTCTTCTGGCGGAATTTTTACAACACGACAAGAGCAGGGGCCCAGGGCCTTTATATCTCGATGTTTGACGAATACGGCGAAGGCAATCAGATTGCAGCTACAGCCGAGACACATGCCGGCGTCCCTTCCGGTACCAATATCCCCGCGCTGGATGAAGATGGTACGGCCTGCTCCGCAGACTACTACCTCCGGGTCAGCGGTGACGGAGCAAAGATGTTCCGGCAACAGATCGGTCTTACAAGTACCCGCCCCACTCCTCCTGTCCTTGCAGGCCCTGTCAGCCTGACCCCACAGGCCATGTCGGGCGCCATTATCCGGGTCTATTATTCCGCTGTCACCGGCGCCCCCTGCTACAACCTCAAGCGATCTACCACCAGCGGAGGGCCTTATACGACAGTAGCCACCATCACCGGTGGTGGATTCTTTGACAACTCCGGCCTGACGCCGGGAACACGGTATTATTATGTTGTCACCGCCGGACATATCAACGGTGGGGAGAGCGGTCTCAGCCCGCAGGTCAGCGCCGTAGCTACACCATAAAACCACCGTTACTAAAAAAAGCCCGCACGAAAATGCGGGCTTTTTTTAGTAACGTCGCTGCACCGCCAGGGAAAGACTATCCTGGAAAAAGAGTCCTGAATAGCTGAGCCAGGTTAGCTTTCAGACCCGCCATCGTATCCGACTTCGTCAGGAACGCTGCTGCGCCGACGTCTGACGGACTAAGACTCTGCATTTTAAAATTAAGAGTGGAAAACATGACGATCGGGATTTGATGACTTGCCATAAGCCTTTTGATCTCTCTCAGACATTCCCAGCCATCGACGGCCGGCATGCTGATATCCATAAAAATGACATCGGGCAATTGCTCTTTACTGCACCCGAGCAGGAACTCAATAGACTTATCTCCATCTGCGGCATGATTGATAAGAGTATCCGGCGAGAGATCGGCTACGGCATCCATGAAGAAAGCCACATCATCCGGATCGTCATCGATCATAAGGATATGCTTGAGCATTGGGTTGGTTTAGTTTATTCAGGGGTTCTAATGCTCCGGCAAATATAAGATACTTAACCCTTACTTCACTCCGCCCAAACGCCGGAAAGTACTACCCCGTTTTTTATGGAAATCATGATGACCAGCGTCTTTACCAAAATACGTTGAGCATATGACCGACCGGATACGCTTCTCCCGAAAGTTCGTTGCCTGTTTGACCTTATCATTGTTATCAACAGGCGCCATTCTCCTGATTGGTACCCCTCCCCGACCGGTCAGGATACCAGATACCCTTATCTTTAGCTTCGCAGTATTGGGTCTGATCATTCCCCTGGCAGGGCTTCCGGTATGGGAATACCGGGAAAGGAAAGGCCTGATAAACACAACCACCATCTATCTCCGTATCCAGACCTGTATCGCATATCTCACCGGCTTTTGCATTTCCTTATTCGGCTGGAAAAAACTGTTCCATCTGCAATTCAGGACACCCCTTTCGATAGCCGACCTGCCAATGAGCCAGCTGGACGGAGAAACCCTGACCTGGTATTACTTTGAACATTCCTATGTATTTGGCTGTATCATCGGTCTTATCCAGATCACCGGAGCATTCCTGTTGTTTTTCCGGCGAACAAGATTTGCCGCCGCGCTTTTGCTCTTCCCGGTGATGCTGAATATTCTGCTGGTCAACGTTTTTTACCAGATGAATGCAGGCGCCCTGCTACAATCGATCCTGCTGACACTTGGTTTGATCTATATCCTTTTCCAGGAATCCCCCGCTTTGATCTCCCTGTTATTCCCTGCCCCGCAAGCCCCCAACAATAAAAAAGTTCTGCTCCAATGGCTGGTACCCATCGTGATCACACTAATAGGATTCTTATTTATTTCTGAATTAAGGCATCGCTTACCCGATAGATCACGTATCTATGGCCGTTATGAAGTAACGGGTATCTCCGTCAACGGTAGACCGCTGCCAATACCCGTCGATGGCAACAAAGATTCTATCCTGACAAGGGTTTATTTTGACCTGGACAACGTCTGCGTCCTGGAATACAATAGCCAGAACAGACGCCTGCTTGCCAGCTACACGCTTGAAAAGAGCACAGCATCCGAGAGTTGGACCATTAAGGCCCGGTTCCCCAATAAAACCGTTCTGACTGCCGATATAAGTCCGGAGAGTGAGCACCATCTTTGGCTCAGAGGACGACTTTCCGATGACTGGATTAGTTTAATCCTTCAAAAAACAAGGGATTGAATCCATCTGTTACCCCACAAAATACCAATTCTGTATCTGTTATAAAATCCCCCGGTCCCTTACCTTTGCTGGTATATGAGCACTATTACCGAACAGGAATTGCTACAATTCAGAAAAGAAACAAAAGGGACCACAAAAAAGATCCATTTCAACAATGCAGGGACGTCTCTGCCACCCGACATAGTCCTCAGCACTGTTATCGACTATTTACAGGAAGAAGCAGTATCTGGCGGTTATGAGACCGAAGCCAGATACCAGGAACAGCTGGACAATACCTATTCCCTCATCGCCAGGCTGATCAAGGCAAGCCCGGACGAGATCGCCATCGTTGAAAACGCCAGCCAGGCCTGGGGACTGGCCTTTAACGGGATCGGCTTTAAAAAGGACGATGTCATCATCACCTCAGAAATGGAATATGTCACCAACCTGATAGGTTTTCTGAACGTACAGAAAACGCATGGTGTGTCTATCCGCGTGGTCCCCAACAATGCCGATGGGAATTTCTCTCTCCCGGAACTGGAAGCTGCCATCACCCCCCAAACCCGACTGATCGCTATTACACATATCGCTTCCGGTGCCGGTGGGATGACCCCGATCGTGGAGATCGGCAGGATCGCCCGGAAACATCAGATCCTCTATCTGGTTGACGCCTGTCAGACCGTTGGACAGGTACCCATCGATGTGGAAGCGATCGGCTGCGATATCTTATCCGTGACCGGTAGAAAATACCTCCGTGCGCCAAGAGGCACCGGTTTTTTGTATGTCCGAAAAAAAGTCCAGAAGGAACTAAGCCCTTTCTTTATGGACGGCCATACAGCTCACCTGATTAGCGAAAAAGATTTTGTCGTCAGAGAGGACGGCAAACGGTTTGAACTGTATGAAAAGAACAGAGCGCTGACCCTCGGCCTGGCAAAGGCCATTGAATACGCATTAAACATCGGCGTGGACCGGATCTGGTCACGCATACAGCTTTTGGCCGGCTCCCTGAGACAACAACTAAAGTCCCTCGGATTCGTAACTGTTCATGACATCGGTCAGCACCAGTGCGGCATCGTGACTTTTTCAGTCAACGGACTTGATAGCAAAGAAGTAAAAACGAGGCTGACTCAAAGAGATATCAACGTCTCAATAGGCAAAGCCGAATCGACACTGCTTTATATGAATAAGAACCACCTGAGCAGTTTCATTCGTGCATCTGTACATTATTATAATACTGAAGAAGAAATAAAAGCGCTCTGTGATGCATTGACAGAGATTGCCGGTCATTAGATTATCTTTGTTACATGAAAGAGCCCGTTTATATAGGCCTTGCCAATAAGATCACCGAGATGATCGAAAGAGGCGTGTTCAAGGCGGAAGACAAGCTTCCCTCTCTGCGCAGCCTGCATAAGGAGAACGGGTTGAGCATCGGTACTATTCTGCAGGCGTTCAATTATCTTGTCGACAAAGGCCTCATCACGTCCAGGGAAAAGTCAGGGTATTTTGTCAGTCACCGATCCGGAAAAAATCTGCCGCTTCCCCTCCCCTTGCCGGTCTCGCTGTCGGAAAGAACAGTCCACATCGACCAGCTCCTTCAGAATTTACGGAAGAATAGTACAAGCAAAAAATTCGTCTCCTTTGCCAATGCAGTACCGGATCATCGCCTGCTTCCCTTCAATGGTATAAAAAGGGCCATACAGAATACATCCAGGGATATCAGCGGAAGCTACCTGGAACTCGAAGACCGGAAAGGCAACCAGTCCTTAAGGGAGGAGATAGCCAGAAGATCATTTCTTTGGAAAGGCTCTTTGCATGCAGATGAGCTGATCATTACCAACGGAGCAATGGAATCCATCATTTGCTGTCTTACGGCACTTACGCGACCCGGAGATACCGTCCTCATACAGGAGCCATGCTTCTATGGCGTCATGCAGGCCCTGGAATGCCTGAACCTGAAAGTGGCGACCATCCCTTCTCATCCCGAGACGGGGATCGAACTGGCCGATCTGAAAGAAGCCTGTCAAAAGCTTGCCATTAAAGCCTGCATCCTGGTCAGTAACTTCAACAATCCCGACGGCGCCATTCTCAGTACCGAGAAGAAACGACAGATCGCAGCCTTTGCCGAGGAACAAAAGATCCCTGTCATCGAGGACGATCTTTATGGGGAGCTCTTTTTTAGCGGGAGCCGGCCGGATACCATCAAGGCATACGACCGGGCGGGCTGGGTCTTATACTGCAGCTCATTCACAAAGTCGCTGGTCCCCGGCTTTCGGATCGGCTGGTGCGCGCCGGGCCGTTTTGGATTCGAGGTGACACGTGTCAAATACATGCTGAATGGCTCAACCGCGAATTTCAGCCAGCGGGTCGTCCAGCAGCTGTTGCACACAGGTACCTATGACCGCCATCTGCAAAAATTCAGGCTGGAGCTGCACAAAAACCTGGTCCGCACGACTGCGCTGATCGAACAGGTATTCCCCGAGGGTACCCGGATCACCCGGCCCAAAGGAGGTCTGGTAGTATGGGTCGCATTACCAGGCGTTCTGGATACTACAAAATTACAGGATGCTGTTTTTAAACACGAACTGGCCTATGCACCGGGCGAGATCTTTTCAGCAGGTGGCGGATATCATAATTACCTGCGAATATGTTATTGCCATCTATGGTCGCCTAAGATAGAAAAAGCAATTGTCAAGCTGGGGCAGATCTTTACCGATAGTATGCCCTGATCTCAAAAAAGATCCATAAAAGCCTTCATAGCCTTGCTTTGAGGTACATCCTTCCTGTATACGATCACAGTCGTCAACGCCCCCAGCTCACCCTTTACCGGGTAGGTTTTTAATTTCCTTTTATAATAAAATTGTTCGATAAGGTCTGTCGGCAAAAGAGTGATACCTATCCCGGCTTCTACAAAATTGACAATACCTTCCATCGTATTCACAACGGTACACTGATAATTGACCACTCCCCTGTTGGCCAGCCATAGCTCAAGTCTCGCCCGGTAGCTGCAGCCCTGATCAAAAACGACGATCTTGACAGGCCGCCTTTTCAGATCAGACAGCCCCGGATGATCCTTTGCCGTTACGATGACCAGCCGGTCCTCTTTTACCACCCGCGTACCCAGCTCGGCCACCGTCACCGGTGCACCTACAAAGGCGGCATCCAGCTTATAATCCAGGACATCGTTGATGAGATTTGGAGAATTATCCGCTTTAAAGCTGAGATTGACATCGGGATACCGGTCGGTAAAATGACTGATCACCCCCGGAACTTTTAGTGCAAGGGTCGTTTCAATACACCCGATCTTTAATGAACCGGACAGCTGCGCCGAGTCGGACAGATCCTGCTTTACTTCCTCCACCAGGTGGTTGATCACCTTACTGAACTGCATAAAGACTTCCCCTGCCGCCGTCAGCTCAACGCTGCGGGAGGTCCTTTTAAAGAAGCTGATCTTAAACTCTTCTTCCAGGCTTTTGATCCGGGCCGTTACATTGGATTGCACGGTAAACATCTCCTCTGCTGCTTTTGTAAAACTGCCATGTGCAGCCACGGCTTCAAAGATCTTCAGATCGGAGGTATTCATTTATCACTTTTTATGATTATTATAATCAAAACTAATCGTTTTAAAGAATCAAATTTACAAACTAATTTTGATCCATAATTGTAAACATCGTTCTCCCCCAACGGGGGAGAACAAAAAAATCAACAAGTATGAAACAACATGCAATCCATTACTACAAGACCAAAGTGAATGGCTTGAATATCTTCTACCGCGAAGCAGGACCAAAAGATGCGCCGGTCATTTTACTGCTTCACGGATACCCGACCTCCTCTTTTATGTACCGCAACCTCATCCCCATCTTATCAGCGAAATACCACGTGATCGCCCCCGATCTCCCCGGCTTTGGCTTTTCCGATGCCCCGGCCCGGAAGGATTTCGCCTATACGTTTGATAACCTGGCTGCATCCATGCAGGGTTTTATAGACAGCCTGAAACTGACTCGCTTTGCAGTCTATATCTTTGACTACGGCGCTCCCGTCGGACTTCGTCTCGCACTGGCCAATCCCGAAAAGATCACGGCTATCATTTCACAGAACGGTAATGCCTACGAACAGGGCCTCAGCGACGGATGGAACCCCATGCGGAAATACTGGCAGGACCCCAGCCCGGAGAACCGCGAGGCATTGAGAGGTTTTGTAGCCCTCGAAATAACAAAATTCCAGTATGAGCATGGAGTGACAGACCTCTCCCTGATCGAACCCGAAGCCTATACCCTCGATCAGCATTTCCTCGATCAGCCCGAACACGTAGAGATCCAGCTGGACCTGATGCTGGATTACCGGAGCAATGTGGCGCTGTATCCAAAATTCCAGGCTTATTTCCGTGACAGGAAGCCCCCGATCTTAGCCGTATGGGGAAATAAGGACCCTTATTTTCTCCCGCCCGGAGCCGAAGGTTACAAAAAGGATAATCCCGCCGCAATAGTCAAATTCTATGATACAGGCCATTTTGCGCTGGAAACCCATGCGCAGGAAATAGGAGAAGATATCCTGGAGTTTATGAGCAGGATAAAGTAGCTTTTTTTATATTTGTCAGATATGCTCAGAAACTATTCTACCGTCGCCTGGCGCAACCTCCGGAAGAACAAGATATACTCGGCCATCAATATCACAGGACTTGCCTTAGGCATGGCCGTAAGCCTGCTCATCGGCCTTTGGGTATGGGACGAGCTGACCTTCAATCATTCCTTCGAAAACCACGAACGGCTCGCGGAGATCGTATCCGTCACCACTTTGAACGGAACGTCCGAAGGCGGGGAATATGCCTCGGTACCGGTCGCCGCGGAATTAAAACGCAGATTCCCGGATGAGATCAAAGAGGCTGTGGTTGTCAGCGGCGCCAGTCCATTGCTGGCCATAGGGGATAAAAAGATCAATTCCTGGGGGATGTGGGCACAACAAGCCCTCCCCGCGATGTTGACTTTCAGAATGCTGGCCGGCAGCCAGCAGGCCCTCCGCGACCCTTATTCCATGCTGATCAGCCACTCTACGGCAAAGGCCCTGTTCGGAGAAAAAGATCCGATGGATAAGGTAGTACGGGTTGGTGACAGAACGGACATGCGGGTAAAGGGCGTTTATGAGGACATAACGGAGAATACAAATCTGGGCGGTCTTGGCTTTCTGCTGGCCTGGGGCAATAAGGACAATCCCGGGAATTCCGGCCAGGATGACTGGACAAATCACCACTTCGCCATTTATGTCCAAGTCGGCGACAAGGTGGACATCAATAAACTTTCCGCCCGGATAAAAGATCTTACCAAACCCTATATAACAGGTCAGTGGGAAGAATTGCTTTTGCATCCCATGGATCGCTGGCGGCTTTACAACCGCTATGAGAATGGTAAGATGGTGGCCGGAAGGGCTCAGTCCGTCCGCCTGTTCAGCATCATCGGTCTGTTCGTCCTGTTCCTGGCCTGCATCAATTTTATGAATCTGAGCACGGCGCGCAGCGAAAAAAGGGCCAAAGAAGTAGGGATCCGGAAAGCAATTGGTTCCCTTCGCGGACAATTGATCGTACAATTTTTGACCGAGTCCTTTTTATTCGTGTTGCTGGCCCTGGTTTTGTCCCTGCTGCTGGCAAGAATTTTTCTACCGGTTTTTAATACCATGTCTGGCAAAGAGCTGGTCGTCCCATTTGGGAATATATTCTTCTGGTTGCTGCTTGCAGGGTTTACTCTCTTCACCGGACTTATGGCCGGCAGCTATCCTGCTTTTTATCTGTCCGGGTTTAAGCCTATACATGTGCTAAAAGGCGTTTTCCGTTCAGGCGCAGCCGCAGCCTTGCCACGCAAAGCCCTTGTAATACTACAATTCACCGTTTCTATCAGTCTTATCATCGGTTCGACCATCATCTACCAACAGTTACAATATACCAGGAACCGTCCGGTTGGCTATGACCGCGCCGGGCTGATCACAGTCGAAATGAACAGTCCCCGCCTCATGGATCATTATGAACCGCTGAAAGACGATCTCCTTCGAACCGGTATGGTATCCGATCTGGCCAGGTCATCAAGCCCTTCTACCGAAGTACAAAACTCAATGCTGGGGTACAGCTGGAAAGGGAAGGATCCCAATTCACATCCCGCGGTCGGTACGTTATTTGTTTCTGCCGAATTTGGAAGGACCCTGAACTGGAAGATAAAGGAAGGACGGGATTTCCTGCCTGATTATAAATCGGACAGTGACGCCATTGTTGTTAATGAATCGGCCGCCCGGTTCATCGGCATGGAACATCCTGTCAACGAATCGATAAAGTGGCAGGGGATCGATCATAAGATAGTCGGTGTCGTCAATGACATGGTGATGGTGTCTCCTTTCAGCTCCGCAGAGCCCACTTTCTTTATGCTTCGCGACCGGTCCATCCACGTCATTACCATCCGCATCCGCCCCACTGCGCCCATCCGGACAGCGCTGGCTGCAATCGGAAAGGTATTCCAGACCTATAATCCTTCAAGTCCTTTTGAATACCAGTTCACCGATGAGACCTATGCCGCAAAATTCTCCGACGAAGAACAGCTCGGGCGCATGGTCAGTCTTTTTACCCTCCTGGCAGTTTTTATTTCTTGCCTGGGTTTGTTTGGTCTGGCCTCGTTCATAGCAGAACAACGCACAAAAGAGATTGGCATAAGGAAAGTGCTGGGCGCATCCGTTTTCAGCCTCTGGTCACTCCTCTCAGGAGAATTTGCCAGACTGGTCCTGGTTTCCTGCAGCCTGGCCATCCCACTTTCCTGGTATCTCTCGCACCGCTGGTTAGAACAATACGCTTACCATACGTCCATAACCGTTTGGCTATTCCTTGCCACCGGAGCCGGCGTTCTGCTGGTCACGCTGCTGACCGTAAGCTACCAAACCATCCGGGCGGCATTGATCAATCCAGCAAAAAGTTTGAACACAGATTAAGCGCGGCTGGAGCGCCGCGCCCCTAAACCATCGCATGCTGCACCGACGCAGCAAACTCCTGCTTAAAAAGCAACGAGATCTCTACCCCATCCTTGCCCTGAAAAAAAAGCTCGCCCTCCAACTGCTCGGCAAACAACCGGATCAATTGCATCCCAAGCGAGTTATTCCGGTTAAAATCGAAATTCCCCGGCAACCCAACACCATTGTCGGCAATCTTTAGTAAGATATTCCTCGCTCCCTGCCGGCGCAGGCTTACAATTATCGTTCCGCGCCGCCCATTCGGAAATGCATACTTGGCAGCATTGGTAATAGCTTCATTAAGGATCAGCCCCAATGGAACAGCCTGCGAAACATCGAGATTGATCTCATCTATCTCCAGCTGAAAATAAATGCCCCTGGCAACCGTAAAACTGCTTTCCAGGTAAGATACCAGGTCATGTATATACGAGAGCATATTGATCTTAGGGCCATAGTCAGGCTGATACAACTTTTGATGAATAAGGGCGATAGCCTGCATCCGCTCCCGGCTTTCATTGATGGCATGTATGGCCGAAGGATTGTCCAGGAAATCCGATTGCGCATTGAGCAGGCTGATGATGATCTGCAGATTATTTTTTACCCGGTGATGCACCTCCTTCAGCAGCCATTCTTTTTCCTTTAACAGGGATTGCAGGGACTTGTTCTGCTCATTGATCTCGGCCTGTTTTATCTGCATATTGCGATTGCTCCGCTGCTTGTTGCGATAACCGTTGTAGGCAAACCCCGCAATGATCAGCAGCATTGCAACTCCCCCGATCGTAATATTCCTTTGAAGGCTGACATTCTGCAGCTCGGCATGCTCGCTTTTGGCCTGCGCCTCCAGCAACTTGTAGGATTGCTCCTTTTTCTCTATCTCATATTTTATCTGGAGGTCGGCGATCTGCTGGCTTTTGGTCGCATTGAAAAGAGAGTCATTGATCCGTTTGTGCAGCTCGAAGTGCTGGATGGCCGAGATATAATTCCCTGCTGCGGAGTCTACCACGAACTGCATCTGATGAAACTTATACAGGGTCACCGGCCGTACCGCACCAGGAGGCAGCTCCAGCACTTTGGAGACATAGGGACCGGCTTTCGCATATTGTTTTGTAGTAAGATAAAAAGTAGCCAGCACCTGGTAATAATGGATAAAATCCGTCATCATCCAGGCTCCCTTTGTATAAAAGTCTTTGTTGAAATTAGTAACCCTATAATCCTGCATCATTGCCATATAGTACTGCTCGGCCTTTTCATAGGACTTCATAGCGGCATAACAATTGCCATACATCTCATTCAGGTCTACACTATGAGCCAGGTTGACCGGTGGCACTTCCTTTTCGGTCTTTTCCAGGAAAGCAATGGCCTGTTGTGGTTTGTCGAGCTTGATCCAATCGTAGATCAGAAGACTCAGGTCGCCATAATAGTCCTCATAGGATCGCCTTTTTCTGAGCACCTGCAATCCCTTTTGGATCCAGGTCACACTGAGATCGTACATGTCCAGGTCCGCATACACCAATGCCACCCGGGAATAATAGGAATCCGCCTCGGCGGTGTCGGAAGTAGCCTCCATCGTCTTTATCGCCTCCATCCGGTATTTGAGCTCATTGTGCAGGTCGAGCTTTAGCTTGCTGACCTCGGCCAGCAGGTCATAGGTATAATGCAGTTTTTTATACCCGATGGCCTTGTACATGTCCAGCACCCGGAACAATTCCGTTTCCGCCTGATCCAGCTTTTCCTGATGAAGATGCGCCTCTGCGATATACATAAAAGCCTCCGCATCCCCTTCCGGCCGATGCATCTGCTGAAAAAGAGAGCGGGCATTTTCCAGACTTTGGATCTTGTCGGGGAGATTTTCTTTGGGTCTGACGGGGATCAGCTCACCCAGCTTTAGCCAGGTAGAGGCTTCCTGAACCTTATCGCCTGTCTTTCGGTAATATTCTACAATGTGAAAGTAGCTGGACTTTGCCCGGGACAGGTCGTCGTTTTTCATATAGACTGCGCCAATGGCGGCCCAGGCTTTGTTTTCCCATTCGGCATCCCGAAGCGTGACGCTCAGCTGCAAGGCCTGGTTGAAAAATAGCAGGGCGCTGTCGGGATAGCTTTTGTCCGGCCAGGGCCGGTTCAGATTGTAATAACCCAGCTTTAGCAAACGACCGATACGGGCCGTATCAGGCTTGCTTCGCGCAAGACCCTGCTCCGGTGCTTGTGCTGCCGTGTAAAAAGCAAGAGACAGCAGGAAGAAATATACCGGCAGGAATTTGCTCATGGTCAGCAGACTTTTTAATAATGATTTGGCAATGATAAATTTAGCTATTTTTATTTTATTAATGCCCCCTGCTTATGACAACATCTTTTGGCATCTATATCATTCTCGTATTAATTATCCTGTTGCTGGTCATGGCAGCGGATAAGCTGCGCCTGGCCTCACCCATCGTCCTGCTGATAGGTGGATTGCTTTTGAGCTTTATACCCCGCCTGTCCAATATTACCATCGATCCTCAGCTGATCTTTATCATATTTCTGCCCCCCCTGCTGTATGAGGCCGCCTGGTATACGTCCTGGAAGGAGCTCTGGCGATGGAGACGGGTTGTAAGCAGTTTTGCCTTTCTCATCGTGATCCTTACCTCGCTGGTAGTAGCCTTTGTGTCAAGCGCTGTCATCCCCGGATTTACCATGGCGCTGGGTTTTTTACTGGGTGGTATCATTGCCCCTCCGGATGCGGTATCAGCCACCTCCGTCCTCAAAAGGGTAAAAGTGCCCCGACGTCTTTCGGCTATCCTCGAAGGTGAAAGTCTGCTGAATGACGCATCCGGCCTTGTCATTTTCCGGTATGCCCTCATCGCCGTGGATACAGGCCGGTTCATCTTCCACGAGGCCGCCCTGAGTTTTGTAGTGGTCATCGTCATGGGTATCTTAACAGGCATCGCCATCGGCATGCTGTTCTTTGCTGCCCACAAATGGCTACCCGTCAGCATCAGCTCCGACATCGTCCTGTCATTGGTCACGCCTTATGTGATGTATATTGTCGCAGAATCCTTTCATTTTTCGGGAGTGCTGTCGGTAGTCAGCGGCGGACTTTTTCTTTCGACAAGAAATCACCTGTTCCTGAACTACCGAAGCCGGCTGCGGGGGCTCAATGTCTGGACGACCCTTAGCTTTGTGCTCAACGGACTTATCTTCCTGCTGATCGGGCTCGAGCTGCCTTCTATTATTCATCAATTGGGTCCGGTAGGTCTTGGCTCAGCCATAAAATATGGGGTCCTGATCACACTCCTGCTGCTCGTAGGCAGGATCCTCAGCACATTTGGGGCCTCCGTCTTTACGGTGTTTATAAGCCGGTATATCACCACCGCAGACAATCGCCCCGGCTGGAAGGGCCCTCTCGCCCTCGGCTGGGCGGGTATGCGGGGCGTGGTGTCGCTGGCAGCCGCACTGTCCATACCGACGCATCTCTCAAATGGCAACCCATTCCCCCAGCGCGACCTTATCCTGTTCATCACCTTTGTGGTCATCGTCCTGTCCCTGCTGGTACAGGGTCTATCCCTGCCCTGGCTGATCCGGACGATAAAATTTGAAGACCCCGACAATCGCCCTGCACTGGAAGAGCAGGACAGTCAGGTAAGAAAAAGACTGGCCGAGTTCAGCCTCGATTTTATAAAGAAACAGAACGGTTCGTCAGACAATCAGTTCCTCCGGCAGCTGGTCGCCCGCTTCAACAACGATCACCTGCCACCCGAGCTGATCCATAAAGAAGACCACTCCCGATACAAAGAGATCTATACCGAACTGCTGGAGAGCCAGCGTTTGTTTCTTGTCAATCTGAATAAAGAATTGGAGATAGACGAAGCGATCATCCGAAAATACCAGGGACTGGTCGACCTGGAAGAGGAAAAACTATTTAGTAAGTTTGAGATCGAGTAAAGCTATCCTTCACCCGAATAGACAGGCGCGCTTTCCAGCAGCGCCAATATCCTCTTATATAGTTCCGTAAATTCAAAAGGTTTTGTCATATAATCATTCATCCCCGCTTCGAAACAACGTAGTTGCTCCCCAACCAGCGCGGTAGCCGTCATGGCAATGATCGGTATCGGCAGCTCCAGGTCCTGCCGGATGTTCCGGGTAGCCTCATATCCATCCATGACCGGCATTTGCAGGTCCATGATGATCAGGTCATAGGGCTCACCCTGCCGGAGATACTGCAGCGCTTCTTCACCATTGCCCGCCAGCTGCACAGTCCCTCCACCCCTTTTCAAAACGTGATCCACCAGCTGCTGGTTAACCTCATTGTCTTCCGCTACCAGGAATCTTTTGCCGGCAAGACATTGGCTATAATCTGTAAGAACGGTAAGAGCTGGCTGGTCTGCCTGCTGCTCGTCATACTCATAAGGCAGCTGGAAATTAAATGTGGTGCCTTTTCCTTCTCGACTCGTCACGGTTATATCACCGCTCTGCAATTTCAGCAGCTGGTGACAGATGGCCAAACCAAGACCCGTACCACCATAACGACGGGAGATGTCCAGGCCCGCCTGTGAAAAATGATCGAAGATATGGGGAAGGCTGTCTTCAGCAATGCCGATCCCCGTGTCGGACACGGCAAAGGCAAGACTCACCTGTCGCGGGCCGTGTTCCTGAAGCCTTACGTCAACCCTGATCTGTCCTTCTTCCGTAAATTTCAGCGCGTTGCCGACAAGGTTTATCAGCACCTGATTAAGCCGGTAGGGGTCCCCCCGCAACACCTCGGGGATCTCCGGGTCAATTTCTACCTGCCAGGAAAGTTCCTTTTTCTTCATCCGGTGGGCAAACATGGCTGTGATATTATCCAGCACATCCTTTGGTCTGAACTCTATCTTCTCAATAGCCAGCTTGCCGGCCTTTATCTTGGAAAAGTCAAGCACGTCGTTGACGATGACCAGCAGGTTATTGACGCTGCGTTTGATGACACCGGCGAACTCCCTTTGCTGCGGAGTCAGCGGTGTACCCAGCAGCAGATCCGTCATGCCCTGGATGCCATTCATCGGCGTCCTTATCTCATGGCTCATATTGGCCAGAAATAGTTCCTGCATGCCTTTGGCATTTTGCGCTTCGCCTATCGCGGCGATCAGCTGTTGCTGCTGCATCACCCTTTCTGTTATGTCTGTCGCAACGCCCCCAATGCCGATCCTTTGGCCATTGCTGTCCAACAGGGGAAATTTTAGCGAGAGCAGATGGACATCCGTACCGGCCGAAGGCACGACCGTTTCTATCTCCAAAGATCTGCCGGTGCGCATGACCTCGTCATCCAGCTGCTTATAGTGCTCGGCAGCATCCTGCTGCGCAATACTCTGATCCGTCTTACCGATCAAGTCTTCAGCCTTTACGCCGATGATCTCCTGGAAACGGCGGTTGATCATTATGTAACGCCCTTCGGGATCTTTGATATAAATAAGCGATGTCGTATTGTCCAGTATCGCCTGTAACCAGGCCTGGCTCTCCCTAAGCTTATCCTCAGCCTCCTTTCGTAATACGATATCCTTATTCAGCCGCATGAGAATAATAAAGATTAGCAGAAAAGCCAGAAGGCTGCCACTGATCAGCAACAGCGTGACCTTTTTGTCAGCCGTTTGCGTCATAATCCGGCGCTGCGAAAGCAGCTCTTTTTCCCTATGCATCATGTCGCGCAGAACGTCTTTCAGGGAAACCAGTGAAAGACTGTCGTTGCCGGTGGCAGCATTCAGTGTTCCGGTGAGCCCCTGGGCAAGATGTTCCTGGTCGGGATTATCCTGGGTCAGCTTCTGCAGCCTGTCGAGGTCCTTTTTCAAAGCAGCATAGAACGACCTGTTTGGCGGCCGGCCGGAGACCGAATCCCAGGCCGAGATCCGGGTCTTTATCTTATCTATCTGGGTGATGACGGCATAGGTATGATTGATCCAAAAAGTAGTGTTCTCGACATCTCTTTTATTGAAATAGATGAGCCAGCCTATAAAGGATAGGGAAACGAAGGAGAAAACCAGTAGCCAGGCGATCTTACGCTGTAATGCAAACCTTGCATTAAAAACAATTCTCATGTATACTTTGATTCAGTGAATATGCGTCCCTTCTATAACGCAGAAATCGCCATAAGATTTTTTAACGAGTTATTTTATAATATAATACTAGATACCGATAGGCAAATACACTTACTTCGTTTTTGAGATGTAAGGCCCGAAGACCTTTTTGACCCGCAGGTCCGCCTGGCTATCATCGAGGATGATGACATAATAGGTTTTCCCACCAGGTAGCACCCGCACGACGATATGGCCTTGCAGGCTCCGGTAGGACTTATCGATAAGAGGCCCTATCACCAGCTGGTTTGCCTCCATCATATTGGTAGCAAAAAGGTCACGGGGACCATCATACAGATAAGGAGAAGTAGCCCTGATCAGTGTTTCATGACCGGGGTGATCGGCTGTCCATACCTGCTCGATCCATACCCGTGGTTGCAGGGTCTTGACAAGGGTTTCACCCACGGCATCACGGTTCCCATGATGATCCATAGTAGCAACATCTACTTGTCCCACAGCCCGGGCGATCGGTGTCTCCACGTCACGCCAGGAGGCATCACCCGGGAAAACATTCCCGGGACAGTCCCCGCCGGTATAATAGCTGAAGGGACCGTAATGGATCACCAGCACATTGCTTAGCGGATTCTCATCGGGCCAGGTCTTTCTGTCGGCAGTGTCGATGGGTGGAAAATGCTGTTTGACCAGACTATCCTTCCCCGTCCAGATCCAGCCGTTGGATTTTACATTCTGTACATAACAGCCGGGATAGGCCGCAGGATGATGCAAAAGCCGGATCTGGCTGCGACTGCCGGCTTTCACGAATTCCATCTGCATGCCTTTGGAAGACTGGTCGTGGATAAAGTTCATGTAATTATCCCAGGTCTTTACATAGTGATTGTCGCGGGGAAGCTGACTCAGCGCCTTGTCAAAGGAGACGGGGTAATTATAGTCACGTGTCAGTAAGGTATGAATAGGCAATAGCTCCCCTACCCCTGTGATCCCTGTTAACGCAAATTTTTTATCTGCTGACAACGGAATGGAAGGATACCAGGCGCCGAAATGATCGTCATGGAAATGAGAGATGACGGCATAGTCAATAAAATTCACCTTATCCACCTGTCGGATATAATTCACTATCCATTCATACGGCTTGCGGCTATCATCAGGCCGGATAGGCGTATTGCGTTTGGAAGTCGTACGCGGATCACTGGGATCCAGCTCACCCGCATCAAAAAGAATAGACGTGCCATCAGGCAGGATATAAAAGGCGGCATTACCCCGGCCAGTATTGATATGATGCAGATCGAGATAACCTTCCTGCCAGGCCGGCAGCGGCTGACCGGGCGTCGCGATCTCCGAAGCCTGCTGGGCCTGGGATGAAAAAACCAATAGCAGCAGGGCCGCAAATACAATCTTGTTCATAAGCAAAAATAAGAGGCCGGAATGGTTTACCCATCCCGGCCAGGAAAAAAGATAAAATTAGAACGAATACCTTGCACCAAACTGGACCGTGTAATAGGCCGCTGCCTTCTGCGGCGCACCGGCACTCGCATTCACGTTATACGTAAAGGACTTGGTAGCCTGGTCAAAACCGCTGACATTGTACAGGTTGGTATTGGTGATCGTAGTATAGCCACCCCATTTATAGTTGAGCAGATTCAGGACGTTGAAGATATCGGCCCTGAAAGTCAGCTTGTGTGTCCCCGTCAGCTTCAGATCATAGGCTGCGCTGAGATTCCACTGTGTACGCCAGGGCATGATACCGCCGTTGTAAGGAGCAAATTTGCCAAAATTGTCCGTCAGGTATTTCCTGAACGAAGGGCTGGTGGTTTGCAGCAACGTCTGCAAACCCGTCCTGATATTGGCCGGTGTATTGGGATCGTTCGGATTATAGATATAGGCCAGATCGGTTCCGTCATTGCCTTCCCCGATAATGTCCTTATTGACATACGCGGAGTACCGGGTGTTCTGATAAGCCTGGAAGGAAGAGCTGATGCTAAAGCCATAGAAGGTAGGACTCAGGAAGAGGGCCACCAGCTTATTGCGCTGATCCCCGTCGCTGTACCAGTTCTTACCATAAGATGCATAGTTGTAATAGGATGATCCAACAAAGAAGTTGGCATTCCGCGGATCGCCATTGTCATAAGGCGGCGTGCCCTTGGCCGCACCTCTCGCATAAGAAACTGTAAAGGACCCATCCCGGCCGATCTGCGCAGCAGCTTCTATCATTACACCAAAATATTTGGACGACCAGTTCGCATTGGTAAAATACCGTACCTGGTTGAAGTCCGCAAAAGCGCGGGAATTGGCGATAGGGATCGTAAAGCTGTTCTTGCTGTTGTAGTTGCCACTGGTCAGCATGCTGGGGTCTACATAGATCTCCCGGCCTTCATTGGTGACAAAAGAAGCCGTTTTCTTCAGATTCAGATCCTTCAGGTAGAAATTATCCCAGGTATTGTCAAAGTAAAGATTGGCGCCCATCCGGAACCAGCTGTTGAAATAATGATAATAGCTGAGGTTCGTCTTAAAGGTCAGCGGATTCTTCAGATGTTTGTCTATCGCCAGTACCGTAGCAGGCTGTGTGTTATTGAGAGTGTTGTAATAGGCAAGACCCGGAACCGCGTTGAAATTACTCTGGTAAAGGTTCCAGTCAGGTTTAGGAACGTTATTATAGATATCCACCTGTCTGAAGTCTACCCCATTGTCGATATGCGCAAAAGTTATCGGCTGCGTCGTCAGCTCGGAGGCGAACAATCCCGCACCAAACTTGACAACGTCCTGTCCATTGCCCTTGACATCCCAGATCAGGTTAAGACGCGGCTGGATATTCTTTGCATCAAAAGGCACCACATGCGTATTGACACCCAGTTCCCGCTCCACCTGCGGATTGTAGGT
>Ga0307510_10000229_pt1 | contig 50240 bp, 43 predicted proteins | sample 12_EM_MG_FD_207224 | JGI IMG/M metagenome (GOLD analysis project Ga0307510, IMG submission 207224) | Populus trichocarpa ectomycorrhiza microbial communities from riparian zone in the Pacific Northwest, United States - 12_EM | ecosystem: Host-associated > Plants > Roots > Unclassified | place... | reverse complement strand
GTTTACCACCTACTTTGCTCATCTTCTACAGGTATTGAACCACAATGCAGCCTTTCCTTCAAAGTATGAAATCCTACAACTCCTCAGATGGCAGAGACATACCACATCACTTGCTCGCAAACGCACCGGTCAGCGTCTCAACAGAAAGGAAAATGACAATGCGGCATTGCGGCTAGTAGTGGCCGCTGGCTACCACTGGCCATCCCGCTTGTCCGAGCGCCGATCCTAGCGATATACACCCCACGGTTTCGGGGAGTTTCAATTGCGCACGATAGAGGCCGAGGTGCGTTGAGCCCTTCTTCTACGATGGAGTCCTTTCTAACGCTCCCATGTGCTGCAACCAAGACCATCCACCCAAGGTCATACCTACCAGGGGGCCCAACAGCTCAAAAGAAACACTTTTTTTTTCGGCCTCATCAAGGCTGACATACTTGTCAGCTTGACCCCCGTCTATCCCATAGAGCCTTACATCGTGCGTGCCACACCGCATCCTTTCGCCTTTAATTCATTTGGTCCATGCGCATTTTCGTTTCCTTATAGATAGTCGACTATAATATTGTCTCGGAACCGCATGGAAGAAGTGCTACGAGTCGGGCAGTCGTCGCTTACCGCGCTACCGCACTCATCGTTTCCCGCCTCTGCCGTTGAAACCGGATTGGCACCCCCCGCCTAGCCGTCACTCGAGGCCGTAGATGAGCTGCCCACCAGGGGACATAATGATATGGACCTAGACGCACCGCTGTGGGAACACGGCGCCAACGAAGAAGAGGAAGGTAGGGTCATTTTAGTTTCAACGAACGTCACGTGATAAAAGTGACAAAATGCGTGACAAACACAATTTTTTGAATTCCTTTCTAGCAACAACGTATATTTAAAATGTGCTTGCGCTTAAATGACTTAAATGTAATGGTTCAATTATGAGCGCGAGCCGTTTTTATATATATTTAGTTTGGGAGGAGAAATTCAAAAAGTTGCATCTCTCATGCCGGCGTCTGTGCTGGAAAATTCAAGCTCCAATGGCAGGACATGGCATGGCAACTTGGGAGGTAACGCAGTGTCACCTCACGTGACGTTCGTTGAAACTAAAACGACCCTACCTTATGTAGATGCGGGCGAGGAAGTGAGGATGGAAGGGGTGTATACGTCCGAGTCGAAGATGACGAGTAAAGGCGTGTGCGTATGAACTCTACTCTCTTCTCACGTTAAACTGACCATGATATAGAACTGACCGATCCACGCACGAGGGAATCCCACATCGAAGAAGGGGCGCCTACGGTGCGGCTCTGTGTGGGTGCTGCATAGCTCCGAGATGCTCAATATTTATCTCTGCAACCAATCGCTACTCCTCACGCCTCGATAAATGGATGACCGAACAAATGTATGGCGTCCCGAGTCTGGCGCCCTCCCAACAAACTGTAGTATACGACGGACCTCCGATTTTCGAGTTACGCGGTCATCCATATGGCCCATGTACGATACTGATTTTCGTCGAGTCTTGTGGCTCACACACAAATCCAGGATATTTCCCTAATTGCCACTGCATTATCGGGAAATACCCATCTACGGTGCGAACCTTTTTCATAGGAGCTACTGTCAATACCATGGCCGATTCGGACCTTTTTATGTCACGTTGTTCGCCTGAGGGGTGGAATTTCCCATTGTCTGTGAGGTTGCCTCCGTGAGCACAAAACCCGGAGGAATTCCACCTAACTGTTCTGAGTATATTCTATATCCTAAGCTTTCGATGAACGGATTTCACGACATACTCGTGAAGATGACTCTCCGTCCTCTCCTTGTACAGGGTCCTTTCGTGCCATACGGTAACACAACTTTATTCAAGTTGTCGGTCAGTATATCCTGAATGGGCGCACATCCCCTACGGTATCTTTACCTAAGAATACTACTAGGTGCGACAGACATCGCCTAACCTCGTGGCTATCAGGGTCAGGGTTGCGCGCGCGTGAACAACGCCCGTCCGCGCGACCTAGAGCCTAAGTGACGTTCTGACGGCTTCCGGCGCCCGATAACAACAACCCCCTATGTTCGTACGGCCATTGTAGACAGGATCGGTACTCAATCCTGAGCTGCGGGAGGCGTGTGTACGAGCTAAGCCGATGGTCTGCACGGCTCATGCAGCACCTATCTTTCATCCGAGTGAAGATATACTCGATTACGGCCCCACTCTGGGCCCACATATACTGATCGTCAAGTATTTCTGAGAGCAGTGAAGAACTCTGTCCATGGAACGTTTGCAGGTGTGGTGGAGACTAGTAGAAGCTCTCAATTATGGGAAATTATCCTATTCTGAGACGGTGTAATACGATGTCTTGATAGGGGCCTACAGTACACGGTGGTAAAGGTGACTTTGGGCGCATATATCCTGTCAAAGATTAGCGATCGCTGGTTCACAAGGGCCAGGCTGTGACTTTGGGATCGATTTGTGCCAGTGTACACGTGCAAAGCAATTCAATGGGCATCAGCATAAGCTCTTGGCGCCTCGAGGTTCGGCGGGCGGTATCCACTGTCGGTCCAAAAGCGGAATACTGTACCACATCCACATGTGATCCATTGGGTGCTTGGAAGGGAAGAGTAAAGATGAACAATACTGAGGAGACGGACCGGCAACCTGAGTTACACTATACAGAGTACTTCGTTGACTGGCCGCGAACGAGTGGAAGAATTGAACGATCATATCATGTGTCTGATCGGCCCGGGAACTCTGGTTGACATGTGTGTGACCCCGAGCAAATTCCTAAATTCCGACTCCGTCATGTTGCGCTGATCGATTCCTCGGCGGACAAAGCTTACACCGGCAGAACGCCAAACGCTGGGTCGGCCGTGACTCTGTTCCGACTACCGCTAGCAGACCTTTTCCTCTATATCGAGATAAATTATAAAGACACCCTGAAAATGGGGTACCAACGAGGCTGGGTATTTTGATCGACCCAGTCCCTTTCAAAGCATCCTCATTGACTCGGGACGGCCTTTGCTTTTCCCAATTTCCCTCGCGAGTGCTCTCACCATGGCTACAGGCAACCACACGGCTGACCCTTTGCGACCGACCGATAACTTCACGAAGATATTAAAACGTGCCTCGGAGCGGTATCTAGAGGTTACGAGAAAACCTCTAGAAGACCATCCCTTGGCCCGTGCAGGCATCCCGAGGATGTTTTGACAATTTTTAAAACGCAAACTGCAGCTCTCAACAGATTATGCGACCGGGATAATAACTTCAAGACCTGGTGGGAAGCGATAGTCGATGTCCTGTTGACTTTTTCCAACACGCTCGGTGACGGGTTTGACCTGGTGAGCGATCTCCTTCGTCCCGTACCGTCATTCTCGAACACCTGGTTCACAGACACTCGCGCCCGGAAAAATGGTCTTTACCGGGTTCGGTGCTCTTCTTCAGGTATGTATCTATTCTAAATCCCCTGTCGCACATATTTGTAACGTTCAAACTCACACCGGCAGGCAGCGAAAGCTGTCACATCAAACCACGACACCCGAGCTCTCATCCGCCTCTTCGGACGCATCAACTTCTTCCTTGAACGCCTGAAAAGTTACACTCACATGCCACTTACGGGTGCATTGATGGCCCTGCTTGGGGATACCATGGCGGAGATCCTTTCTGTTCTCGCGCTTTCGACCAAGTCAATGAAAGAAGGGCGAATAAGTGAGTTGATCTATGTCCTATACTTTTCCATGGCTGACAATGGCTCAGAAAAGGTTTTAAAGAGGCTAATGGGGAAGTTAGATGTTGAAGACGCGCTACTACGGCTCGACGAGCTCTCGAAAGAGGAGAAGCTAGCGGCAGTGGCGAAAAGCCTAGAGCTTGCCCACAATATCGATGAAAATGTGAAATCAGTCAAGGGGCTCGCTGAAGACATCAATGACAAGGTACGGGGCATCGAGACAGTCACACACAACATCGACCGAATTGTGCAAGAGACCAAAGAGAGTACGCAACGCCCCCTGTCCGTCCTTCTTCGTGGATGTGCTGACACTACCTCCCATCGTGTCCCAAAACAGGAACGGATCGGCTTCAGCTACTCCTGGAAAGCGCGAAGAGCTCAGAATCTGCAACTCAAAGCGACGGCAAAACCGAAGAAATCAAAGCACTCGCCAAAGACATAAACGACAAGGTTCAGGGGATTAAAAAAGACCTGCAATGCGTTGACAAAACAGTGAAAGCAACCAAAGCACGTACGCAGCGACTTTTGTCCCTCTTCGTGCATGTACCGACCATATTTCCCTTGTCTCGTATATAGGTACTGAAAAGCTTCAACGCCTGCCACTTGGTACGAATAGTTTGGAGGTTGTACATAATGTCGATACTGACGTCAAAGAAACAGCGCGTGCGATTAAGGGAGTGTCCCTCAGCCCTGACCCAAATGCGAAAGCAGCCAAAGAACGTACGCAACGACGTTTTATTCATCTTCATGCACGTCCTAACTCTATTTCCAATTGCGTCATGAAACAGGAATGGATGAGCTTGAACGTTTGTCACTCCTCAAACAATAGCGCTGTTGACCGTCAAAGCTGACACACACACACACAGGATCTCAGATGCGAGAGGACCATCAAACATGGCTCACTCCTCCAGATCCTTCCATCAACCATCGTAATGCATGCAACACCCGGCATAGAGAAACCGCAAGGTGGTTTATTCAGGGCACCACGTTCCAAGCGTGGAAAGATAGCGGGTCTCTATTGTGGATTCGTGGCAATAGTACGCCTCTACGGCCCGTTCTGCTTTTCTGGCTTTTAACTCCTTCACCGATTCCGCAGCGGGTACAGGCAAAACCATTCTTTGGTACGCGATTTTTCGTTGCCCTCTTAAATGAAGAAATTAATGTTTTCGATCAGCTCCGCCATTATCGAAGACGTCAAGAACCTGAAAAAAGAGAGGTCGGCCTTGGTCGCCTACTACTACTTTGATTTTAAAGACACCTCCAAGCGCCATGTCCGCGGCCTGCTAGCGTCCCTTCTCTTTCAACTCTGTGACGACTCTGATCGTTGCCGGGATGTCCTTCATCAGCTGTACAAAACGTGCCGCGAAGGCTCCGCACGGCCGAGCGATGCCGACCTCGCGAAATGTCTCAAAACCATGATCGGACTCCCAGGACAACATCCGGTTTTCATCATCATTGATGCCTTGGACGAGTGCCCTAGTGCCACCGGAATCCCATCCGCACGCGAGGACGTGCTGGGCTTTGTGAACGATCTGGTCGGGTCGAAGCATTCAAATCTTTTCGTTTGCGTCACTAGTCGCCCCGAGCAAGACATGCAAACAACTCTATACCCTCTAACGTCTGCATCGCGTCGCGTGTCCCTTCAAGAGGAAATCGGTCAAAGGGATGATATTAAACGCTATGTCCACTCCGTTGTTCACGCAATGCAGAGATGGAGAGAAGAGGACAAGGAACTTGTTACCAATACGCTCACGGAACGAGTCAGCGCGACGTGAGGCGCTTCTATCACAGCACCTAGTTATTATTACTCATAGTTTTGGACAGGTTTCGCTGGGTGTCTTGCCAACTGGACACGCTACGTCGATGTTGTCCTTCAAGCATTCGCAAGGCCCTGAACGAATTGCCGGCTACATTGGATGAGACTTACGCGCGGGCACTAGAAGGTATCCCGAAGGAGAACCTACAGCACGCGCATCGGCTCTTTCAGTGCTTGGTTGCAGCTCTCCGGCCGCTTCGCGTTGAAGAGCTGACGGAGATATTTGCGATCGAGTTCGACTTGGGCGCACCGCCTAACCTCGTGGCGGATTGGCGCCCCGAAAATCCAGGAGAAGCTATACTCTCCGCATGTTCCACTTTGATCGACATCAACGACGTCGACGAAGGTTCAAAAATCGTCCAACTTTCTCATCTTTCAGTCAGAGAATTCTTGACCTCGGATCGCCTCCGGACCTCCGGGATCGGAAACATCCGCCACTATCACGTTCCCCTAGATGCCGCTCACACCACCCTCACGCAAGCATGCGTCACGGTGCTGCTGCAGTTATGTGAAAAGGCGTGCAAAGAGCGCCTCGCGACGCTTCCTTTGGCATTTTACGCCGCTCAGTACTGGTTCCAGCACGTTAAGGACGAGAAGGTGGCATCGCGGTTCCAACACGCGACGAAACAGTTATTCGACCTATGCCAGCCATATCTCACGGCATGGCTTTGGATGTACGATGTAGATCAGGGCCGGATTCGAGGATCCATTGACACTCTTGCCGATCACCCGTCGCCTCCCGAGGCAACTACGTTGTACTATGTGGTGTCATGTGGACTTACAGAGCCAGCCAAGTACCTGATCTCGACGGATGGAGAGGATGTCAATGCCGAGTGTGGCATTCGCGGATCTCCGTTGCACGCGGCATCTCACAACGGACATCTCGATGCCGTGTCTCTATTAATTGGTCATGGCGCCGACGTGAATATGGCAAACGAAAGCGACAAAACTCCCTTGTGTGAAGCGTACGACGGTGGTCATCTGAAGGTTATGCGGCTGCTGTTGGAGTGTGGAGCATCTCCGGATACGCGGTACGACATGTTCGGACTCCTTGCCCATCAAGCTTCGATTCGGGGACAAGCCGAAGTGATAGGTTTGCTAATGCGGCACAGGGCCCATGTGAACCCAACGGCCTACTTCAACTTTACGCCGCTGCACTATGCATCATCGGCGGGACACGTGGACACCGTAAAGGTCCTCCTGGAAAACGGGGCCGACGTTAACGCCCTGTCCGGCTTCGGAACGCCCTTGTATCGCGCGTCACACAAGGGACATCTCGAGGTCGCACGACTGCTGCTCGAACACAGGGCAGACGTGGATATCCGGTTACAAAGTGGCCTGACCCCCTGCCAAGTGGCTACGCTCGAGGGACACACCCAAGTCGCGCAGCTATTGTTGGATCATGGCGCAAAGCAAGATGGCGCGAAACATGAAGAGGGGAGTAGTAGGGGCCCGAATGTCCAGCACTGACAATGCACCACGAGTACTGTACTGTACACATCGTTCGGGGTGTTTCATCTTGGTTCATGCTACGCTATTCCGTGTTTTTTTACGATGGGGCTTGATATATATATGAAAGACAGTTACAGTCGCAGAAAGCAGTGCGAACACCTGACATGACTCTCGACGAGCACGAAACATCGAGATGTATACCTTCGAGCTTCTGCGTGTTGGAGATGCAGGCGCGTGCGCTGGAAGATGCTGGAAAGATTGACGCTTTCATATGATATTGTTCATTTGCTTGTGATTGTTCTCTTGGACATAAGTAGTTACGCGTATACCTTCTTTAGAGCTACACTTCCTTTGGCATGCATAAGGTAGACGCTTATATTCCCGCTGTTTTGCAGACCAGCACCTCAGTCCTTTCTTTTCGAGACTGAGGTGAGAACCTTTTCATTCCTACGTACCACGGACTGTAGCTAATCATTCGGTAGAATCACGCTCCGCGCGTTTCAGATCTCTAACACTGCGGCGGGAACGCAGTGAAGCAACATCACGACCGAATATCACTCCCTGACTCCTGGAGCATCCCTTGATCTCAGGAAAGGGAAACAGAACATTTAGTTGGCTAGGGTGGGTGTCACGGTATTTCAAGAAAATTACTCTCTTAATCCACCCGGGAATATTTGTTGAGGTTTCAGGCGCGGCCAGCGTAAACGTATGGTGCATACGATGTTCTAAGAAAAAGGAGGGAAAATCGTACGAGGAAGTAATGGAGGGTTCCAATCGCGCACTGCAGGAGCAGGGCGGTCACGGTGCTCACGAATTTTCAACAATATTTATTTACTCCGCCTGGAGATATCAATGACAGCCCATCTTATCCTTATCTCAGAAACTCGGCTCAGCCGGGCCGGACTGAACCTTATACGTATGTCAGCTGACTTGCCAATGCGGCGAGGCTCAGCTAGCTGGGTTAGTTCCTGACCCGAAACACCCCCATTGACGATCTGTGTTCCTCCCGATTCCCCATGCTAGTGCTCTTCCCATGTCTACAGACAACCAAACAGCAGGCCCTTCACGATCTACCGATAACTTTACCGCGATCTTTGAAGGTGCTAAGAAAGAGTACAAGAGGCTCACCCGAAAAGATCTAGACACCCATCGCTTTGCTGCGCAGCTCGACAACTGCAACACTGCCGAGGCCTTCTCGGATGTGCTTCAAAAGCAAGCTGACACTTTTAACACGTTTCGCGAGCGCGATGAGAAATTGATGAAGTTGATACGCCCGATAGTCCATATCCTATTCATATTTTCGGCGACGATTGCGCAAGGGGCCAACGTGAGCTATTTAATTCGTCCCACACGATCGTTTTCCAATCTCTGGCTCCCAGAAATCCTTACCCGCGAATACGGTCGTTACCGGTATCTGTGTTCTTCTCAAGGTACGTCTGTGACCTAAGTCCAAAGTTGCGCACATGTATAAGGTTCAAATTCACAGACCGCGAAAGATGTCGAGGCAGATAATGACAGACTCACCGACCTCCTCGAGCGCATCTACTCCTTCCTTCGGCGTCTGGATAAATATATTAAGATGCCCTGCGAGAATGAATGGATGGAGCTGCTTGGGAAGATCATGGCGCAGGTCCTTGTAATTCTCGCGCTTTCGACAAAGGCGATGAAAGAGTGGCGAATCAGTCAGTCAACTCATGCCCAATTCTTCCCCTTGATTGACTGTGACCCAGAAAAATTTGCGAAGAAATTGATAGGAAGGACAGATGTTGAGGATGCCTTTCTACGGATGGACTCACTTACGAAAGACGAGACCATAATGGGGGTTGCGAAGACATTGGAAGTTGTATTTGATATCAATGGCAACATCAAAGGCCTCGAGGAGCTCGTTGGGGGCACCCATACACATCTTCAGACGATGGGCGAGAATTTGGGGGCGATCAAAGAGGGTACGCAATGCTTTCTGTCTGACCTCATGCACATGCCGACTATATCTCCCCTTTTGTCACATAAATAGATATGGACGAACGCCAACGTTTGTCACCCCTTGACGGCACTATTATCGACAGTAATAGGCTGACTCACTCACAGGGGACCAGTTGTCCGAGAAGCTTCAAAGATGGCTCTCTCCCCCAGATCCTTCCACCAATCATGATAAGGCCTGCAATATTCAGCTTGATGGAAGCGCAAGGTGGTTTATTGAAGGCACAACATTCCGAGAATGGAAAGAGAAAAAGATCGGCTCCCTATTGTGGATCAGTGGCAATCGTGCGCTTCTTCCGCCAGTTCAACCTTTATGGCTATTGATTCCCTTCCTGATTCTACAGCGGGATGTGGAAAAACTATTCTTTGGTGCGAGGTTTTCCGTCTGTTTCCGTGATACGAATTCATTTTATTGACCAGCTCGGCCATCATCGAGGACATCAGAAAGATGCGAAAAGATGGGTCGGCCTTGGTCGCCCACTACTACTTTGACTTCAACGACGCCACTAAGCGCGATATCGGGGGCTTTTTGGCATCCCTCTTGTCCCAACTCAGTTATAGCTCTGATCGTTTCCGGGAGATGCTTTATGAATTGTACAAAACGTCCGGCGACAGGTTCGAACGACCTAAAGCTTCCGCTCTTGAAAAATGTCTCAAAGCCATGGTCGAACTTCCAGGACAACCTCCGATTTTTATCATCGTGGATGCCTTAGATGAATGCCCGAGTATCACTGGACTCCCATCGGCTCGGGGCGAGGTGTTGGACTTCGTGGAGAACCTTGCCAGGTTAAGCAACCCAAATCTGTTCATTTGCATCACCTGTCGCCATGAGCAAGACATACAGGCAGTTCTGAACGGTCTCACCTCTGAATCGTCTCACGTGTCCCTTCACGAGGAAAGCGGCCAAAAGGACGATATTATAAACTACGTCCGACACGTTGTTGATACAAACCGAGATATGCAGACATGGCCAAAAGGCGACAAGGAACTTATTGTCAATACACTCTCGAAACGAGCCGGTGGCATGTGAGACACCGCCAGCACAGCACCTAGTTATTATTGTTGATAGTCTCTGACAGGTTTCGTTGGGTGTTTTGCCAACTAGACGCCCTACGTCAATGCTTTATTCCAGACATTCGCAAGACTCTGAACGAACTACCAACCACTCTGGATGAGACCTACGAACGAACATTAGAAAGGATCCCGATGAAGAAGCAGCAGCATGCGCATCGCCTCTTTCAATGCTTGGTCGCAGCCATTCGGCCGCTCCGTGTTGAAGAACTCTGCCAGATATTTGCAATGGGATTTGACACGGACGCAACACCTACTAGTACCGTTAAGGATGGCTGGCGCCTTGACAACCTCGAAGAAGCCATGCTTTCCGCATGTTCCAATTTGATCATCATCGTCGACCACGAAGGTTCAAAAGTCGTCCAATTCTCTCACTTTTCAGTGAAAGAATTTTTGCTTTCCAATCGCCTCCGGACGTCGGAGGTGGGCGCCATCCGCCAGTATCATATTCCCATAGATGTCGCCCACACAATTCTCGTGCAAGAATGCCTTAAGGTGCTGCTTCAATTCGACAAAGAAATAGACAAAAGGCGACTCTCCATGTTTCCTCTGGCGTTCTACGCTGCCCAGCACTGGTTCGATCATGCCAAATACGAGGACGTGGCTTCACGAGTCCAAGACGACATGGAACAGTTATTCAATCCAAATAAGCCACATCTTGCCGCATGGGTTTGGCTACACGATGTGGATCGGAACTGGGATCGACGATCCATTGACAGACTCACAGATCACCCGTCGCATCCCGAGGAAACTGCATTGTACTATGCGTTGTCCTGTGGGCTTAGTGGACCAACCGAATACCTCATCTCTACGCACGGTCAGGATGTCAATGCCAAGTGCAGTACTCGCAGAACCCTGTTGCACGTAGTATCGGGGAAAGGAGATCTCGATGCTGTGTCTCTATTACTTCGCCATGGGGCCGACGTGAATGTGACAAACGAACAGGAAAGAACTCCCCTATGCGAGGCATATGATGGTGGACATCTAGAGGTCATGCGGCTGTTGCTGAAGAACAGCGCAGCTCCGGACGTGCGATACGATCACGTTGGACCTCTAACTTATCACGCAGCGTGCGTCGGAAGGGCCAAAGCAATGCGTTTGCTGCTAGAGCACGAAGCCGATGTGAATGCTATTTCCAGCTTCAACTGTACGCCGCTACACTGGGCATCGACAGCAGGTCACGCGAACATCGTGGAGATTCTCCTGGAACGCGGGGCAGACATCAACGCCGTATCCGATTTCGGAACTCCTTTGTTCCTGGCGTCGTACATGGGACGCCTCGACGTTACATCGCTCCTGATGGGGCGCAAGGCGGACATGCACATCCGTGGAATAAAGAATTTGACCCCATTACAGGCGGCCGAAGCGAGGGGAAAGGCCCAAGTTGCGCAGTTGTTGTTGGGGCATGGGGCGAAAAAAGAATAGGGTGTGCGTGTGCCAAATATTGTCAATGGGCTACGGATACCGTATCCTCTACCACCATTAAGGATGTCCATTTGGGTTTATGCGATTGCCATCCAGCAATCAATATGGTACTTTTGATGTAGGGTCATGTAGTTGCAGGAACAGGCATATCAGTGCGAAGGCCTTGCACTGGTCAGTTCGAGAGAGATGGATGCGACGATACCAAGGTGAGTAGCTCGAAGCGTATCGAAAAGGAAAGTGCTGGCAGAGTCTGAAGAGCAGAAGAAGAGACGAGAAGGAGTCGACGCGAGAACTTCAAGATGCATGACGGCACGGTGATTCAGCGGGCGATGGAGATAAATCTCAACCACAAAACCAAATCACAAATCCACGAAGAAATATATGACGCCCGGCCTAACCCTCCCATTTTTCTCCATGATCTCTGTTTCAAACGCAGTTCGATGGTCTATTCTACGAATTCGCCTCTCAGTCCGAACACGCACAACTCCATAACTACGACAGTGCCCGCACCGTTCTGGAAAACTTCGCTAAAGTGGAATTTCCTCTGACTCCCTTTCCGAACCACGCATGACCGCCAGTATTTGTATTTATATATCTCACGACTCAAGCACGACGCCACGCTGACTCTCAAGACGGGAGATGAGTCGATGAATACCCAAAGTCCATTACGGGAGGGAGACAAATGCAGTGCTGATTTCAAAATACGTACAACGTGCTACACGATATACTAGTACTTCATAAGAAGCGAAGAGAAACCATTAGAAACGATGCTCAAGGACGAATTCTGTAAATTGTAGAATGGAATATTGCTCAGGAGGCTGGGGAAAGTCCTGTTTAACGACACTATGAAGCTCAGATGAGGTATATTGAGAATATGCCTTATCCAATGCCTCATTAAGGGTAGGACTATATGAGGAGGCCAAGAAAAGACCGGCGTGCTCCAGGATGAGAATTATCGCTATTCGGGATGTTAGAAAACACAGAGGCAAAGAGCAGAAATTTACCAATCATCGTGTGATGTGCATCGTTATTAGATACAGAGAGCGGTGGCTAAGAGTCTGTCAATAAAACCAAGAATAGAACGGTGAAAATCACAACGGTACATTGGCAACAAATGATTTCAGCTTGGTGAAAAACGGCTACCATGCAGGGGAACAGAAAGTGAGGACGAAGACAGTACGCAAGTGTAAGGAGGAACTCACTTTCTGGAAGTCAAGGGAAAGTACAAGTGACTACATAGAAAATAAGCGAGCGAGGGGCACCCACGTTCTAGATAGAGTAGATGGAGGGCCAAGTCAGGACATTGAAGATTTGGAGGCAAGCGGACGGGTAAGAGATACTCACGTCCTGTCGAGTGCGAAGGAGACGTAGTGAGGAGACTCCAAAAAGCGAGTGAGTCGGGGGAACTCACAAACTGGAGGGCAGAAAGGAAGGGACGAGTGAGGACACCAACAAAAAGCGAGCAATCGAAGGGAACTTACGTTCTGGAGAGCGCATTGGGTGGGACAAGTTAGGTCACCGGCATGGAAGAAAGTGAGAGAATGGGTGGTACTCACGTCCTGTCAAATGCGTAGGGGCAAGTCAGGACACCGAAAAAGTAAGGAAGGAAGAGGAACGCACATTCTAGAGCGCGGAGAGGAGACGTGTCAAGGCACGAGAAGAAAGCGGGTGAGCGAAGGGGACTCACATCCTTTTAGTGTAGACGGAGGGGCTTGTCAGGGCACTGGAAGGCAGCGAGGGAGGGAGGAGAGCGCACCAACTATAGAGTGCAGATGGAGGGTAAATTCAGGAAACTGAAAGAAATCGAGAGAGGGGGCCACTCACCACCTAATTAGTACAGAGAGAGAGACAAGTCAGGCAAATAAAACGACAGGAGCGAGGGGCACTTACATTCTGAAGTGCCCAGAGGGGAGGAAAAATCAGTACCTTGAAAGAAAGACTAAGAAAGTGATAGGGCACCTACGTTCTGAAGAGCGCAGAGAAAGATATTGATGAGGGACACCGGAAGAATGGAGCGAGAAAGGGGCACTCACGAACTTAAGAGTGCAGAGGCAGGAACAAGTCAGGACACAGAAATGAAGCGAACCAGGGACACGTACCAACTGGAGCGTATAAATGGAGGGACAAGTCAGGAAATTCAAGTTGAAAACCACGGCTGACTGAGGGAACTCACCACCTGGGGAGCAAAGGGAGAGGAGCAAGTCAGGATATGGAAAGAAAGCGACCGAGCGGCACCCACCAGCTAAAGGGCGCGGAAGTAAGGACAAAGTCAGGGCACAAAAAGAGAGCGAGTGAGGCCCACTGACCAACTGGAAATCGAAGACGGGAGTACAGGTGAGGACACCACAAGAAAGCAAGGGAATGGGGCACTCACCAGCTAGAGAGTGCAGATAGTGACAAATCAGGACACGAAAAAAAAGCGCGAGGGAGGGGCACTCACAAACTGAAAAGTGCAGAGGGACAAGTCAGGACAGTGGACGAAGGCAAACTACAGATAGGCACTCACATCCTGTCAGGAGCAGAGGGAAGGGAGGATTAGGACGCGGATAGGAGAGACCGCGCGTGGGGAAATCGCATTCTGAAGAGTGAGGGAAAACTTAGGACACCGGAAGAATGAAAATGGAGGAAGAGCACTCACAAATTGGAGGGGTCAGAGAGAGAGAGGGACAAATAGGACACGGAAATGAAGTGGGCGAGTGAAAGGCACTCACATCCTGTTGGGTACAGAGGGATTGATTATAGGACACCGAGGAAAATCGGGCGAGTGGGGGGAACTCACCAACTGGGAGGCACGAGGGGGAGGAACGACGCTGGGAGAAGTCACGCTCTGAAGAGTCAGTGGGACCAACAAATCAGGATACCAAAAAAAAGCTGGCACAACAAGAGGAGCTCACGTTCTGTTGGGGAAATGAGGGACAAGTAATGACGTCGAATGAGCGAGCAGCAGGGACTCACCATCTGGGGAGCATAAGGGAAGGACGAGTCAAGACACTGAAGGAAGGCTTAGAGAGGAACATTCACCAGCTGGAGAGCACGGAAGGAAGGACAAGTCAGGACACCGAAAAGGTGAGCGAGTGATTGGCACTTACGTTCTAGTGAATACAGAGAAAGGGCCACATTAGGCCACCAAAAGAAAGTGAACATGGGGGTACTCACGTCCTGCCAGTACCAACAGCAGATGGTCCGATGGTCGAGCAAGTCAGAACATCGAAGAAATAAGGCGAGCGAGGGCCACCTACGAACTGAACGCAGAGGGAAGTTAGTCAGGACATCGAAAGTAAGGGAGCGAGGGGCACTCACTAGCTGCAGAGAAAGGATGGGGGGGGATCAAGTCAAGAGATTGAAAGCAAGTGAATAAGTGAGGGGAACTCACGTCCTGTCAAAGCAGAGGTGTGTGGGATAAGTTAGGACACCGTAAGAAGAGGAGCCGGAGAGTGGCACCCACCAACTGGAAAGCCCGGAGAGAGCGATCAATCAGGAGAACGATAGAAAGTGGGCGAGCGAGCGGTGCTTACATCCTGTTGAACGCAGAGGGAGGAACAAAGTCAGTACACCAAAGGGGAGCGAGCGAGCGAGGGGTACTCACGCTCTTCAGGGCGCAGAGGGAAGGACAGTTCAGGACACACAGAAAGCGAGAAGGCGGGGTGCACCCACATTCTAAAGAGCACAAGGGAAAGACGAATCAGGTTACTGGAAAGAGGCGAACAAGAAAAGTGGACCGGGCTCACATCCTTTCATAAGCAGAGAGTTAGGACGAGTTAGTACACCGAAAGAGAGGGAGGGATAGGCATTCACTAACTGAAGAGCACAGAGAATTCAGGATACGGAAGGAAAGTCGGCGAGGGAGAGTGGGACTTACTTTCTGGAGAATTCGGAGGAAAAGATAAGTGAGAACACTGAAGAAAGCGTGCAAGTGAGGGTAACCGACCAACTAGAACGTCCAGAAGGGCAAGTCAGGGTACTGGACGAAAGCAGGCGAGGGAAGGGTACTCACGTCCTGTTAAGCGCAGAGGGAGGAATGGATCAGAGACTAAGAAAGCACGATGGTAAGATGCGCTCACGTCCTGTTTAGCGGAGAAGGGGTGTGTGTCAGAAGATCGAAGGAATGCGAGAAAGTGAGAAGCACCCACCAACTAGAGAGCATGGAGGGAAAGACGAGCCATGAAATCAAAGGAAAGCAAGCTGGCGAGGTGCACTCACGAGCTGGTGGGCGCGCATAGAAGGGCAAGTTAGGGCATGGGAAAAAAGCAAGCGACGGCGGGGAACTCACACCCTGTAGAATGCCGAGGGAGGGAAAAGTCAGAGAACCTAAAGAAATTTGGCCGGCGAAGGTACCCACCAACTGGGGAGAGCAGGAGGTGCTAGTTAGGATACGGAAAGAAAGAAAGTGTGTGATCATTCACCAACTGGAACACGTCAGAATATCAGAATAAAAGAAGAGAGCGAGGATACTCACGTCCTGCCAAGCGCAGAGGGAGGGCCAAGTCAGAGAACCGAAAAAAAAAACGGAGCCAGCGAGGGGCACTCACGTCCTGTTGGCCGCCAGGGGAAGACTGGTCAAGACATCATATGTATATGGGCCAGCGAGGGGACTTACATCCTGTTGAACGCATTGTTAGGGACAAGCCAACACACCGAAAGGTAGCGACTGAGTAAGAGGAACTCACGAGCTTGTAAGCGCAGAAACAAGTTGACACCGAAAGTGAGAAAGAGAGCGATGATGGCGTAGAATGGAAGATCAGGACCAAGGATACGAGTAACCATGGACGGACTAACCAAACGCTGGCCGCAATATTCTTTCAGCATGAGGTAGTTCAGGATACAACATTGAACCTTACCCGGATTGACGGAAACGCCATTACACATAGCTTTATCACTGTTTCTGTACTTGCAATCCCTCGTTTGAATCCAGAATATGTCCTATGATTGGATAACACCCCACTTATTCCAGCCTCACTGTACATTTGAACTGAACTTACCATTTGATGGCTTGCTTGATGCTCAGCTCTAAGTTACCCTTCTGCACAGCCATGAGCATGATCGCAACCGCGCTGCCACTGAGTACATCGGCGGTCAATTCAATAAGATCCATAACCCGTTGGCCAGGCCTGTTCATTTCTGGGGGATAGGGGTAAGGATGAGGCACCTTTGTTATGAATAAAATCCTCACTCTCCAAACGAATGAATGGCGGTGGTCCGGCAAGGCGAGCCAAATAATGCTGTTCGAATACTCTCTGCACCTCAGCGTCTAAACCTGTTTCTGGGTCACGGCCCTCATCTTCCAATCTCATCTTGATATCGCGCTTGAACTGGTCAAATTTCGTGAATACCGCCATCACAGGGACTTGGAAAATTCCCCATGTCAATCCCAGTCCATAAAGCTGCATCTTAACATACCGTTCTTATCCGGGCAAATGTCTTCAAAGTGCTTCAGTTCTAGCGACGGCCGGTCATTGTCCATCGGAATACAGTACCTGAAATACAGCCATCTAAAAAATTGCAACTGTGGATACACAAAGGAAACAAACCAGATAGCGTGTAATCTATCCTGCAATCGCTTCTCCTGAGACTTGCGGCGGACAAAGTCTTGGACAACCTTGAACTCGTCTTCGCTGCCCCACTCAAATCCACGAGAGTCGTGGAAAACATAGCCGTCGTGGCTTGGAAAGGTGAGTTCGTCCTCGATGTCATGCGTGCCACGCTGCAAGCACGAACCATATTGTCAGCGTCGCCAACAAGAATAAGCCTGACCAACCTCTATTGTATGATCGAGTTGAATCTGGCTAGATGATGAGATCAGAAGGGCCACTAGTAACGAGAACGTACTCGGTGGCGAGTTCCCGATCGATCATGCCGGTGGATCTCTGGACTATCTAAGGTGTCGCAGACCCTCTGCAATATGGACGTCTTTCCCGCATTTGCCCTTCCAATAATGAGGATCCTGAACTTGATATTTGGGACTCGAAGGCGATCCTGCTGTGCATCCATAATACTTAAGTGTTGGATGAAGGTTGTGCGGATTGTGAGCGTGAGCTGATGGGTCGAGGTGCGCTTATGCCCCGGGCCGTCCCACGTTGGGAAACGACACTCGGCTATTTCCGGTTGATCCAACACTCGCCGTCTCAGGTACCCTCTGGTTCAGTTACTGTAGTTGGACTGGGATTTAGTTTCTTCCTTTCCTTTCCAACTGTTCAGCGTGCGAGCCTTTTTCTTGTCCTAGAATCGTGTTTTAGTTGACCAAACACGCGTCCTTCTGTGACCCCGTCCCAGGGCCCTCGGTAGTCCAATAACAACAACCCACACACGCCGCTCCATTCCAAAAGAGGAGGAAGACGACAATGCGAATGCCACTCACAGGCCATCCTGTTCCATTCCGATGATCTCCGACGATCCGCCCCTCACGGTCTCAGAGAACCAGGGCACGAGCATAGGTCGAGGTGCGTCGAGCACCCCTTTCCCGTATGATGGGACGGTTTCCGATGTGCTGCACACCAGGCCATCCGGCACCCCACGGTTGACTATCAATCGACGCTCTTGCAGACCACCCAGACCCAGAATACCCAATGGCTCACGAAAAATCATGCCGCCTTCGATCCCACTAGGCCCGAAAAGCCCCAAATTGTCGGTGTGGACCCCCCTCAAGCACGTAGAGCCCTAGGCCATGCGTGCCCTACCTCATCTTTTAGTTCGCTCATTCATTTGAGCTTCTTCTCCCTCGTAGATCGTTGAAGAGCTAGGAGATCGTCCGAGAAACTACATGAAAGAAATGTTGGGCGTCGTGCGGTCATCGTCCACCACGCCACCCCCGTCATCGTCGCCTGCCGCCGCAGCCGACGCTGGATTTGCGCCCCCACTTGGCCGCTCCTATAGATCCTTGCGAGATGCCCGCCAGGTTACGTGATGATATGGACTCAGACGCCCCAAATTGTGAGAACACGAAGGCAAACAATGAGATGTATGTACATTGATTCTGATGAGGAGGAATGGATCCAGACGTTGAAAACGAGAACAGTCCGTCACTTTGTATGCGTATCAGCTGTGTGCCCTCGTGTCAAGCTGATCATGGGTCAGAATCGACTGTCCCACCCACGAACGAATTCCGCGCCCTCGTCCAAATGCCTGCAAAGTGCGTCTGTAGGGATGTGCGTGGGTTCGAAGTGCTCAATATTCATCTTTGCACCCACCTAAGCGCAATTCCTCGCTCCTTTGGTAAATGGACGACCGAGCAGATATATGACGTCCTGGGCCTGAGTCTGGTGCCCTCCCAGTGAGCTATAGCGTACGACCGTACTTCCGATATACTGTATAACCGGAATGGAGCATACTGTATCGGATCCAGATGCTGGGAATTTCAACTTCGCTTCGTGTCTTCCCAAAACTACGTCAAAAGTCACGCTGAGCGAGTCTCGAGTCTCGACAACAGGTTGCCTTGGCCGGCCCGGGTCGCACCCGTTCTTCGGACTTCTTCCACACCGAAGTGCACGCCACCCTGAGAATGTGGCGCCCTACGATAGACGCTGTGATTACTGGTTGGCCCAGTTTGTTCATCATACCCTCATTCACGACTGCTCCTTCAAATTTCCCTGTCGGCTCTCTCCCCATGTCTACGAGCAACCAAACAGCAGGCCCTTCGCATGACTTTACAACGATCTTTGAAATTGCCAAGAGCGAGTACCAGAAGGTCACGGGAAAATCTCTGGATACACATACCTTTGCTGCGAAGCTTGTCGGCTGTGACAGTCCCGAGGCCTTCTCGAACGTGCTTCAAATGCAAGCTAAGGCCTTCAGCGAGTTTTGCAAGGGCGATGAGAAATTGATGAAATGGCTGCGTCCGATAGTCCATGTCCTGTTCACGTTTTCAGGAACGATAGGAGAAGGGGTTGGGATTGTGAGCCATCGTTTTCGTCCCGTACGATCGTTCTCCGATGTCCGGCTCTCAGGCACCTTCACCTGCCAAAACGATCGTCACCGGTATCGGTATTCTTCTCGCGGTGCGTCGCCTCCTTGTGTCCCTTGTCGCACATATATCTTACATTCAACCCGACAGGCCGTGAGAGATGTCGTCGCAGACAACGACAAACTCATTCGCCTCTTCGAGCGCATTCACTTCTTCCTTCAACGTCTGAACAAATATACTAAGATGCCACTCGCGAATGAATGGTCAGAGCTGCTTGGGAAGATCATGGCGCAGATCCTTTTCATCCTTGCACTTTCGACAAAGGCTATGACAGAGGGGCGATTAAGTGAGTTGACCAGTGTTCAATCCTCCTTAGCTGACCATGTCCTAGAAATCTTTTTCAAGAAGTTAGTAGGCAAGACGAATGTTGAAGACGCGTTCCTGCGACTTGAGTCCCTCACGAAAGAGGAAAGCCTAATGACCGTGGCGAAGAATTTGGAAGTTACATTTGACGTCGATGGCAATGTCAAAAAAATCCAAGGACTTGCTGAAGACATCAATAACAAAGTGCAGGTGATTGAAGGGGCCACGGAAAGCATTGATCAAAACGTGAAAGCTGCCCATGAACGTACGCAATGCTTTCCGTCCATTTTCTCCATGTATCGACCGATTTCTCATCGTATCTCATGCAGGAGCAGAGAAGGATCGACGTTTGTTACTCCTTGGTAATACTGCGCTGACTGTTGAAGCTGACACTTACTTGCAGGGGACCAATTACAGGAGGAAATTCAACGATGGCTCTCTCCTCCGGCTCCTTTCATAAATCATAATAATGCATGCAAATCTCAGCATCGTGGAACCGCAAGATGGTTTATTGAAGGTAATATATTCCAAGAATGGAAAGAGAACGGTTCTCTACTGTGGATTCGTGGCAATCGTACGCTCCTTCCACCCGCTCTGTCTTGATGATATTGATTTCTTTTCAAATTCCCAGCTGGAGCCGGCAAAAGCGTTCTTTGGTATGTATATTTTCGTGCATTCTTATTTTTGAGAAATTCACGTCGTTGATCAACTCCGCGATTATCGAGGACGTCAAGAAGATTGGAGAAGGGTTTGCCTTGCTCGCCTATCACTACTTTGACTTCAAAGACATCTCTAAGTGTCATGTCCGTGGCTTGTTGGCGTCCCTTCTCTTCCAATTCGGCAACAACTCTGATCGTTGCTGGGATGTCCTTCATGGACTGTACCGCAAAAATCGTTATCGAAGATTCGAAGAACTCAGCTATGCTGATCTTTCAAAGTGCCTCAGATCAATGGTCGAACTTCCAGGACAAATCCCAGTTTTCATCATAATGGACGCTTTAGACGAGTGTCCAAACACTACCGGAACCCCATCCGCCCGTGAGGAGGTGTTGGACTTCGTGGAGGGCCTTGTTGGGTCACACCATTCAAATCTGTTTCTCTGCATCACCAGCCGCCCTGAGCAAGACATACAGACTATTCTGAACCCCCTTTCTTCCGCATCGTATCGCATGGCCCTTCATGAAGAAAGCGGTCAAAGAGAGGATATCAATAGCTATATCCGCCATTTTGTCCACACAGACAGAGATATGCAAAGGTGGAGAGAGGATGACAAGGCCCTCGTTATCAATACGCTCTCAGAGCGTGCTGGTGGCATGTGAGACGCCTCTGTTACATCACCGAGTGACTATTGCTTATGACAACGGACAGGTTTCGCTGGGTATATTGCCAACTAGACACACTTCGTCGATGTTTTCCTTCAAGCATTCGCAAGACTCTGAATGAACTGCCAACTACTCTAGATGAGACGTACGAACGGACGCTGGAAGGGATCCATAAAGAGAAAAGGCAACATGCGCATCGACTCTTTCAATGCTTGGTCGCAGCAATTCGGCCACTTCACGTGATAGAATTGGCGGAGATATTCGCGATCGAGTTTGACCCGGGCGTGGCATCTAATTTTATGGAGGGCTGGCGCCCTGAAAATCCGGAAGAGGCTATAATTTCTGCCTGTTCCACTTTGATCTCCGTTGTCGTCGACGAGGACAAGGGTTCAAAAATCGTCCAATTTTCTCACTTTTCAGTGAAAGAATTCTTGACATCCAATCGTCTCCAGACGTCCGAATTCGGAAACACCCGCCTCTACCACATCCCTCTAGATGCCGCCCATACAATTCTTGCACATGCATGCCTCACTGTGCTGCTGCAGTTAGACGAAACAACGGACAGAACTCGACTCTCAATCTTTCCTCTGGCATTATACGCTGCTCAGCACTGGTTCGATCATGCCAAGTATGAGGCCGTGGAATCCCGAGTCCAAGGCTCCATGGAACAGTTATTCAACCCAACCAAGCCATATCTTGCGGCGTGGGTTTGGATACACGATGTGGATGTGGATTGGTTTCGAGAAGCCATCGACACTCTCACAGATTACCCACCGCGTCCCGAAGCAACTGCGTTGTACTATGCCGTGTCATGTGGATTTGGCGGGCTGGCCAAGTACCTCATATGTGCGCATGGAGAGGATGTCAATGCCCGATGTGGTGATCAAGGAACTCCGTTGCACGTGGCCTCGAGCAAAGGATATCTCAATGCTGCATCTGTATTACTTGAACATGGCGCCGATGTGAACATAACCCACAGAGGCAGGAGAACACCCCTGTGTAACGCGTACTATGGTGGACACCTGGAACTTATGCGGCTGTTACTGGAGCATGGGGCATATCCGGACAAGGAGTACGGCAAGTTTAAATATCTAACGCATGAGGCAGCATACATGGGACAAGCCGATGTGATATGCTTGTTACTTCAGCACAATGCTGATGTAAATAGAACTGACTTCGATGATGATACGCCACTACACGTGGCATCATCACGTGGACACCTACGTGTCGCCCAGATCCTCCTGGAACACGGGGCCGACATCAACGCCCGATCCTGCTACGGAACCCCTTTGTTTCAGGCATCACATTACGGACACCTCGAGGTAGCGCGGCTACTTCTCGGACGCAGAGCGGATGTGCACATCCATCTATGTGGCCTGACCCCATTCCAGGTGGCTATAAAGAATAGAAACACCGAAGTCGCTCAGCTGCTGTTGGAACATGGAGCCGAAAAAGAATAATGAAACTTGCAGCGGTCTACAAGTACTGTATCCTACACTTCGTTTAAAACGTTACATTTGGGTTTATGCAGTTTCTATCCAGTGTTTTACGATGCATATAGAAGACATTCCCGAGGACTGGTGCGAATATATGCGTGTATAGGGACTCAAGAATGAAAATCCACAGTATCCATTGAAAGTGCTAGGGCAGGATAGCAAAATGCGATACCATTGTCTGTCTCACTTATTTCAACCACCATAATTTAGGCCATCCGTCAGTGTACTAGTCATTGATTAGTCATTCCCGTCAGAGGAAGAATTGGAGATGCTGGCGTACATGGCGTGTTGGGAGTGGTAGACCATGACCTAACTCCAGCGAACAACAAGCAAATCTATCTGTCATTTCAAACTTGTTTGTACAGAGTACTTCGTAAAAAATAGAGCCCATGAAAGTACAAGTGGGCCCCTGAACTGGCTTATCCCTGGGTGGGCTCGGGTGGCCGCCGGAGTACATTTAAAGTGATTCCCATTGTTTCACTTCGCCCTCACAAAAATTGTCCTGCTAGCCTATCATCGACAAGCACGACCCCCGACTGCCAGCGGACCCACACACGTTTATTCATAATCGCAAACTACAGTAGTCGCACAAAGTCTCCCAATGTGCCCCGAATCATCCGACCGAATCGCACGCAAAAGGGCAGCGCTCACTATTTGGCGCGCTCACCGGGCTGCCTAAAGCGATAGCCCAGCTCTTGCAGCCGTGGTAGCACCGTGCGATCATCGCCACCTGGGCATGTAATCGACTGAAACTAGCATCACTAGATCGGTTTTTAAGTGGTGTTAAAAAGGAATTCGAGGAAAGCGTGCCGGTCGCGGGAACACATGGGCAGGGACAGCGGTCAGAGACGATGAGGAAGAGAAGAGGGTGAGAACTGTGAGGCACTTCCGAGAGCATGAAGGTGGTGCAACGGCGCGAGGGATACATGTAAGAAGTGTGAGCATGATGCGAAAATGTTAAGTTCTGAACTATTGAACTACGTCCGAGACCCAAGCAGACTGTATGATTCAAGTTCCGAGGGAAGTTCTTCATCCAGGAGAAAGAGCATTGGAGCTACGATTATGAATACGAGTCAGACACTGATAGTATGAAGCAGCGCAAAACCGGGAGCCCTTTAGGCGTTTCCGATGCTCAAAAATACGAGGGGAGGGGGAGAATAATTAGAAGTGGTCGGTGATCATGGGGCGTGTTGGGACGGACTAAGTCAGGAGTGAAAGCGATGATCGACCCACAATATGATGCTACCTCGCTCGTTGCAGGTACATCACAAGGTGGCAGACAATACTTGCACTAGTGGGAAAGAAATAGATCAATTCCCGAGCCGAAGGGCTGATTCGGATGAATCATGTCTTGCGACGGGCGACTACGAAGCATTGAAGGACGCGGCTCCAGGAATGACGGCACCGTTAATGTGTCAAGGGTGGAGGCGTCGCGGCGTCGGGTGACATCTTTCATCACTCATACGCGTACCATCCCGTGAGCACGAACTGTGACAGTGGCAGGCCAGGCAGTAGAAGGATCAAGAGAGAAGTGCAATTTGTAGGCTTGCGCACGAAGCACATGACGACAACAACAAATGACAGCATACAGTGGGCCTTACTTTTATTACGGTGCCACACCACCATGCCCCCACTGGAATGTGATGCCATTTTGAGGGGAAAACAGGTGGCAGCACTGTTCGGAGTCCTAGAGAGTAGCAAAGCTGCTAAAGCATCACCTCCAGGTGAAGGAAAATGTATGATCTCTTTATGTAGAACATCCCCCACTACAAGCCGGGGGCTCATATCCATGTCATTTGTGCGGGGAAATGAGCTCCCAGGTCGCTGGACCGTATCCTGGAGAGGGCCCGAGCAGAGGACTTGCCTTTGTGCGGTAGGGTGCCACATGATTCCAGAAATGGGTCGATATCATTAAGGGTGAAATAGGGGGAAAATCGTAGCTGATCCTACGTCGTCGGGTGTGGCAGTGGTGTGGCCCGGGCTCGATTGGTGGGAAAGAAGTTGTTTTGTCAGGAGTTGGCATGTGATTACGTAAGGTAGGTTACGAGACTTGTTCCCACCAGCCAACCGGATGTGTATCGAGGCTAAATTGGCAAAAGTAGTAAGGCGGCCGAGGCTGCAGCGCTTGTCTATCCCTCAACACATCTTCATTCACCGCCCCCACTTGTTCTCTCCGAGCTAGGAGCCTTCTCCGAATTTCACTGTGATCCCCGTATGTCTACAACCGGCCAAACAACAAGCCCTTCGCAATCGACGGATAACTTTACAGCAATATTCAAAACTGCCTCGAGGGAGTATGAGAGGGTGACGGGAAAACCCCTAGATACGCACCCTTTTTCCAAACAGCTTGACAGCTGCGACAGTCCTGAGGCTGTGTTGAACGTGCTTCGAACACAAGCTCAGGCTTTTAGCAAATTTTGCCAAGGCGACGAGAAATTGATGGCGTGGTTGGATCCGACAGTCAACATCCTGTTCACATTTTCAGCAACGATTGGAGAAGGGATAGGACTGGTAAGCCATCGTGCTCTTCCCATATTGTTGTCCCCTGATATCCCATTTTCAGCCGTTCTCACCCGCGAAAACAATCTTTACTAGTATCAGCGTTCCTCTCGCAGTATGTCTCCACCCCAAGTCCTCCGTCTCGCACATGCGTAATGCTCGAACCCACAGGCAGCGAGGGATGTCATAGCGGACCATGACACGTTCGTCCACCTCTTTGAGCGCATCCACTTCTTCCTTCAAGGCTTCAACGTCTGAACCGTTATACTGGGATCCTACTCACGACTGAGTTGACGGAACTGCTGGGGAAGATCATGGCGCAGGTCCTTTCTGTCCTGGCACTTTCGACAAAGGTGATGACAGAGAAACGGATGGGTGAGTCGGTCCATTCTCTATTCTCCTTGGCTGACTGTGGTTCAGAAAAGATTTTGAAGAGATTCACAGGAAAGACCGGTATTGGGGGCGCATTTCAACGGCTCAACTCACTTACACAAGAGGAGAATTTAATGGTGGTGGCAAGAAGCTTGGAGGTCGCACACCACGTCGATGGCAACGTTGAGGCAATCAATGCGCTCGCTGAAAACATCGATAACACACTTCGACGTTTGTTACTCCTTGACGCTACCATCGTTGACCACTAAAGCAGACAGGCACTCACAGGGAACGAGCTCCAAGAGAAACTCCAATCATGGCTCTCTCCACCAGATCCTTCTCTTAATTATAGCAACGCATGCAAAACTCGGCATGATGGAACCGCAAGGTGGTCTATTCAAGGCAGCACATTCCGAGAATGGAAGAAAAACGGTTCTCTGTTGTGGATTCACGGCAATCGTACGCAATACTCGCCTGAACTGCATTTATGTTTGTTAAATCCTTCACCGACTCCGCAGCGGGTGTTGGGAAAAGCATTCTTTGGTATGTGACTTTTCGCCTGTTTCCACATAAAAAATTCATCTCGTCGGTCAGCTCCGCTATTATCGAGGATGTCAAGAACATGCGAGAAGATAGGTCGGCCTTGGTCGCCTATTATTACTTTGATTTCAAGGACGTCTCTAAGCGCCATGTCCGTGGCTTGTTAGCGTCTCTCCTCTTCCAACTCAGTGACGACTCTGAGCGCTGCCGGGATATCCTTTATCAATTATTCAACTCATGCCGTGATGGTTCCGAACGACCCGGCGACACCGCCCTTACAGAATGTCTCAGATCCATGGTTCAACTCCCAGAACAACTTCCGATTTTCATCATTATGGACGCTTTGGATGAGTGTCCGAGTAACACTGGAACACCATCTGCCCGCGATGAAGTGTTGGACTTCGTAGAGAATCTTGTTGGGTCAAACAACTCGAATCTGTTCGTTTGCATTACTAGTCGCCCTGAATAAGATATAAAGGCGGTTCTTGAGCCTTTGACGTCACCGTCATACTGCGTGTCCGTTCACGAGGAAAATGGTCAAAGGGAGGACATTAACAAATATGTCCGCTCTTTCGTTCACTCAGATAGAGCAATGCGGCGATGGAGGGAAGAGGACAAGGAACTTGTGATCAAACACTTTCGGAACGAGCTGGTGGCATGTGAGATGCATTTGTGATTATGCCTAATTATTATGGCTAATACTCAGGGACAGGTTTCGTTGGGTGTTTTGCCAACTGGACACGCTACGTCGGTGTTTTCCTTCAAGCATTCGCAAGACTTTGAATGAACTACCAACCACTCTGGATGAGACGTACGAACGGACGCTAGAAGGGATCCCGAAAGAAAAAAGGCAGCATGCACATCAACTCTTTCAGTGCTTGGTCGTAGTTGTTAGGCCACTTCGTGTTGAAGAACTCGCCGAGATATTTGCGATCGAATTCGACCTGGACGGGCATAATGTTATGGAGGACTGGCGCCCCGAAAATCCAGAGGAAGCTATACTTTCTGCATGCTCCACTTTGATCGCCGTCAACGACGACAACGACGGCTCAAAAATCGCCCAATTTTCTCACTTTTCAGTGAGAGAATTCTTGACTTCCGGTCGCCTCCGGACGTCCAAGGTTGGAGATATCCGTGACTATCACTTATCTCTAGATGCCGCCCACATTCTTCTCGCGCGGGCGTGCCTCGCTGTGCTGCTGCAGTTGGACGAAAAAATGGACAAAATGCGACTCGCGAAGTTTCCTTTGGCATTTTACGCTGCTCGGCACTGGTTCGATCATGCTAGGCATGACGACGTGGCATCGCAGGTCCAAGACGCCATGGAGCCGTTATTCAACCCAACCAAGCCATATCTTGCGTCATGGGTTTGGATACACGACGTGGATCAGCGCAATGATCGAGAATCTGTTGACACGCTCACGGATCACCCATCGCTTCCCGGGGCAACTGCGTTGTACTATGCGGTGTCATATGGACTTTGTCGTCCAGCCAAATACCTCATCTCTACGCATGGACAAGATGTCAATGCCAAATGTGGTACTCATGGCACTCCGTTGCACGCAGCCTCGACCAACGGTCATGTTGGTGCCGTGGCGCTATTGCTTGAACATGGGGCCGACGTAAATATGACAAACCACCGCGCGAGAACTCCCCTATGCGAAGCATTTGATGGTCGCCATTTGGAGGTTATGCGGTCGTTACTAGAGCATAGAGCAGCTCTGGAGGTGCAACACAATTTCTTTGGGCCTCTAACCCATAGCGCATCTAGCTCGGGACAAGCCGAAATAGTACGCCTGCTACTACAGCACAATGCCGACGTGAATGCCACTGCCCTCTACAACTACACGCCACTACATTGGGCATCAACAAGCGGACACGCGAACGTCGCCCCAAGTCCTCCTAGAGCACGGGGCCGACATCAACGCCCAATCTGACTTCGGAACCCCCTTGTATCTAGCGTCAACCAATTATCGTCTCGAGGCGGTGCGGCTTCTGCTCGCACGCGGAGCGGACGTACATATCAGGGCTCCACGTGGTCTAACCCCATTTCAGGCAAGTGACGACACCCAAATATCACAGCTGTTGTTGGAGCATGGGGCAGAGGAAGAGTGAGGGCACTGACATACACCTACAATGGGCTACGAGTACTATGACCTATCCACATTTCCATTTTGGTTTATGCGATTGTTATTCAGCATGGTGGATATTGGATCAACGCATGGAGGTCCAGGGCGATTGGCTTCGCTACAGGGATGACAGGTTGGAAGTTCTGGCTGTTAACGATATGCCAATGGAACCTGTCTAGTGAGGATTCATCAAAACCACCAGGCGTAACCCACTTCTTATCGTGCGCGAAAACAAGAGCAGTAGGTACGCTAGCGGAACCAGGACAGCGTGTTGAGCGTGAGTTCAATCGAATGCCAACAACACGAAGCCGAAGACGGAGTATGATGCCAAATCTGCGCTGGACAGAAAGCGAAACGAAAATATACAAATTTGATGCTGTAAATTGCAGGAACCTGCGTCACAGCTGTCACCTCCCACAAGCCAGCCAAGCCTTTACCATAAGGCAATCTCCCAATCATTCCAATCATACATAACAAGCGGGTCAGTGCTGAATTACCACAGGCGCCGTAAACATGTACATCTTCGGTCTACCCCTTGCAGCACCTCCACCCGCATCGACTCCCGGCACATAGTAATCGCCATCCTCATGGCAATGATACCGCACCTATGCAAACATATTCAACCCTTTAAACAACCCGCGTCGACACGGCGCTGAGCACAGCCTCACACCCATCCGCCACCATAGCCAGCTATACCCTCCTCTCTGCAGTCGGTATGCACGCAAGGCGCCTCTCTGGCCACACCATTTCCCTCATGGCGTAGCGCGAGGACCGGCAGCACGCTGGGGTGCGGCACGACGGTAAGGTCTGTGACGTCGTGCCTCCTGAGTGTCCATGCGTGTGGGCTTGTCGGTGGCAAGGCGCAAGCGATACAGAGTGGAGGGAGGAGTCCCAAGCAGATGGTAATGGCAAGGTAATGGCCCGGGACATTTTATAAAATGCATTGGCCCACCCCGAACGCAGCACATTGATCGACATACAAGGCGTTGTTCGCCACTCATGCAGTGCAACAGCGTCACGTTATGGAAAGAAAGTATTCCCAAGACCAGGCACGCGTCCTAAGAGGCCCGTTGCCACATATCCCACTGTCCGGATAACTTGAAGTTACATGACAACCGTGTCGACGGCTGAGCGCTGAGGTCTGACGCGATGAACGGCCCGGCGGCCCGGGCGGCTTCGAGGTCCAACTATCGTCCATACAGCGAGATGCATGATAGCCCAAGCCATAAAATGCATAACCGCTCGCCACCAATGGGTGTCTTAGCGGTCGCGGGCTACAGTAACGCCACAATTACGGCCACCACTCTGAGGAACTTCTTTACGAACACTAAGCATCGTGGGAGGTAAACGAATGCTTACATTCTCATATATACGTGACAGGATACGCGGACCCCGTGGCACCGCTTGCAAGCCAGTTGTGGATATCACCCAGACGCGTACACACAGTACTACTGCTCTGGACCCTGCACATGCAATCCCCGGCGACGAGAAAAATTGTGGTGACTGGGCCAACGGCAATGTAATTGTGGATTGTGTTTACCTTGTTCGGCAGCATAGGCCTCTCATCCATCCCGCCAAAAGCGGTAGAGCCATGGCAAGTTACTGGTGAGTTCTGGCTATAAAAGCCCTTAAGGGCGCTCTTCATGATCTAATCATGGAAATTAAACTCGGTCTGTGGCTCATTTTATCTGGAGGGCCACTCTCGTCTCACGCACCGACCCGCCTGGGGTCCGTGATTCGTCTCAGTGTTCTATCGGCTCGCCACTGGTCTCAGATGTGGATCAATAGCGCACGTTAATGCAGTGTAGAGGGTGGAGTATAAAAGTCTTTGTGGAAAAGCATAAGTGAGCACCATCCTATTCGATCGCATTTGCTTCTCGTCCGAGACCATGTCGAACACTCAACAATACGGGTACAGCCTAAGCCAGAACCATCACGGCCAGGGTGGTGCATCGTGCCAGCAACAGCAGAGGTGGATATCTATGTCCCTTGCATGATATTGGCGGTACTAACCTACATGTTCGCAGCAACTGCAATCAGTCCACAACAAATGGGAAAAGAAAAACGAAATCATTGTGGGATATAGGGATTAGACTAGAGCGGAAAGTGGCTTCAGAAGGGACGACAGCATACCAGCCACAGCAGACCCCACAGGGTAGGAGGGAAGGACTTATGGTTGCTAAAGGGACCATATACCAGCCGCAACAGACACCGCAACGTGATTGTGCACTAACCCTCCTTTTGCAATGCTGCTGACACCGTTACAGGAACCGGAGGACAATTAAGCCAGCCTACTGCGCCACAACCACCCACACTCGCACAGGGATGCCACCCGGGGGGATACGGATTGAAACACCAGGCCATGAACGTGGCTCAGCCACAGCAGGCCGTGTCCAATCCCCAGGGCCACCAACAGTACAGATTCCGCACACCAATGACGCCACGTAACCAACGGCCCCAAGCGGGGAACATGTTGGGGAGTGTTGGTGTGGGGCGTGGTGCACCATCGTTTGGGTCAGGAGTAGGGGTAAGTCAATGTGGGAATTATGGGGCATAATTGGTGCTAAGAAGGCCATCTAGTCAGTTAATTGGTTCCACACAGACCCATTTCAGCAACCAGCCACTGGAGGGAGTGGGAAGCCAGGCGGCAGCAAAGGGAAACCTCAGCGCCACCGCTGAGCCGTACTTCTAAGGCCAATAACACTTCGGAGAACACTCAGACACCTATTGTATGATAGTGCAACCCGTAATGAACGTTATGGACAACGGAATAACTTAGCCTTGTGATGTATTGAGAAAACGTGACAAATTGCTCTGGCCGTAGGTGAACACAAGTTACACAAGCAAATAGTTTTCACAAATAGGTAAGGTTTTGGATGAATAGGAAGAGCCTGTACTCTGAGTGATAAAGGGAAAGCATGGTAAGGACAAGGCCCGTGTAAGAGGAAGAGCACTTGATCGTTGACTGGCTCACTTCCACGAAACTCGCGCGGTGGCGGTGGAGTCGGAAAAAATGTGGACTTGTGATAGCTATGTCGTCATCTTTGTTGCTCTGGATTACCCGTAACCAAGGTGCCATCAGTCTGTGCCACGGCATGCGACCACCCGGCGACGGTGGCGACAGGTGCCGCTGTTGTCCCTTGATGCTCTCTTCAGTGTTGATCGTGTTGTCGTATTGCGCAGGGGCACGTGGGCGGCCAAAGCTCTCGCCACGCTGCAGAGATCGTGTTAGGTGAGAGCCACGAAAATTGTCAGCTAAAAAGCGGGAGACATGGTAGGTAGTGTGGGCACCAGTGGAGCAGGTCAACGAGCAGCTCTTGCACAGCAGAGGGGTGGGCGTAGAAATACAGCACACCAGTCATCGACTCATCGGGTTCTTCCATGCTGCGAGTCTCACCGAAGAAATAAGGGCTGCTCCAGCCAGGGGACAGAGAAGGGAGAAAGGAGCGCATACTTGTACCATGGGTACCTCGACCTTTCCCTCCGTCCACGGCAGGGTCACCTCCAAAAGGTAGCACCTTGTTCCCGCTCTCGATGATCGCGACGTGATGTTCAGCCACTAGTGCCATCCAGACGTATGGTCGCAGAATGTGGCGCACCGGAGTGAACAGCAATGCTCTAGCGCTTGTGAAAAATGTCGAAATGACCGTTTTGTAGAACATGGCATAGGAGGGATGCTTGAGTGTGGCACTCACGAGGTCCTTGCGGTTGTTGACAGTAACGCCCCCGGCGGGCTGTACCTGAGGCCCACGCGAGATAGTTGTCACGTATGGACGAGCTCACTAGCCTGTCCAGCCTTGGATTCTCCACTCTATCCTCCTCTGTTTTCAGTTAATGCATGTGGCGTGGCGGTCAACGGGCAAGGGACACGAGTCACATGACATGGTGCCTGCAACCCAACCCACGCTTGCGCAAGTCCCGCCGGTTCTCGCATATGCTGGCATAGATGGCCCAGCCTGTCTGGGATGGCCGCGGACATGCTGTCAATGGTACAAGCTCTCGCGGAGTAATTTTGAGGAAAAGCAATACCAATTAAGTTGGTATAAATGGCAAGTCGTGGCTTCTCACAGTGCACATTAAATGACTGCCTAGGCTGCTCTCGTCAGTCCCAGTACATATGGGACATAATTGACCGCAGATATATATGACGAGTTATGGAGCATGGTGAGTCAGAAGCGCGGGCTGTATGTCCGCGCGGCTTCAACTTTGTGTCCGTGACAATATGTTCCACCAGCGACCTCCCTCATCATTCGTTTAGAATGTCACGACAGTAGCCTCGGCGAATCTCATGTCACGTTCATCAAAGGGGGAAAAGGTAACGGAAGAAGTGTACAGGTATCGATCATTGAATAACTCAGCTGGTGAAATGCCAAGCAATGGGCCAACAACATCATAAATGCATACTACCATCGTATCGACTCTTTCTTTCCGAATGTCAGTTAGGGTACATGTTTATATGAATCCGTTCATTTATCTTGGAGTAGGGGCATGTAGTATTGAAGATTCAGGGTGTATTGCCCGATCGCCTGGCTTCTTCTCAAGCTGATACTGAACCGGATGGTTTACTTGTGAAGACTGTACAAGAGACAATCAAGGCTCTCACATTGATTAAGGTCTCTTGGACACCCATTCGGAATAGTGTTGTCTGGGCGCAAATGATCGAAGCCTAGCGATCAGCGTAGCTCCTGTCTCATGTTTGTGAGATGCGGATCTGCATGGGCGTTGAGGAAGTGCTGTCCTATTGTTCTTCTTAGGCGCTTGTGACTTTTACTACAGTAGTTGAAGGTACCTTGACGACCGCCGCTTGTTAATATACAACATACAGTTAACCTCGAGAACTTATCATCCCTCTCGCTTTCTTGAACATACAAACGTCGCGCAGACACTAGCACCAGTAACGATGAATATACAAACAGATCATAGCAGAGAGACGATAGGCTAGAATAGTTGACCGGGATATCCTTTTAGACGAGTAGTTTTGATATGGGCGAGTGGCAAATCACCCGACGACTACACGATCTAGCCTCTGTCCATCGCTGGCTGACGGCCTAAAAAAGATATAATCAGCGGAACTAGAACATGGTAAAAGACCTAGGACCAGGGTATTTTCAAATTGTTCTACGTTTCAGTAAACCTACCGGTGTTTGAGACGACGTCATGAACGGTGTTGAATTAATCGCAATGAGGGGCCCTCGTGTCGCTCTGTGGGTCATGGCATCTTGGTGTACTTATTATAGTCCGATTGCGTGTGGGTTGGTTGCTATCGCATCCAGAAAGCTGCTTCAGCATATGATTATTACTCAAGGAATATTGGACAAATAAACTTGTGACCAAACAGAATCGAAGCCCTGGCACACTCAGGCTGACGATTGATGGGGAATTGTCATGAAACATGCAGGAGATTATTTGGTTCAGCCCCTCAGGCTCTCGAGCCGGGCGAGGAAGAAGCGGAGCAGTCAAGATCCGGTAAGACGCTTGGCACTGCCTTAACGCCCGGTTAAAAAAATTCTTGATTCTAGAAACGAGGTGGGCCAAAGCGACGAAGGTGGTTGAGGGCCAATCGTGACACTAGTAGGGGTCAGCCTCAACTTCGAGCCTTTGTCTTTAAAAAGGACCTCACCTGGTCTACTGTAGTCGACGTAGCTCATACAGGCTTAGGGTCAGCACTCCAGCAGTACATCTCTTCATCTCACAGCCATCGCCATGTCGTCAAATACCATCAGTAAAATTTGCTAGTCAATGCGCGTTTCGTCATAAACTGAAATAATTACAGAGAAATACTTCTGGAGATGACCTGTGGAGCATAGCATTCTCGAACGTTGGACGTGCCCATGGCAATCCTCTGAGCGAGGAGGAGGTAGCCAAAGCAATACAAGTCATTAGCGGTCTAAGTATGTGGCGACGCCCCCAGTGACGTCCTGAAATTAACAAAGCATCATTCGTGCAGCAGTTGGAAACGGTGCAGCAGATACCAGCCATGCAACCCAACCCCAACTGTATATGAATCCACCTTCGACTCAGCAGCAAGAAGGTCCTGGGCAGCAGTACGAGTTCGTACTATGCAATCCCCAGACCGCCTATCATGGTGCTGGCGACAAGGACAACACAACTAGTAGGACGGATGGCGGGGTGGCAGGTCCACCGCTGTATCCACGCAAGTCTTGCGGGATACCTGGGAGGCGCGGGCATCTTGTACCTGGATCAAGCCGGCCCTGGAGAGTGAACGAACAGTCCTGAAGCCGTCCAGGCACAGCCCCAGAGAGTACCCGTAGATGGCCCGAGTTCCCGGGCAGAGAGTTAGCTAGTCTTTATGGCCTTTCTGAATCCGGGACATAGAAGACGGACAAGACTCTTGGTCTGCATGAGAGACGGTTATCTCCGGCTTCGTATTCGTATTTACATTCCCATCAACCTAGGATACTTTAGCCATTTCAATGGATTTCATACGCGAATAACGCGATACCTACTTTGCCCATCCAGACGTGCAATAATAGACCGTCGTTGACCCACCTGACGGAAGCGAGAGAGATTTGAGAGTGGAAGGACAATAAGACACGGATGTCGTGGGAGAATGGTGTTGATCAAAACAGGGCATCTTGTGATTTCACTAGGGCCATGTAGGTGGTGTTTCATGGCCCAACCCGACTACAGTAGGACAAGAAAACCTGGGGTTGAGAGAGGCATCCATGATAGAGATAAAAATTTACTACTGTAAAAGAAAACAAAAAAAGCGGGGTTTGATAATCTACGGAAAAACCCGTAGTCGGCCTTGTATCGACCGACCGAGGGCAAGTGATCACTAGTACTGAAGTAACCCAACTCAGTGGTCAGTGATCCTCGAGAGAATCGCAGAGGTGGATTTTGTACAGAGAATGCCGTCCGAATGGGGGGAGTAGTAGACGAAAGAATAGAACAAAATAGACGGCGATGTCAGTGTTTCGACTGCAATTGGACATTGAACGTGAATCAATTAGACCTGAGGGTTATGAGTACAGCACCAGCTGAAACGCCACGCGAAAAAAAGTAGTTGCTGTCGTACGAGGATGATCAACAACACAGGAGAGGTGTATTACCCTGGACAATGACATCTGACTCACAATCAATTGGGAGCCCGATGGTCATCCAAGCTGATGTAATTGTATCTGCCTACTACGATGTTGTGAGAGTAGAACGCCAAGGCTAGCATGCCAACCTGGTCTTTTGAGTTGTCTATACAGCATGGTATCTTCGGTATAAACCAAGGGACCGACGCGACCTAGCGGGTGTAGAGACACGTGACTGTCGTTGTTTGCATCTGTTTTGTTTTTGGACCGTTCCAGCCACTCAATGACCATACATCCCCTCATCCAACTCTAAACCAACACTTTATTCCCCGGTATCCTCTGCGGTGTCAGCTTCTGAGGGATCAAGTACAGGGAGGTCGTAGCACATCACGAAGCGAGAAACCGGCTCTGGGGAGAGCGAGGTGAGTGTCGATGTGCAGGAGCTTTCTCATGACAGCTGAGTGGTGCAACCCAGACCTATCAACGTGTAACGATTGGGATGCTCCCGATGATTTTCTGCTAGAAATGTTCTTCTCCTGTCGGGTTGACACTCTCGAGTTTGGGGAAGAAGCCTGGAGCCGATAATGCCATACTCTAGCGCACACGTGCTAAAAAAATGGCGGGATATCTGCCACCCCTTCCTATCACTATAACAACCACCCGATTCTTGGCGACAGCGATATGGAAGGGCGTGGATGAGGTTGTTGCAGCACTCGAGCACAGGGACCGTGTATGTAAAATCGAGCTCTTCCATCTGATGTACACTTGTCACCCCTATGCTATAAGAGCTCACAGGTGACGAGGCCACTGAGGTGTTACCCGCGCTGCGCCGGCTTCATATTGATGAACGTGGCCTGTCCGGGCCTGTGCAGACAGCCCTAAAGCCAGTTCTCGGTACGCGGCAACTCACCGGTCACCCTGTGGATATCCGTCGCGAGGAAAGGTGCAGTAAATGAGTATATATGGCCTGGACGCTGACGACTGACAAACGATCTCTCTGTTTTACCTTCTTTCTACCTACCTCTCCGGTTGACAGATGCAAACCTGATCCTGATATGCCATTCTATTTCATAACAGAACTTTTAGATAGTCTGACTCGGACTGCTTTGTAGACGCCTCCGACTGCGACACAATACGCCAGCGAATTCGTTCACCTCTCTATCTTCTAAATACACTACATGCATGGTATGCATTGTACTGAGTGGAAGGCCACTTAGCGGGTTAACAGCGGTCAATTACAGACATTCGATGTTGACGAGTATTCGTGCGTAAGTGGCACCCTGTCTCGGATTTCGATGAACTAGACTCATTCGTACCCTGTCCATCATCCGGGTGAGATTTCTCATGGACATCGGAATGGATAGCCCAGCATGTTGGCGAGGGCTGCAAGCAATCTACAGTAAGCAGACTTCGAGCGGAAGCCCTATCAGATCATGGCTCGTCGCCACGCCGATGAAATTCAAGTGATTGTTCAAGTTGCTCTCGCCACAAGAGTTGACTTCGGGCAGGCAAGCCAGTACAGGAAGATATTTTGATGTATCATGTCTGGGAGTACGAATCAGGACCTGTTAGGCCTTCGGGGTGAAAGCCGCGTTCCTCTTTGCTAAAATCATGGGATACGAACATGCCAGGACATCGTGGCCGTGGTGGAGCGATGACTTCATGCTTCGCGGATCGTTGATTTTTAGACAATTAACGATCAACTCGTCTGTGTTTATCCTCGAATGTCATTCACTCGGATCTTGAAATATCTGTACTCGGTGTGCGGTCTCATAATGGGGAAACAGTGAGTGTGAGGGAAGAAAGAAAATTCACTGCCCCATCATATCTATCCCGCTGATCAGGACCCAATTTAGCTGTGATGCCTGATGTAGCGAGTCACAGCCTGAAGCGCGCGGCGCTTGAATTCTGGAAGGATAATCGGGGAAGAGTTGATAAAGGTGGGAACAGGTGCGATGGTGAGGCAAGGCGCACCACTGTAAGAGGAACTAGAGATCTAGGCACGCAAGAGGCTCCAAGAACAAGGCGCACCACGGGACTATATGGAGATGCAGGGATATTTCAAATTTATGTGGGTGAGGAACCGTCGTACTTACGATGGTCCACGAACTTGAAATCAGGATCACATTATAACAATCGCAATTGTTTGCAGATTTGTAAATAATGCCATTTGATATGGTAACTACAAGGGACTACTGTAATGATTGCAATGCGTTCCTGATACTGGGAATCTAAACTGACGATATTCATGGGAACTTCAAGTTGGGAAAAATATCAATTACAGTATATCATATAAGATGCAACTACTAGGAGTTGCCAGTGTGAAGACTATGATGAACTCCTGACCTTGCGATAAATAAACCCGTAATGTGACAAGACTCATAGAGAGTTGCAACTCTGAGGATAATGGAGGGCCAAAGCCAAACAATAGAGAAGTTGAAAGCTGAAAAGACAATAAGGCCGAGGGCCCAAGGCGCTGTGCCTGATCGATAGCCTGATCGGCCGGCCTGATCCGTCAAGCTAACTAACCTGCGCGCATTTTCAGCTACCAATTCGCGAAGATCCCTACATCCCTCATCCCGTCCTATATCGCCTCGCCTTCGATTCCCTTTCTGTCGTTCCCATTATTCCCTTCGTCGTGACCTCCCAGTTAGGAAGAGCTGCCGTCGCCTACTCTCTCGAGCTCTCTAGACCAAATCTGCCCTTTCCTGTCTGTCTCACATACTCACTCGCAAGACTACTCATCTCGCTTCAGTAGACTTTTTTTTGGACAATATGAGTCGGACAAATAACAGGATAATCCGGTCTTCATGACGTCGACGTCGACATCTGATCGTGTCCTCCAGATTCTCACAGAGCCGTTTCGATCCCAGATATACCTAATCCTTCTGTATCCTTGATAGCATATTTGAGGATTGCAATAACGATACGAAGCAGTAGCGGTCCGTAGGCCCCACGCCGTGACCGTCAGGTTTGCTAATTACATCGACGACAGTGCAGCGGCGCGCAACTAGTAAGGCATGGCGAACAAATGTCTCATTTGGTCACTGTCGGATGTCCAAAGGATCCATCGATCGAACTGAAATTGTCTGCCCGTCCGTCGACTGCTGGCCAGGGCGGGAACACAACCCGACACGGAACGTCCATCAAGCGGGTGCCTTTACTTCCATCTGCATGTGACTCATGTGAAAGGCGGACGCCTCAAAAATTCAATTGTTCAACAATGCTTAGGCCATATCCGCTCTCCACCTAGTTGTACAGTAATGACGCCACGACGTCGGGACTTTGTTCCATATTCATAAGGTCAATGCGCCACTCGCTGTCTAGGGTGTTTAATTGAGAATTGTACCCGTGTACACACGCCAAATGGACTCCGTCGTAGTCAAGCTGTCCTAAGAAATGGAAAGTTGTGGCCCATGTCTCTCCTATGAAGAGCTGTGGGCCACCCTTTCGGGAAAATGGCGTCGATCTGCGGCGAACAGTGTTCTACGAAGTAGCATTTTTGGGATATAACGCACTTGCAGGACAAAAGTCCGTTTGTTCTGTGGCACAACGCTGCACAAGTCATCCTTGTTCTGAGCATCGATAAGTCCGACTGTCCAGTGGCGGTTTGTCTCACTGTCGCTTGGGCTGGTCCCTGAGTCGTCCATGGCCAGGTGATAGAACCTACGGAGCCCATCGACCCAAACAAGGAATGCGGAGGGGATATAAAGCCGTAGGCGGAGGGCATAGTATGATAGCACCTCACCCTATTCCATCCTGGCCTGGTTTCTCTAGCCCGCGGAAGGACATATCGAGCACACAACAACCCGGCGATAACCAGCGTCAGCAGCTGCAACTCGGAGGCATAATGTCGCCTCAGCCAGTAGCAGAGAGGTAAGTTATTTTTTCCTCCCGTACGCCGATGACCCGCAGCGCTAAGTTGCAACTCCCAAAGCCGTCCTATTCAGTCCAGGAGACAGAAGATAGAGCAGATCTGTGACTATATGCTAGTCCCACAGGTGGTGGAGCTTGTCCGCGACCTCCCTCGACGGTGTCCAACAACCGGAAACCACCAGCAGCAGATAGGGGTCAGTCGGTGAGTGTCTGCTCCAATGTCAACTCTGCCGTACCACTCACACTCAGCCACTCTAGGGAGACGACCTCTGGGATACCATGAACGCACGAGTGGGAAACCAAAGTGCGGCGCCGGTAGACCCACGCTTAGTGGTGCGAGCACTGGCAGTGGGACCGATTCAGGGAGTCGCTTCTGCCGTGACAAGAACTCAGTCGCAGCAGCAGCATACAACACAAGGTGAGAGAGCACTACAGTAGTCCTGCCTGTCGCAGTATATTTGATACCGATCCAGGAACCGGTGGACAAATGAGACGTACGGCATCACAACCACCTATGATGCAGGGAAGCAACCCCCGGAACGTCCCAATCGCAACCTCAAGCCACGAATATTGTGCAGCCCCAGCAGCCCACATCTAATCCGCAGAAAACCGTTAATACAGGCTCCACTCACCCATGAAGACAAGTATCCAATAAAGCCAGAGGTGTGAGTTAAGTGATTAACTATTTGAAATGTCGCAGATGCTAACAGCCAAAACCTTGTCAAATCTCAATGTCGTGGCTGGGCGGTAATTAGTAGAGACCGCCGGTCAAGTAAACATATTCAAGTTAAACCCATTAGGAACGTACATTAGACGCACTTGATAATACAATACAGCACATAATTAAGCGCAGATTATCGGCCTTGAAATATGTAACGACGCAGTAGGAAGAGGAAGACGCGAAATTGAAATTATCACATTTGGGTGGCTACGCCCGACAGACGTAAGACGTAATCACAATCACTTGCCCGCACGTAATTTGATGGTTGGTTTGTGGCGCTTATCAATTATCTCTTCTCCTTTCCCGTGCTTCAAGTTATATCACCAGCGTTCGAAGACGCGTTTGTAATGGGATCTCCAAGGCTTGATATAGACATCTCTAGCATAAAAACTAGCAGTTTGACTGGAAAATGATGAGGAAAGTATGTATTTGAGGAGCGCATCGAGGCCCCGCTTCAAGTTCGTGCACATGACTCGGACAGTACAGTATCACCGTCGCCACCATCATACACTTAGAATGTTACTAAGTTACTGTAGTCTCCGCCACCCTCTTATGTCACCGCCATTGAAACGAAACTTAGCTGGGCAGGTGTACAGTCATCGGCCATCGGCCGTTCGACAAATCAGCTTCGTAATCCAAGCTGACTTGTCGAAAGGTCGACTCATTGCCTGGTTTCTAGTGGCTACTAAGCAGCTAGGCAATAGGCTAACAACAATATACAGCCATACCATCGCAAACTGAAATGATACTTCCGAGTATCAGTAAAGAAGGCATCTGTCCAAATTTTTTGGAGTGGCCACGCAGCCCCTGGTAGTTTCTCGGGCTGGCTGATTGGATGGCTGACTCAATTTGATGACCGAACAGAGATAGACAAAGGCGCTCACGTTTATCAGGGTGTCTCGGACACTCATTCGTGGTGGTGCTAGCCTGGTGCAGATGATCTGGGCTCGGTGATCGGTGTGGCTCTTGCCTCTTTTGTGAGATGTGGATCTGCCAAAATGTCGAGGCAGTGCCAGCCTTTTGTTTCTTCACGGGCGCTTATTGGACGTAACTTGACGACTGCCACCCATCAGCATACAAACTACCCATAGACCTGTCAGAGGTCGTCAAGCATCTCGCTTACTGGGGTTCACGAACGTTTCACAGGACACTGAGACTTGTAAAATCGAGCACAAAAACAGATCACCGCAACACGATAAAAGGTTCAACGGCCAACTGAGGCATCACTTCAGACGAATGGTTTTAACACAGATGAGCGGTACACCACCTGATAACTCGATCTATGTTCGCCGATCACCATCTTAAAGTCCTATACGATACATGATCAACGGAATTACTAGGCCTGCTCGGGGACTGAGAGCTATCAAATCGACTTACGTTTCATCGAGCAAGGGTGTATGAGGCGATGTTATGATGTGATTTTAATTATAAAAAGGGGTTTTGAGTCTGTCGCTGTATTGATGGCGCGCAACGACGCGATGTTTGGTCGTTATCGCAGTTCCCCACACGATAATTGTCCAAGAAACATAGGGCGAATGGACCTGTAACTAGACTAAGGTCACGAGGATGATAATATTTGGCACGGCACCGAATATTGATGGGAAGTGGCCATGAAACATGCAGGGGGTGATTTGTTTGACCCATCTCTGGCGGGGAAAAGAGCAGACGGGGCCGAGCGAGCCCGGAAAGATGTGAGCGGATGAACGCTTGGGCCAGCACCCATACCAGGAACAAAATTTTGACACCTCCCTCCAGAAACGAAGAGCCTGAGGGCCAAAGCGACGAAGGGGGATGAGGCCAATCGTGATGGGGATTAGTATCAGCGTCGAGCCTTATATCTTTATAAAGGACCTCACCCGATCTACTGTAGTTGAAGTAGCTCATACAGGCTCCCGGTCAGCGGTCTAGCAGTACATCTCTCCATCTCACAGCATCGCCATGTCGTCAAATACCACTAGTGAGATCTGCTAGTTGGTGCGCTTGTTCGACATGAGCTGAAATCATTACAGAGAGCAATACCAATGCCGCCGGAGAGGAGCTATGGAGCGTAGCATTCTCGAATGTCGGACGTGCCCACGGCAAGCCTCTGAAAGAGGATGAGGTAGCCAATGCGATAACAGCCATCAGCGGTCCATGTACGTGGCAAGATTCCCAGTGACTTCATAGCACTAACAAGGCGTCGCCCACACAGCAGTTGGAAACGGTGCAGCGGATACCAGCCATGCAACCCAATCCCAACTGTATATGAATCCACCGCCTACGCAGCAGCAACAAGAGGGCTCTGGGCAACAGTACGATTTCGTAATGTGCGATCCCCAGAGCGCCAATTATGGTGCTGGCGATAAGGATGTCATAACCAGTGGGACGGATGGCATGGAGGCGGGACCGCCGCCGTATCCAACAAAGTCTAGTGGGATACCTGGGAGGCGAGGGCACCTTTTGCCTGGATCGAGCCGACCCTGGAGAGTGAACGAACAGTCCTAGATGGCCCAAGTTGCAAAGAAATAGCTAGCCCTTGTGGGCTTCCTAGATCGGGGAGGTAGTCGACGGAATAAATAACAGAAATCTCAGGCCGCAAAGAGACACTTATCTTACCTTTCTATTAGTACCCGTATTCTCATCTACCTTAGACATTTTAGTCGTTTCAATGGACAGCATACGCCGTACCTACCTTGTTCAGCTCCAGTCGCTGTAGAATTCCAAATTGTCGTTGACTCGTTCGACTGAGGCGCGTGTGTGTGTGAATCCAAGGAAGAGATAAGAAACAATAATACGCAGTTGAGATGTGGGGCTGATCAAAACAGGGCGTCTTGTGATTTCGTCAGGGCCAAGTAGGTGGGTTGTTTCATGACCCAACGTGGCCGGGATAAGAAAACCAAATCGCGTCTAGACCTTCGAAAATGAAAAAGGGGGGACAGGGAAATGATGATAAACGGAAAAACCCGCGGTGAGCTTTGTATCAATCGAGGTCAAGTGATCAAGGATCCCAGCGGCCGGCGACCGTCGAGAAGAGTCGAAAGAGTGGGAGTTTTTCGCACAGAGAACCTTTGAACCATGCGGTCATGAGGGGTGAGTACTCAAAGCCCATCCACACCAACCGATTATATACGCAATTACCCAGCGCCGATGGATAAAAATGGTCTTATCCTTAATGGTCTTAAAGACCAAGTCCGCTGCCCCGTTCGCTGGCTAAGTAGGACGCAAGCTCGGTGAAAGTGGTTGAATGGTCACGAGCTGGCAACGGGCGGAGGCACGAGACAATAGGATGTCGGTGCGGTTGCGAGCAGGTGTTGTACGGATATGTTTGCGTCACTACAGCACCTGTAGTCTTGATGCTGATCGATGGATATGAGACTCCCGAGAGGCCCGCTTGGATTCCGAAATCAGCGCCAGAGGAGTTGAAGCACGACGAGTGACCCGAGGGGGATTGGACACGTAAAATATTCCCCCGTCTTGCGTGCCTCCCAGTCCTCGAAATTTTAATCATTTAGCCCGATTCTCTCCAAATTGTCTTTCTTCCCACCCAGTTTGAAAAAAAAAGTAGGTTGTGCTGCGTTGGGTTAGCCCTCTCCTAGATTACTGCTAGCCCAGTCGTTGCGCCTCGCGGTGAAGTTCCCTTCATCGTACCCAAGTCACCGCAGCCGCTCGCACTCGACGCATTGGCCGCAAGCGCCAGCGCATCCAATCAGAGTCCCGTATAAGAAGAACCAAAAGGTAAAAACCTGGAGACAAGGAACACAATAGCATGAGCACGAGCGCGCGAGAGAGAGATATCCGGGGGTAGTCGTCGACGTTGGCGTCGAGCGGTGGTACCGCGTTCCAAGTTTGTCGACTACACATCATGCATCATCACGCAACCGCTTTCCGTATCATCTCGGGAACTCGAAGAAGTCTATCCCCAGACGTGCCGTGAGTCAGCCGCCATCAGCAAAAGAACAAAAAGACCTGAGATTGAGGGGTAATGCGAGTCAGCGTTTCGAGGCCAAATTTCAATCTCGAACGCAAATTCGTGATCAAGTGCTTTGACCACCGAGATGAGCCTGAAGGCGCAACTGGACTCGTTTCGAGGCCGCCAACTTGGAACTCCAAAAGGCAACTAGGGACCGCTCGACGCACTGGCAGACGCTTGCGCTTATCAACTCCGCACGACGAACAAATAAACAAAAATACACGAGTCTCTGGTTGGTTCATTCATTACAGAAGCAAAAAACGGGAGAAAACACAAAGTAAAAATAGGTCAAGAGCGAAGAATAAAATCTCGTCGCGCGCAACGCGCTCAGAGGACCACGACAGAGACCAGTAAAAAAACCCAATAACTTTGTAGCGTATGTATATATGTATCATCGATCAGCGCTCAGCGAGCGATCAGCAGCAGTCACCAGAAGGGGAGAAAGAAAAAGAACCATCGCGACCCATCGGTGTTCCCCACCTTGTTCAGATCCCCAACACAACCCAACAAACATTCGAGGGCGACGTATATGTAATATATATTTTTACGTCTTTCTCAAACCCAAACGAAAGAAAAAACAAAAAGGCGCAAAAAAAACACCGGCACAACCGAGATTTGTAATGTAAAACGGGGTTTTCTTTTTCATTCATACACAAAAAGAAGCGGAAGGACGTAGGTAGAAATCTTTTTGGGGAGGGGACAAAGGGAGGGGCGTGGGGTTGGTAACAGAACATGTGGGAAGCGAATGGAGGGAGCGGGTGTGGTGCGATCGGAGTCATGAGAATAGTAGCAGAGGTGAGAAATCAGGGGCATCATCATCGCGTGAATAATACTGGTGAGAAAGGAACGAGGGCAAACAACGAGCGAGTGCGAATCGATGAGTGACGAGCATGGAACGACTTATCGAATGGGACGAGAGTCAAGGCATCTGAAGTTTTTTTTCCGAGGCAAAGGAGCACACTGTAGAAGAGGTCAAGAGAGACGATGGCGCAGAGACAACCGAGACAAAGTCCGCTTCGTTCTGAAAAAAAAAACCCGACAACAAGAGGCCCGAAAATACGTTCACGTGGATGTCCCGCTCCCCTGGATGGTCCGAAGTATGGGGGAAGCGGGGTTCGAGTGTTCGTCAGCTGTCTACGCAGAGGCTGGAATGGGGATCGGCCCCGAGGTAGATACGCCCTGATAACGAATCTGTGGGTGAAAGCTCGGACTCTAGTAAGGAAAAACCTCACCTGAGTGCGACACGCAGGGCAATTATTGCGGCCCGTCTCGAGCCACCGGTCCACGCAATCCTTGTGGAACACATGTCTACAAGAGAGCAACCTCAAGTCCTCCTCCGGGTTATAGTCCTCCAGACAAATGAGGCACTAAAGAAACAAGCAACCGGTTCAGAGGTCTCATCACATCATCGGGATGAAAAAAAAGGGGGAGACGTACTCGGTCCACGCACATGGGCGCGACCCGCCCAGCCTTCTCGTACTCGGTGAGCGAGCTCACACGGATTATCTCGAGACCAGAATTGTCAATGTCCTCCCTGGACACCGTCTGCGGCTTCGCCTGCCCAAGCAGCTCCGCGAGCTCCTCGAACGAGTCGAGAGGGTCCGTGCCGATCACGAGCTGGTGATTTGGCGGGTAATATCCTGGCGCGAACAGTTCAACATCAACCAAACAAACGGGGGAATAAATCGGTCGGGACGCTTACCGCCAATAACGTAGATGAAGAAGGTGGTGGAGCCGTGCCCGTCATCGTTCCCGCGTGTAGTCCCCTCAGTGCTGCCCGAACCAGAACCCTCGCGGCGCGTGGGACCTGCTCCATGTACTGGCCGTAATCCGCGAAGCGCGTCAGCCGCACGCGATGACCACCGGCGCTCACGGGGACGAGGTGTGTCCGTCGCCTCTGCAGGAACGTCGTCTTGTTGGGGAAGATCGTTGTCCTGCGCCGCTTCCTGCTGCCATCGCTGCGACTGTTGTGGCGGTGGTGGTTGTGGTGGGTGCTCGTCGCGCCCGTCCGTATGTCTATGCCCATGATTGTGCCCATAGCCATGTACAGACTGAAGCCCCACGACGATGACGGGCACCACCGTGTTCCCATCCTGTGCATCTGTAGAGGGAGGAGGTGCCGACTCGGGTTCCCCCGATGGAGCGTCCGACTCTGTAGGGACAGATGGCGCTGTCGCCGGTGGGGGTAAGGGCGATGCAGGTAACGACCCCGGGCTCGGAGTTCCGTGGGGGACTACCATCGGTGGGAAGCGGTACATACGCCACCAATTGATGCCACCACCTGGTCTGCGCTCTGAGCCCGCAGCGGTACGCCGCGTCGGTGTTTGTGGCTCAGAGGGTGGCTGGGATGGGAGTCGTTGAGAGGAAACAGGTGGCGGATTCGACGCGGTCTCCTCCTCAAGTGGGCGATCGTCTCCGATGTCGGGTACATTGTCGTCAGAATGGTGATAGTAAGAAAGAAGATCGTCGTCATCGGGTGGAAGCGCCGGAAGACCCTCAATAAAGTCAGAGTCGTCATCTGTGGATTGGCGATCGTGTGTTAATAAAGATGCCTCCTGGGGGTATATTAGAGGCGGCGAGTCCACACCAGCGGGCTCGGCTTCCTGCTCCTGTTCTGGCTCTGACTCAGCTTCAGGCTGCCCATCTTCCAACGTCCGCCTCAGGTCAACCTGTAGATCCATCAAGAATCGCTCAAAGCTATCCTCGGGCGGTGGGGATCGCTCTTGCGGTTGGGCCTCTTGCTGTCGCTGCTGCCCATCCCCTAGATTGACTTCTATCGCGGGAGACGATGGTGCGCTAGATCTAGATCCAGATCCGGATCCGGATCCATCTTCAAGCCCCATGCCCATTTGGAATGCCCGCGCCATGTCTGCGAGGAGCTGCGTACGCGGGTCAACGGGGTTCATCGCGCTGGGAGCAGGCTCAGGCTCGAGAGGTGGAGATGTAGTGGATGGAGGCGCCGGAGAGGTCGTGGGAGATGAGGGACGAAAGCCGAGGCGATCACGCAGGCCGGCCCACGCGTTGCGCATGCGATCGCGCGAAGCGAGGCCTGCAGTGGGTGTGGGGGAGAGTGGGCGTGTTTGACCCTGACTTTGGCTTTGCCCTTGAGGCTGATTCTGGCTCTGAGTCTGAGTCTGAGCCTCGCCCTGGACCTGGGGAACCTGGTCAGATACGGATGGAGGGGGAGACTGTTGGGGTCCTGGAGCACTTGGAGAGTTTGGTAAGCCAAGGCCAGAGTTCAAGAGTGGTTCTGAAGAACCGGAAACAAGCGAGGCAGCGGTGGCGGCGGTGGCGACGCTTAAGAAAAATTACATGCTTCTCGTTAGCTAAAACTTCAATAAAAGATATGAAAGGGGATTACCTGAGAAGGGTGCCAAGCACATCGATGCTCGTAGGGGAGAGGGATAACGGACGGGAGGCAGGGATAGGTGGTTCATCTTGCATAGGCGACTCCTGTGAGGTTTCGCTTGTGGGGCTCGACTCGTCTTGACTATCGCTCTCCAACAATGCACCGATTTCTGATGGTTGGGACTCGGGGGCGGCATAAGAGGAGCGACGCGAACGCATGGGCCGAGCCAGGAGATCAGAGAATCTCCGCCGTGAGGAACGCTCTCCTGGTGGTGGAACCGAGGAGGCACGGCGCGACATGGCATCACTGGGCTCTGCAGGACCTGACGGGGAAACGTCAGAGGTGTGTACGACACCCTGCACGACGACGAGTGTGCCGGCAGCAGGGAAGTTGCGCCTCGCTTCGGGAGGCGGTGGCACTTGTGACGGGTCTGGTGGGGTAGCTGGCCTTTCCATGACGTTGAATGCGTCTGAACTGTCGCTGCTACTGCCTGGTGTATCGTCGGGATCAAGGGAGACAGTTGGTAAGGGAGCAGGGTCGTGGTAGAGGGCAAGGGGATCACGTGGGGGTGAAGAAGATGAGGTGAACGGGGATGCAGAAGAGGAAGGAGAAGACATGTCTGTGGCAGTGCTCTGGAGGGGTACAGAGTTGGATGGAGAGAGATTTAGTGTCGAAGAGCCGGAGGAAGAGCCAGAGGAGGAGGGCCCGACGAGAGCGGTACTTGGGAGGTGAGTCGCACTCGTTGCCGGGGTGTCCTCTTTTACCTTGCTCTTTTGGTCAACCGTTGTTGTATTCGATGAGGAGGCTGAGGAACCCGATGTGATGTGTGGCCGTGATGGTCCACTGAGCTGGGATTCGTCCTGTTCGGGGTGGTCGAGGAGTGTCCTTGGTGGCTTGCTCGACTTTCGACGTCGACGGTCAAATGTCCAGCGTTTGTGGGTATTAGAAGCACGTTCGAGGTTTGCCTCATCGGAGGGAATACGCTGCGGATTCACGCAGTTACGGAGGGGGGAGCGCAGGGTGCCGAGGAGGGACCTGCGCCGACTGCGCTTTGGAGGGAGGGAAGCTTGATGTGGGGGATCGGAGTTGTGATTGGATGGATGGGGAAGAGCGTCTGGGAGTGGTTGGGTGGGAGAGAGAGATGAGACGTCGTCAATGCGGGTTATAGAGGACTGGGTTGAGGAAAGGGTGGACTGTGGTGAGAGAGGATCGTCGGGACGATGACGGGAGGCTATTTGTCCCATGGTGGTTGATTATGAAGAGCGCGCTGCGCCGTATTGAGAAGGATAGGGTGAGGAAAAGGAAAAAAAGAGGATTACTACGAAGGGAGATGTTTTGGTAGAAGGAGAGAGGGAGAGATCACTTAATTAGTTGGACAGTCCAGAGCGAGGAAAGGACAAGGCAGAGTCGGTACGGTTACTCGGGTACGCTTATGCGACTCCCCATTGACTAATCGACCCCTTCAGACCGCCCCAATCCCTGCATCCTTCAACTTCCCAACCAACTCTTCCACGCTCGACACCTAGACGTAAAACGTTTACAAAAATAAAATAAAAACGATGTTGCGCCGTGAGTCGCCGCCATAGGAGGTCCATAAATAAATACACTTGGCCCACCTTACCGCCGCCAACACGTTTTGGAGGCTCCGTCACCTTGATCGTCTCGAGCACAGGGGTCAGATCAACCCCGAGATCAGCCGGCGTCAGCTTTTCAATCGGTTTCTTCTTCGCCTTCATGATGTTAGGCAACGACGCATAGCGCGGCTCTTGGTTCACGCAATCAAAATAAAAAACACTTTACGCAGTCAGAGTGGACACACCGTTGAGTCTGATAGAATAAAATCAATGAGAAGAGAAAGCGAACAAGGAAGAACCCGCATTGGCGCACCGAAGATCCGTCGTCACAACAGCTGGCAGCGTGCAGAGCAACTCCTGTGCGCCCCCATCCACCTCCGTGCGCACACGCGCGACGCGCTTCTCAACGTCAACCTCGAGCTCGCTCGCGCACGTCGCCTGCGCGGCGCCCCACAGCGCCGCGAGCATCTGGCCCGTCTGGCCCAAATCGTCGTCGATCGCCTGCTTGCCCATAATGACCAAATCCGTCCCCGCCCCGCCCGCACGCCGCCGCTCGATGACCGCACGCAGCGCCCGCGCGACGCCCAGCGGCTCCGGCGCAGGCGCGGACTCGGGAAGCTCGACGTGCACGCCGGCGTCCGCGCCCATCGCGAGCGCGGTGCGGAGCGTCTCGGCGGCTTTGGCCGGACCCAGCGTGACGACCGTGATCGATTTCACTTTGTCCTTCAGTCGCTCGCGTAGGCGTACCGCCTCTTCCACCGCTAAACAGCGCGAAGGAAAAAATAAATTGTTATAGATAACGAGGTGGGGTCGGCTGGTGATGGATGGGGTGACGCACCAATTTCGTCAAAGGGGTTCTTTGATGGGGCATCGCGGGCTCAGCGAAAAGAAGAAAAAGGAAGGACGCGCCATACCATTGAGTGCTTCACGTTGGTGTCTATGCCCGTCTGTTGAGCGTTGACGCGGATCTTGACCGCATAGTCGACACACCTGCGAAACATCCATCAGCCATCTGCGTTCCTCTTCGTTATGTATGGGCATCGCACCTTTTGATCGGAACAAGTATATGCAAACGTCTCGCCGCTGTGGGCTGCATCGTTCGCTCTGCCTTTTTTTCCTTTTAAAAAAAAAAACCTTCCCTCAGATCAAAGAGGGTGCTATATGTTGATTGATGGGCAGCCGCACGAGTGCAAAATATCAAGAATTTAACGTTGGAAACTCCTCGGACTGGGGGTGCCAAGCACAGACTTCAAGCTCACGAGTGCCAGCGGTTAACGAGTAAAGCAAAGTCCGGACACTCGGGTATTTCGGGCCGACCTGGCAAACCTCGGTTCGGTGTATACAGCTGGATACACGTTGCACACGCAAAAATAGAGACATAGAACTCATGATCCATCCGCTTCCCTCATGGTCTTGGCAACCACTCCGGCCTGTGCGCATCCAATCGCATGGGCGCCTTGCCCTCCCGAATTTCAAGTCCCGTCAACGTGGCCGCGTGTCGTACAACCGACATCCTCGTCTGTCCCTCCCCTGCCTCGCGCGCAAAGTCCCCCGGGTCCCGCTCGATCGTCGTAGACACCGCCGCGACCTCCGGGTCGAGCGGCATCGTGCGCGGAGGAAGGGGTGGGCCCTCGCCGAATGCGGTGAGGGGGTGCACGAACCCGAAGCGTCGGA
>Ga0307510_10000228_pt1 | contig 50332 bp, 59 predicted proteins | sample 12_EM_MG_FD_207224 | JGI IMG/M metagenome (GOLD analysis project Ga0307510, IMG submission 207224) | Populus trichocarpa ectomycorrhiza microbial communities from riparian zone in the Pacific Northwest, United States - 12_EM | ecosystem: Host-associated > Plants > Roots > Unclassified | place... | reverse complement strand
AAGTTTTTTATGACACATGCACGCAACCTTTTAGCTGCACAATATGAGTATAGTAGTCAAATGAAGAAGGTTCGATGCCGGCATAGTATAGTAGGTAGTCAGACGGTCTTATTGCAGCAATTAATACAGATCAAACGAGCAGAAAGAGCTCAAGGGAATTGTGCGTATCGTATCGTATCGTATTGGGGGGGAGTAAGGTCGAGGAAGCGGTGGCGAGGGTCGACAAGGGGCGCTTTGGAGGAACCCAGGGCTATCGGCAAGTCAAGGCGGTTGGTGGCTTGTCGTGGCATGGGCAATGATAGCGTTGCATCCCGGGATGACGCCACGCGCGAGCCGTTTGGGGCGCAAGGCAACGCTCACTGTTCTGGTGCACATACCATCTATATTATCACCATTTCACGCTTCGCATCATCACCGGTGTGCATCAATTGCCACTATATATCAGCTCCACAATCTTCTCCGTGCGGCCGCCATCGTCTTCAGTACCCCCAATCATGGCAGCAACGAGCATACCAGGTTCCGTCAAACCTGAGCGGAGGAGTCGCATCTCGTTGACTTCTGCCATCTGGACCAACCTGCCAGTGTCGATGTTCCGTACTTCGATGTATCCGGGCGACAGTAGCAAGAGGTGCGGTCCGCGACGAGCGTATGCAGAGGCCTTAAGTTCCCACTGAGTGTAATAACTTGTACGGGCGGGCTTCCCTGCGTGGTCCACAAAACAGCCAAAATCTGGGAAAGGGTCAAATGACGATCACGCAAATGGAGAGATGCTGACCCTCATAGACCAAGAGGATGTCGTTGTCGTATGTCACCATTCCAAGGATATCCGCCTTGCCCATCAGTTCGAGAATCTTCGGGGTATCGCCCTTGGCTTTGGGCACTAACCGCAAGGTTTTCTTATCACGTCTTGAATTGGGAAGATCAGGTATAACTGTAGGGGAAGGACTGGTAGAACTTTGGGGATGATCAAACTCCCGACTCTTGACGAGTGAAGGACAACTCACTTCAGCGGATCCACGACATAAATGGCTCTGGAAGCGCAAATTGCTAGTTTGTTGAGAAAAAAAACTGCGCTGTGGGGGTCTCCCGAGACAGGCATCTGCAGTTGCGAAACGATTAGTAGCTACTAGTAGGTAGTTTAAAAGATTTGAGACGAACAGAACGCAGATGCTGGTATTTCGCTGGTGTCCGTGGGTTGCTCCCCTCCCGAGTCAGTTCCAGTATGTGCGCTGACGTCTGTTTGGAAGTGCTCGCAACATAAATGACTACCAGAGGATGAGAAGCGACGAAACGTCAGGTGTATAATTGATTACGTGCCCAAGGTGCGACCAGCAACACTGCCCGTTTTAAAGAACCAAACGGCACCGTGCGTTTCAGCTAACCTTTCCATCGAATTGTCGAGGTCCTTAAATGTGGCATCTCCTCGAAACGCACGAACGATCATATCAAGAGGATATGAATATAGCGCCATTTCGCAGTGAACGAGGAACTTGTTGAATTCTGGTATAGCTACCATTGATATCGGTTCATTGAATTCCAGGACTCTTCGAAATGCTGGTAACTAGATCAGTAACTAGTTTAAGTGAGAGTTCCAAAGACTCGGACTCACAATATTCAGTAGCATGTTTGCTAATGTATACGCCGCGGATACAACCGACGGCGATGTAGCTCTCCCCCTGAAACGCTGAAGGGCACATGAGAAATGATCAATAGCACAAAGTTAAGACATCCTACTGAATCCTGCAGCACAGACGGCACGACCGGTGTAGTGGGCCGGACGAGTAAACTGGCCGCGTGGAGCTATCCGGAAAAAGCGGTCATTGAGGATTCGAGTTGTGTATAACTACGTTCGCATGTGAGATGCATTAAAAATTAAGACTGCAGCAAAGATACCATTGTCCTGTCTTGCTGAGACTTCCGTGTCGCAATCGCGCGATTCAACGCAGCGTACCACCTACTTCGTTCCGACACCGACCGGGTGTAAAGTGTGTGCCGACGAGTTATCTTGGCCGCGGCATGATATACAGTGAAAGGATACATGGTCTGCTTAGTTGAACCTGTGCCGACAAGGCTACCACTGTCTACGCGCTCCTTTCGGACATCTGGGGACTCGTCGAAAGATGCCAACCGTAAACACTCCAGTGGGATCGGCTGCACAGGAAGTTGCGTAAGCGAGAATGCTACAAAAACGAGGGTATTAACACATTACCCTTATTGCATGACTACGCTCGATCGTTCCGGATGTCTTGGACTCCTCCTTGAGCAACAAGACTAATGTATGTCAGTCACGTAACAGGGATGAAGGCGTAGTTGCGCACAATAATTGTCTAATAGTGCGCCGGACACTTGACTCCACGAATCCTGAGTGTCAGACTTTTGCCTTGCAAGTGGTCCAGAATGAATCAGAGTCCGGGAGTCATTATATAGATCTAGGTCCTGAAGGAGAATATGAGCTCAGCATCATTTATCACCCTAAACTTACGGTGATGTCGCCTTGTGGATCAACCAAGCTCCCACGAAGTGCTCCAAATTTCACTTTCTCCTCTGAGGCTGCAATTCCAGGTTCTGATCTCTTGATGAAATCTCGCAGAACCGTCAACACTATCGGAATCGTCTCAAGATCCGGGTGGTCCACGTCCGTCACTTTCTGAATTCGTTCCAAAATTAATAGCAGCCTTGGCAATCGCGTGACCGGTCGAGAAAGTAAAGTCCTGAAATCCCGCTTCCTCAGACGGGAATCTTCAGAACACCTTTGAATGAAGTCTTTGTAGTTGGGGTTTTGATCAAGTTCTTTCAGATGACATTCCATCGATAGGGGCGAATGCTTGATGTAAGATTCATACTCTGGTGTGAACACGAGTGCGTCTAACAATTGGGGGGTCAAAATGGTCCACATTCCCGAAAGATAACGCACTATCTAGAATGATGTCTGCCACGCTCTGAACGAGGGGGTGCTGATCGCGCTGGCGGGAAAAAAGAGTCCCCAGCATGAACTGATGGTGGGCCAAAATATCATTCAGATTCCAGAAGACCTCAGAAACGAACTTCATTCCCTTGTCTTTGGGCATTATCTCGTACGGGGCGGTCATTAACGGTGTAATGTAGACCTTGGGGTAGACTCAGTCATGAAGATGCGAGCGATTACTGTGAATGGCCCGTACATCTCTCATGATCTGCAAGTCATTGACGTAGTCTAGCTCCGACTTGACGACCTCGAACAATACAGACTGCCGTTCGACCTCGTTCTTTCCAAGAGCCTCAAGTGTCTGAGGTGGGACGAACCGACTCCACTCTTGTTCGGATTCGGGGGTCTTGCCAGATTGAAATAACTCAAGTCCACTGAGATCATGCCGTATGTGAAAACCCACTTGCTGAACGAGAAAATATATGAGCGACGGGTTTCGACTCGGAGATGAAGTCGCCCAAATGCTACCTCTGCGCTATGGGTTCTTGGACCAAAGAAAGAATTGGGATGCGACAGGCCGGGTGTTATGCGGAGAGACGCTCCCAAATGATGCCTTGAAATCCGTCCTGGGGTAGGGGGTGGAGAAGAGTGAGCGACAGCTGATGTCGCGTGATAAAGCTGAGGTTCAGGAAACGTTATAGTTGGCGTTTCCAACATGTACGAGGTAGCAGCCCTCGGGCGGGCCCAGTTAAGAAGGGAGGTTGGATGGGTGCCAGCGATAGGGATACTCATGCTGCGGAAGGTGGGAAAGGAGGGTGGAAGGTCTGGGGGTTGATGCGAAGGGCTCTGGAGGAAATTAGGAGCAACGATGGTATGTGCCAGTGAGTGATCGTGTGAAGAGACACTATCAACATGAGGCTGCCTCGAGCTTAGCTTGAGCCCCGACTGGCCAACGAGGACGAATGCATATAATGACAGACGAGCCTCACAGCCACACCATCGAATCTAACGTGAATTTCGTGGTCCTCGGAAAATTTATCCCGGCACCGTCCACATGTTAGCGCACATGGCACTGACTCAGATGCCGCCTGCCGGACTTCTGATACAGTACTCTCTTGTCGGCCACACTAGTATTACTTCAGTCGAAAGGTGTGCCAACATCCATAAGCAAGTTAGATACGTGGCTGCCAATCACCACCTGTGGACGCCATCGGGGGGGAGAACGTAATCAGGCTGCGTACATTCACGACATTCTCCTCTCTTTGCCCAACGAGTGGTGGCCTGAGCGAGCAGTGGTTGAAATGATTTAAAGGAGGTGCAGCAGCAGTTTGATTTGTGAGATTGCGTCAACGTTTTTGGAGAGTGTGCCACTCATGTCGAGGAGCGTGCCATGCACGTGACACACATCTTGCCTTAGCCAAGCCAAGGTTCCGGCCTGGCAGTGCCTACTGGTCCGGCTCCGCGCCTTAGGTGGGGCTGCTATCCTTCAACACTTACTCGGGCTTATACCTTTGGGTCTCAGATCTATGCTTCCATGTAACACTTACATGCTGCGACTGGTAAATACGGAGTGTGATTTAAAAAAAGAAGAAAAGAGCAAGGAGAGCGGGAGGAGCGCCTAGTTCACCTAGTAGATCTAATCTAATCGAACATTTCGTTTTGATAGATGTTTCGCTCGAGGACGGCTTTTGAGGACGGCCGGGTAATATACGGGTTTGAGGCAAACAGTCGACCATAGCCACTATTAAATGTACCAGAGGTAACGACGAAAGCGTGCAGCTCGAGGCGCAGAATCGAAAATGTCGGTAGCTCAGGCGACTTCGAGGGGGTCGAGGCTGAGACAGGGAGCATAGGCTTAGAACTCGGATCTGGAGGGGACGCGTAAGAGCACTCAAGAACAATATCAATCCCAAGAATGGGATGTTTACACCGCGAAGAGACCCGAGCGTAGTTTCATAATACATGCACATGCACGCATTCTCTTGCTACAAAAGTCCCGTTTCGGACCGAAACAAGAAAACAGAAGGATATCAGTAGTAAGCAGATATGAGAAACAAAACTGGAGGACAAGGTGTCGCTAAACGGAGAAGGCCAGAAGCCAACATAATAGATCGTCAAATAGTCGTCAAAGGAAAGAAAGACGTAACCAGAGCCCGAGGAAACTATACATAGTAAATCATATCGTACCTGGTGGTTACGCAAAGCCGAGGAAGCGATTGAAAAGACTGACACTGAGACGCTTTGGAGGAACAAAGGGCCATCGTCGGGTCGAGACGGGAGGCGACTTTGTCGTAGCATGAGCGATGTAGTATTTCGGAATGACGCCCAAGGCATTCTATCGCACCCCCAAGGGAAAATTGTTCTCCCAAGAAAAAAAAAACTTATACCATCCATCCCATCACTATCATTCCCTCGTCATCGGTGTGCATCAATACTCATTAGATATCAGCTCCACAATCTTCTCCGTGCGGCCGCCGTCGTCCTCAGTACCGCCAATCATGGCGGCGATAGGCAAAGGATCCGTCAAACTGGAGCGTAAAAGCCGCAACTCGTTGGTTTCCACTATCTGGACCAACTTGCAAGAATCGAACTTGCGCACTTCGATGTATCCGGGCGACAGCAGCAAGAGGTGTGCTCCACGACGAGTGTACGCAGAGGCTCTGCGCTCCCATTGAGTGTAGTAACATGTACGGGCGGGTTTGCCAAGGTGGTCCACAAAACAGCCAAAGTCTGGGAAAGGGTCAAACGACGAACATGCAAATGGAGAGATGCTGACCTTCATAAACTAAGAGAATGTCGTTCAGGTAAGGTACCACCCCAAGGATGTTCGCCTTGTCTTTAAGGTCGAGAATCTTTGGCGTATCGCCCTTATTTTTGCGCGAAAACGGCCAGAATTTCTTGCCAGGTTCTGGATAAGGAAGATTAGGCATCTCTTTGTGAGAGGGATCAGCCGTACTTTGTGGGGGCACTAAGTTCACGACTCTTGATGAGTAGAGGATAAACTCACTTCAACGGCTCCACAATATAAACGGCTTTGGACCCGCAAATCGCCGCCTTGTCGCGAAAAATTACTGCGTCATGGGGGTCTTCTGGAATAGGTACCTGCGCAAACAATTAGTAGTTACACTTTTTCAAAGACCTGTGGAGACGAACAGAACTCAGAGGCTGGTATTTCGCTGGGCCTCCCGGATTCACCCCCTCACGGGTCAGTTCTAGTATGTGTGATGAAGTTTGATTCAGAAGGTTGGCTGCATAAATGACTACCAAGGGATGAGAAACGATCACAACTTAGGTGTAACCGATCACTTGCCCAAAGTTCGACCATTAATACTGTCCGTTTTAAGGAACGAAACGGCCCCATGTTCTTTAGCTAACCTTTCCATCGAATTGTCAAGGTCCTTAAATGTGACTTCTCCTCGAGAAGCACGAGCGATCATATCAAGAGGATATGAATACAACGCCTTTTCACAATGGACAAGGAACTTGTCGAATATTGGAATAGCTGCTATCGACGTAGGTTCATTAAATTCCAAGACTTTCCGAAACGCTGCAAGCAACTGAATTAGTGACCAATAGAAGTGTGAGTTCCGATGACCCACAGTATTCAGTAGCACGTTTGCTAACGTAGATGCCGGTTGTACAACCCACGGCGATGTAGCCCTCTCCCTGATACGCTGAAAGTCCTATGAGAAACAACCAACACACCAAATCGAGACATCCTACTGAATCCCGCGGCACAAACGGTACGGCCGGTGTAGTGAACCCCACGAGTGAATTGGATGCGTGGAGCTATCCGAAAGAAGCGGTCGTTGAGAATTTTGGTTGTGTATAACTTCGTTCGTTTGGTGAGTGCATGGAAAACCAAATCACAAAGAAAAAAATACCATTTTTCCGTCTTGTTGTGACTGCCGTTCTGCAATCGCGCTTTCCAGCGCAGTGTGCCATCTATTGCGTTCCGTCGCCGACCCTGTGTAAAGTGTGTATCGACGAGTTATCTTGGCCGCGGAATGATATATGGTGAAGGGATACATGGGGTCCGCTAGTGGCGCACTGGAACAACAGCATAAGATCCGCTTCATGAAGCCTTGCTTATGCTCTCGACCTTCCTTCTCGTCGTTGAAAGAGGCTAATCGTAAACATTCCAATGGGATCGGCTAGATACGACGATTTGCTTTGCATAAGTGGGAATGTAATGGGTGTAGGATGTGAACACATTTACCCTGATTATTTGGCTAGACTTGATCTTCCCAGTGAGGGTCGTTTCCTTCCCGAGCAACAAGACTAGTACAGGTGAGGGCTGAGAAAGGGATGAAATTACGACCACATACAGTAGTTGTCCAACAAGACACCGGATCCATCAACCCACGAAAACTCATCCGAACAGCAATTCAAACAACAGAGGTCCTCAGGCTTTTGCATTGCAAGCGGCTCCACACGAATCATTGTCGCCCAGGATCTATCATCTTTCTCGAGGACCTAAAGAACGTCGGTTGTGAGCCCGGCTTTGCTCTATCAACACCTACAAACTCACAGGCATCTCGCCTTCCGGGTAATTCAACCCCTCATGAAGCTCTTTGAGCGCAGCAGGAACTTGCAACTTCTCAGTAGTGATAGCGGCGAGATTGACACGCGAGGAGGAGCGAGAAGATAGTGCCGTCTCACTATGAACAGGACGAAGTAGATGCAAGGTCGGAGAAGAGGTCGGCGCCGTCGGCGTCGTCCAGTTACGCTGGGGCTGAGGGAACTGAATTGTCGGGGTTCCGTGACCTGGTGTACTTGCGCCGCTAGCAAACATGGGGTGCATGGGGGCCTGTAAGACTCTGTGTGGGTAACGTTAACTGACTATTCGGATGGATGAGGATGGCAATCATACTGTGGAACGGGGAGAGAGGGAGGTGCATTGGGTATAGAGGGGACTGCGGCCTGCACACCTGGACCTGGAATGGGCTGATGTGGGCTTGGCCCCTGCGTGTTTGGTGATTGTGACTGCATGTTGTGAACCAAGGACATGTCGGTTGTGTTTGACGCCCGCAGCCACCGGGGCGTGTCCGCTAAAGGAAAAAGAAAAGACCAGGCATAGTATCTGTAGCTATTACAATGGTCGGAACAAACAGTGCATGGGGCCTTGCCCAGGAAACAATTAATGAAGGAAGAAGGAAGTATGTCTACCCCTAGACCGATATAGATATCTCAGGCTCTGTCAGCGCGCGGTCAGCACCGATCATTCAGGCCTATTTATTCAGGCCCTTCACCGGCTTCACCCTTCACTTCAAACTCGCCAATGCATTCCTCTGGAATCCCATAACGCCCAAGTTGAACATTTTGTTCGACAGCGAGAGAGGAATGAGCTGCAACAAGTATCAGCAACTACGGCGGGAACTGTAACGTAAAATTCTATTCACCTCACCCCACCCGAAAGGAATGGACTGTACTCAACTGACTGTCCCTTTACGAATACCAATGATAAAATAAACAAAAATAAAAAGGGAACGCGTGCAACTTTAAGTGGGAGTCTGTGGGACGTCCGTGCGCAGTGGTCATTGGGCTTTTTGCCCGAGATAGATGACTGATAGGCGGGTACCGAGGGCATGTCCACCGTCACTGGCAGGGGGGTTTGGAGAGCCTGAGGTCACGGTGCCAGTAGTGATCTTGAGTCAACAAACATTATAAACTGAAAGTACTCCAATCATTGTTACACAGGCTGGGTAGTTGATGGGTCCGTGATAACTTTATTTCACGGTACCATAACCTGAAGGGCCGAGAGCCGAAGGGAGAGTATATGAATTTACAATACAGAGAGGTCACACGGCGCCAAGCCTCTCAGAGTCATCCCTCACTCATTCACCACGTTGTGTACTGAGGTGCGGTGGATCCACAGCAAAATACTCCAAGGCAATTGTAAATCTCCACGCCTGACAGTCAACCGATCCGATCCGATCCGATGCTAGTAGTGGTATCATTAACAGTGGTATACAGGAAAAGTGGTAAATGATCGAAAGGCCGTATGCTACAGAAGTCATTCTCGCTGGAAAGTTACGCATTACACGTATGTTATCGTAGCTCCACAGAGTCCGTGCGTACTGTCCATCCGCACATCATTGACCATTGTATACCAATTCCACAAGTGTCTCCTTGCCAGCGCCGTCTTCTGTATTACCGCCACTCATGGAAGCAATGAGCATACCCCGTTCCTTCAAACCACAGCGCAGGTTCCGCACATCTCCTTTTATAACTTGAATGAGGACGCCCGTATCAACGTTGCGCACCTCAATAAACCCCTGCGAGAAGAGTAAAAGGCGGGAACCTTGAAGCGCGTACGTTGTGGCCTTGCAGTCCCAGGAAACAAAGTAGGGTGGACTGGCGGGCTTTCCGTCTCCGTCGATAAAGCAGCCAAATTCTAGTGAGGGTCAGAAAACGAAAATGCCAATGAAAAAGCAAACCCTTACCATCGTAGATTACGAGTGTGTGGTTCCCATGTCTCACCATCCCAAGGACATTTGCCTTGCCCACCAGTTCTAGGATCTTCGGCATGGGGCTCTTCTTAAGTCTCAGCAGCGACTTGACTTTGTTCTGTGTTCCTTTCAGCACCCGCTGAAAAGCATTTGGGCTACCCTTGGGGTTCGGAAATTCGGGCATCGGTTTCAGAGGGCTGGTGGTACTAGGCGGATGGTCAACTTACGACCCTTAACGAGTTGAGTACGAACTCACTTTATCGGGTCTATGCTATAGATTGCTTTGGACGTGTAAATCTCGATCTTGTCGAGATAGAAACTTGCGTCATGGGGGTCTTCCGGAATAGTTATCGGCTGTTGAAGAAATGGTTAATGTCTAAACCTTTCAAAGGTACGTAGAGACGCACGGTGCACAAATCTTTTATTTCTGGCGGGTTAGGTGAGCTCCCAACCGGATTGGTCACTTCCAGTACGTGCAATTTAGACTCCTTGGAACTCTTCGCTGCGTAGACGACTTTTTTTGCGAGTAAGAACCAAAAAAAATCCCAAAATGTAACAAATCACTCACTCAGCGTTCGGTTGGCTAAGCGACCTGCTTTAAAGAACAAGATATTCCCATGACCTTGGCCCAGCTTTTCCTCCGACTTGATGAGGCTCTCGAGTGTGAGTTCCCCTTGAGAAGTGCGAACAAGCATATCAAGAGGATATGAATATAGTGTCGATTCACAATGTACGAGAATTTTGTCGAAATCTTGAATGACAACCATAGAAAATGGTTTGGAGTCCAAAACTTTCCGATATGCTGCAGGCAACTGGGTCGGTGACTGGTACCAAGACAGGTAAGATTTTCGATGACTCACAGTTAGCACCACGCTTGCTAACGTATATGCCATTGTCACAACCAATGGCTATGTAATCCTCCCCTTGAGAAGCTGAAACCACATGAGCGTCGATGAATGATACAATGGCAAGATGTCCTACAGAATTCAGCGGCACAGACGACATGGCCAGTATAGTGCACCCCACGCGCAAACTGGATTTGTGGGGCTGTTCGGAAGAAGTCATCGTTGAGAGTTTGGGGCCTGTACAACTATAATCGTTTATGAGACATTAGAAATGGAAATTGGGATAAGGTGGAATATTCACGTCATGTTGGGGTTTCCGTACTTCGATCGCGCTGCTGAGCGCAGTACGCCACTTGTTCCGTTCCGTCGCATTCTCTGCGCAAAGGGTGTATCGACGAGTTATTCGGGCAGCAGCGTGGTAGATGGTAAAAGGGTAGAGGGTATCCATTCGCAAAGGACTGAAACAGGACGCAGCCCGTTTGAAGAAGCCCGGGTCATGCTCTCGAATAACTGACTCCTCATCGGAGGGTACCAAACATAAGCACTCCAATGGGATTGGCTAGTCAAAGAGATTGAATTAGTGGGGAACATTATGAGAGACAGGTGTGTGGCTACACTTACCTTTTCTGCAAGACTGTACCGAGTCGTCCCCTGTGGATCAGTTTCTTCCTTGAGCAAGAAGACTAGTACAAAATCAGATTTAAGAAAAGGAAGAAAGCACAGGCACGCACAATGCTTTTCCGTCAGGACGCCGAATAGATCGTCCCACGAGTTCGTCCCACTGGGACCGCTTCTCACAAGCGGTTTAAAGTGTGTTACGATCCACGTGTCGTCACGCTCATGGAGGACCTGAGAGAGATCAGCCGAGAGTTCGGCGATATCAAAATCCCAGAACTTACAGGGATTTCGCCTTCCGCGTCCATCAAAGCGGCACATAATTTCGTGCGTTCTGCCTTGTTGTTGTGCCCTGCGTTGCTGCTAGAGACAGTGGTCGGACGGTGGAGCGTAACACAAGAAGTCGCGGCAGAAGATGATCCCGAAGCACCGCCAGGCCCAGGTACAGTCAAGAGAGAAGAGGTGGGTCCGCTTGGTGTTGTGGTAGTAACCGGGGTAAGGGAAAGGTTTGGGACTTGCAACCCCTGCGTGTTGGAGCTACCAGCAGTTGTTGCTTGCATATTGAAAGGTGAGGGCCTATGCGAATGGGGAGTAAATAGTAGTTCAGAGGAACGTGCGTATTTGACGTACTGTGGAAAGGGAAAAGACGGGGATGAGTTGGGAGATGAAAGGCCGGACATTATAAGAGATGGACAAGCGGGATTGAAAGGCTGGGTTGCTCCGACTTGGATCCTGGGCCATTATATGCTGCGGGGGGTACGTGACTGCTGTAGTGTGAATTGGACACTGGCACTGGCATAGACAGGACCTGGGCATTCTAGACAAACCAGTGACAAACCGCAGCCGTACAGCCTCGAAAAAAAAGAACACAGAACCACAGCAATTGCTGTACGGGGTATCGAGTTTGTTGAACGAGCAGCGTAGACGGTACCTAGTTAGGGCGGACATCCATGGCGGCATGGCCTCCAAATTTCTCGTCGAATCCGCATAAGAAGGGGACGAAAGTGAAAACAATTAATGAGGGCGCTCAGAACAAACGGCACAAGACGAGGCGGTACTTGAAGGCGTGAATTGACGGTGGCGTGAATGAAGCCGAGTCGTTAATACAGACTATTCCTCTGGTGGACATTGTAACAACACGTGCACGCAGCATGCCATATGCGTGGCTGTCAGTTTTCATGCAACATCCGTGATCCGCTTTCAATTGCCCATGCCCACACTGCAAATGAACCGACCGGTGCTCAGTCACAACTTGACATTTTATCGTTCTCCAAATTGTAAATGGATCCTTGACAACAGCAGTGTGCCCAGCGTCGGTAGTTGTGGAGTAAGTTATCCGTAGGAGAATCGCGTCATCAATGGGGCGGTGTAGCTAGCAACAGGCTGTGGACGGATGCCTTCAAATCGGTTGGTATAGTGTTGGTATACTCGGTGATTGCACCCAAAAGCCTCCCTGCCCACTAGGGAGGCCCACTGTAGAGCCACATGCTCCTTGTATTGCCCAAGACACACTGCCGAACACAGGATGGCGTGAAAACTTGAAGGTGATACAGCACGGTAACATCAAGGTTGCTGCGGACTCAGATCTATAACAAAGTACGCTATTGTACAAGGCGACGATCTAGAACACTACATATCCCACTCATCCCAGTGTTGCTGTACACGTACCGCCGGTTCCTGTGTGTCGATAGCCGTGGTCTGGACCAGTTCCAGGACATTCTCGCTGAGCCCGCTCTCGTCGTCAACATCGCCTGTCATGGCGGCAACAAGCATATCCTCTTCCGTCAAACCAGAATGTAAAAGTCGCACATCGCCTTTTGCTTCTATCACCTGAACGAGCTTGCCAGAAGCGATGGTGCGGACCTCAATAAATTTGGGCGAGAACAGCAGGAGGTGGGGTCCACGATGAGCATACGCCGTAGCTCTGCACTCCCAGGGAATATGACCAGCTGAATGAGCGGGTTTGCCACGTTTGTCGGTGTAACAGCCAAATTCTACAAAAATGTCAGACCATGAATAAGTAGAGAGAAGGATACTCACCGTCATAGATTACGAGGATCTCTGCCTTCTCGCATCTCACCAATCCAAGGACCTTCGCCGAGTCACACTTTTCTTTAAGCACATCGCTGCCATATATGGGGTCGGAAAAATTGGGTATGACGGTCGGTGAGGAAACAGCCATACTTGATTGATGATCAATTCCCGATCCGTTCCATCTGGCAGGTGGACTCACTTCATTGGCTCCAAAATGTGAATTGCTTTGGGCGCACAAATCGCCACTTTCTGGGAAAGAAACCTTGCATCGCGGGCATCTCGCGGGATAGGCATCGGCTTTGTGAAGATGGTCAATGGTTTAAATTTTCAGCAGACGTGTGGAGACGGACAGAACCAAAAGGTCGGTACGACCTGCGATCCACTGAGGATTTTGTGTTTTCATCCGGTCGAGTTAATTCTAGTACATGCAGCGTGACGTGCAAGAATGTCTTGGTTGCGTAAACAACTTTCTTTGGGATGAGAAACGAAAACACTTTAATATCTGACCAGGTATCTTACCTAACGTTCGATGGGCAATGCGACCTGCTCTGAAGAACAAAACATTCCCATCTTTCTGGGCCAATCTTTCCACCGAGTCCTCAAGGGTTTTGACTGTGGAAAGCCCTTGAGAAACGCGAACAACCAAATCAAGAGGATAGGAATATAAAGCCATTTCATAATGGACAAGGAACTTGTTGAATTCCGGAATGGCGATTACGGAAGTTGGGCTGATGAATCCTAAGACCTTCTGAAACGCTGCAGCCAATCGAATTAGTGACAAGGATAAGCGAAATTCAATATAGCTCACAAGAGTCAGCACGAATACCAACGTATATACCGTTAATACACCCGACGGCAAGGTAATTCCGCTTTTGAAATGCTGACAGTTGCATCAACGCTAATCGACAGCACCAAGGCAAAGACAAAGTAACCTACGAAACGCAGCGGCACAATGGGTACGACCGGTCAAGTGTATTCTAGGAGCAAGTGCAGTGCGTGAAGGCACGCGGAAGAAGCCGTCGTTGAGTGTTTGGGATCCGAACCACTAGGTCTCATAGTAAGACAAGTGGAAAATCGAATATGCAACGAAAATACCTTGTTCGCGTCTTGTCTAGCCTTCCGGACACCAATCGCGTCCTCAAGCGCACTCAACCACTTGGCCCGAGCAGTCGGCGTCTGGGTGTAAAGGGTATATCGACGAGGTGTGGTTGTATCTGCATGATGTATAGTGAAAGGATACATGTCCTGCTTGGTTGAACTTATGCTGATGAAGCTGCCACTGTCTGCGCGCTCCTTGCGTACTTCCGGGGGCCCATCCAACGGTGTCAATTGTAAATACTCCAGTGGGATTGGCTAGACAGGACGTTGCGTAAGCGAGGATGCTACAAAAACTGAAACTCTGACACATTACTCTTATTGCGTGTCTACGCTCGATCGTTCCGGATGTCGTGGTCTGCTCCTTGAGCAACAAGACTAGAGCCCATCAGTCCTGACACAGGAATGAAGGCACAGCTGCGCACAATAATTGTCTAACAGCGCGCCGAATACATCACTCCACGAGTGCCGGGTGTCGGATTTTTGCCTTGCAAGCGGTCCAGAATGTATCAGAGTCCGGGAGTCATCGTAGAGATCTAGGTCCTGAAGGGGAACATGAGCTCAGTATCATTGACTACCATAAACTTACAGTGATGTCGTCTTGCGGCTCGACCAAACTCTTGCGAAGTGCTCCGAATTTCACTTTCTCTTCTGCGGCCGCAATTCCAGGTTCCGAGCTCTTGATGAAATCTCGCAGAACCGTCAGTACTATCGAGATCGTCTCAAGATCCGGGTGGTCCACATCCGTCAATTTCTGAATTCGTTCCACAACCAATTGTAGTCTTGGCAATCGCGTGACTGGTCTAGAAAGTAGAGTCTTGAAATCCCTCTTCCTCAGACGAGGATCTTGAGAACAGCTTTCAATGAAGTCTTTGTAGCGGGGGTTCCGGTCAAGTTCTTTCAGATGATGTTCCAACGATAAAGGCGAATGTTTGATGTATGATTCATATTCTGGCGTGAACAGGAGCGCGTCTAATATCTCGTAGGTCAGAAAAATTATGTATATTCCTGAAAGACGACTCACTATCTAGAATGATGTCTGTCACGCTCTGAACGAGGGGGTGCTGATCACGCTGACGGGAGAAAAGAGACTTAAGCATGCGTCGATGGTGGATCAATATCTCATCCAGATTCCAGAAGACCTCTGACACGAAGTTCGCCCCCTTCTCTTTCGACATTATCTCATACGGGGCGCTTATTAATGGCGAAATATAGACCTAGGAGCAGACTCAGCCATGAAGATGGGACAGATGAAATGGCTCATACATCCTTTATGATCTGCAAATCATTGACGTAGTCTAGTTCCGACTTGAAGACCTCGAACAAGACGGACTGCCGTTCGACCTCTTTCTTCCCAAGAACCTCCAGTGCCTGAGGCGGGACGAACCGAGCCCATTCTTGTTCGGATTCGGGGATCTGGCCAGACTGGAATAACTCCAGTCCGGCTGCCGGGTCAAAGCTATACATCCTTGTTAACGTCATGTACATCCAATATCAAAGCTGGGCCTCATACCTGGGCTTACTAGGCTTATGCTGGGACTGAACACCGACTTGCTAGACGAGAAAATATATGAGCGACATGTTTCGAGATGTAGTCGCCAGAATGCTACCTCTTTAGTGTGGGGTTTTGGACTAATGAAAGAGTCGTGATGCGACAAGGCGGGAGTTATGCGGGGGGACACTCCTAAATCATATCCTGAAGTCCGGGGTGAAGGAGAGGGCGGACGAGAGAGAGCTCGGGTTGATGTCGCGCGATGAAGCTGAGGTTCAGGAAACGCTAGAGTTGCCGATTCCAACGTATATGAGCTAGTAGCCCTCGGGCGTTGCCAGTTTGGAGGTAAGAGATCGGATGGCTGAGGGACATAATCATACTGGGGAGTTAGGAAAGCTGAGGGGAAGGCCTGAGGGGTGATACCGGAAGGGCTCTGGACGAAATCGGAAGAAACGATAGCCTGTTGATGGGGGTGTGGTGAGATGCTGTCAATATGAGGCTGCCTTGAGCCTCGATTGTTCGATGAGGACGAATGCATAAAGGACAGAGACGGATTAGTCCGACAGTCTGACAGCCACCGCGAGTCATCTGCTGCCAAAAAATAAAATAAAACTCAAGTCACCAAGGCTGGCGCTGACGTCCAAAAGGTGCTCGTCCTTGTATCTCTTTCACCTCGCTATCTAAAAACCTTTTTTTCTCAGTGCATGCAAGTCGACGGCGTACACTCTCTACCCGCCGGAGATGAAGATGATGGCTCTTTGTTTGGTTCCCCTCCACCATCTCCGGCCAGAGGTAGGTCACCACAACTAGCCCTCCCCACGGGCCCAGGGTCTGCAGAAAACGTGGGGACCATTGCACTTCCTGGTTCCCATTCCTGTTCTGAACTTGCCATCGATCCGGCAGTTTTCCTCCTGAACCGTCCCTTGCCTCCAAAAAATCCAGACACGCCCGCGCCCACGACCACGACCACGATCACAACCACGACTACGAGCACACCCACACCCACACCCACACCTACGCCCCACCCACTCACCCACTCATCTATTTCAAATACTGCCTCCAACAGGCCCCCAATTTCTCGTGGGTCATCGAGGGGTCTCAGGAACCCGAAGAGTGGCAAAGAGCGGTCTACGACACCACGTCCTCCTCCCCCAATTCACTTCCCCGATCCCAATGAACCCCCACCTTCCAACTTCTTGCGCAGCCAGCAGGCACTTCTAGGACATGCTGGTTTGATTGGGGGATTGGACCCATCCACTCTTTCCACGAGGTACCACAAAGGGGCGACATCAAAAAACCCAATTATCGTCGAGGACGAGCTTGATCCACCACGGCTGGGGAAGAAGGGCACTCATTCCCTCGATTCCTCTTCGCTTCCTTCCCCATCAAATGATGAGGTCGTTTCATCTCTTGTAAAGCAGAAAAACATCTTTCCTGTACTGGAGTCTTTGCTACGACTACTCTCAGGTCCAGGAGCCCCCAATGCTTTCCCTGCTGCGACGCAGTCCTGCTCCCCTCCTCCAAGCTCTAATGGATCAAGCAATGAGCGCGGTGCTGCACCAAAGCGTCGGAAGCTCAACTCGGTCCCTGCGGGTGCCGCTGACTGGGACGTCCCGTATCCGTTCCAACAAGGAGAAGGGCCAAGCCAATATCGTGTTCGTTGGGAGAAGGAGCGCCTCAAGCAACTCGTTTCTCAACTTGCAGTGCTAATCAAAGGTGCCAGACGGTCTGCCGCAGCAAGGACATACCTCCAGCAACGTGCAGACTCGCCGTCTCCCATGAATCCACCGAATCCCCCAGACCAAACATTTTTTCAACAACATCCCACTGCCGATATGTCATTTTATCAGCAGCAAGATATGCCAGCCTTTACTTCTGGAGTCAAGGATGTGGCCTCCATGCGAACGCGAACAGTACCTCCAAGTCCACTTTCACGAACGTTCGAAGCTTCTCTACAGACTGCTCCTCTAGATGATCTCATAACTTCTCTCTATAATTTTATACCTCCTGCATCGTCTCCATCGAATCAAACGTCTTATCTGCCGTCTTCGGAATTCTCCCAGCATCATTGCCCCCCTGCTGACGCACAAGCCACTGCCTTGGATGCCGTCTCGCTGGACCTCGAACAGTTATTGGCCATGTTTCGCGATAGTCCATCACCGTGCACGGGAGGAAGCACCGATTCCCCTGTTGATGTTCCCACCGCTTCCCACGCAAACCCAGCCGATCAGTTTTTACTGCACGGAACCCCGATGGTCCCTGGCGTCATCCCAGACTCCATGATCGACCCAATACTATTGGGGAGATCATTCAACAGTAATTCAGACTTGGTTGATCCTTCAAGAACTACTTTCACAGATGGCCAAGGACCCTCGACGCCGATGCTCTTGCGATCACCTATCGCCTCGACCAGTTCCTTGTTCGATCCTTTAACCCCGACGGAGGACTTATATTCAGATCCGGAAGTCTACCGACCCGAGCAAGGTAGGTTTCAGTTGTCATCCCATCGTCCCTGTGTTCCTCAAGGACTAGTCAATGCCATAGCGGAAGATCCAATCAACGCGGCAGCCTTGCTGTTGCAGATCGCAAAATCTGCGCCATTACCAGCCACTGCTCAGTCAAAATCACAATTGCTGCCGCTTCCCGCTTCCCGATCCCTTAGCATAGAACCCTGGTCCCCAGTACCTGCTTTATCTTCTCGGCCGTTCCCAACGTCGACGGCTACAACGACTCCCATGATGTCCAGAGCGTCTTCAGCAGTGCCAAGACAAGATTCCATTATATCCCCGACTGCTCCAACCACCCAGGTCCTTTCTCTATTGGACCAAGGTCGACTGACCAAAGCCACCTCCGGTGACAAACCGTTGAACAAGCAAGAACTTATTCGGCGTGCCAAGGATCGGCGGCAGCGGCTCCTGGCAGAACTGGAAAAGGCGAAGGTGGAGCTTTGGGAAGCAACAATTGAACAGGGTGTGTTAAATCATCTCATGAAGGACTCTAGCTGTACATAAGAGTTGATTGATACTCTTCCTGGTTCGATTGACTCGTTTACCTTCGTGCGATGTATAGCGGGTAATAGCACTTGTCACACACACTGTTTATCTTGCCGCGGGATCAAATCGCTGCGTGGAAGACGCCAAGAATCGCGATCAGTGGGAGAGATCTTAATATATTCGCCACTCCAACCCTTGGTGGCCCAACATGACCCCAGTCGTAGCTGTGTTCCCAACAATCTACCGGATCCGGTGAGATGGAGGCCGGCGTTGCCCGTGGTCAATTAAAGGCGCGGGAACCAGCGCCCAAGGCTGGCATCCCATCAAAGCCTCTTCGCCGATAAGAATGTCCCCGAAACATTACACACGGATTGTGCTCAACGAGCGACCCGTCACCGATATCACGCCAACAATCTTCCGCATCGAGAATGTTCCCTTTGACCTTCAGCCTGGAGAGGGTGAAATCCTTGTCCAAGTGAACTGGCTTTCACTCGATCCCGCTATGCGGTTCTGGCTGAAGGATGTAGTGGGTTACTCACCTCCTGTCCAAATAGGCGAAGTCATGCGGTCTATTGGGTTGGCTACAGTCGTAAAGGCGGGCGAAGGCTGTAAGTTACAACCCGGTGACATCATAAGTTGCTTGCCTGGTGAGTGGTCTTGAGTTCGATATCCTCGGAGGGCACCGTGCTTATAGACAGGTTGGGCGGAGTATGCCGTCTTGAAAGAGGGTGACAGCCAGAAACTAGAGTAAGAACCACCAAGCCAGCACCTGGTTGACATACAATCTCAGAAACGTCCGGCAGCGTCCCTCCAGGGGCCGAGTTACTCGACTTTCTAGGAACTTTGGGCTTTACTGGTGTGTGCCCTCGTCCGCCACTTTCCCGTGATCATCGACTGACCTGGCCACTCTAGGGGGGATAACGGCTTACTTTGTATGTGGTTCGATCTGACGATTCTCATATCCGCCGTTATCATCGCAAGGTAGGGTCTATTGGATGTCGCAAAGATCAAGGCCGGTGAGACACTCGTAGTCTCGGGTGCCGCTGGCTCCGTGGGCTCGTTGGTATGCCAGATCGGCAAAATACACGGAGCGAAGGTCATCGGAATTGCTGGAACGGACGAAAAATGCAGATGGCTCAGAGAGGAGGTCAAGATTGACGCAGCCCTGAACTATAAGAGCCCCACGTTCCACGACGAGTTCAAGGATGTCGTCGGAAATCTTGATGTGTTTTTCGACAATGTCGGAGGCGAGATCCTTGACTTTGGCCTGACCAGACTCAACAAGGGAGCACGGATTGCTTTATGTGGTGGGTCAAAGCATAAAGAGCCGTTCTGAGAATACTCAGCGTTCCCAATGACGTTCGGCAGGTGCCATCTCAGATTACAGTACGTTCATTGTTGTCTAGGTGCCGTCCGGTACTTATACCTCCATGTTACAGACAACCCCAATCCAAAAGGTCTCTCTTCCTATATGAACCTCATAGGTCAACGGGCGAGGATCGAAGGCTTTATCGTGTAAGCCCTTTTAGAATGATTTACGCCACCTGAAGACCCACTGACGTACCCCGGTCCGTAGATCTGATTATATGGATCGTTTTCCAGAGGCTGTGAGAGACCTGAGCAAGTGGATCGCCGAGGGTCGCATTGTACGAAAGTTCCACATCGTTGGGGGGCTAGAGAAGGCACCCGAAGCGCTCCCACTGCTCTTTACTGGAGGCAACACCGGAAAATTGTTTGTTCCTACGTTATCTCATGATCGATTCTCTGCCCTGACGCACTGGAATTTTGCAGAGTTGTTCATGTGTCAGGCCCCGACGCGAAAATTTGAAGGTATGAATAGACCTCGAGGTTTCGAAGCTACGGTTATATGGCGTCACTTTGCTTTGTTGTCGAATAAATAAATACACTCTTTGTTACAGAAATGCTCATGAAAACGTACCTTCCCGTGCGGTTCTCCAATCAAGCCCAGGTTGTAGCAAGGCCTCGAAATCTGACCCAGTATCGTAAGACATTTGACCCTGAGGTACCTCCTGCGCTTCAGAGATGCAATGTGATGGGGTTGCTAGGGCGTGGGTATGTCCCTATAAGTGGGTCGAATAGCCCGCCTTTGTGGCGGCTGGATAGATGGCTACGCAGCTTCTGCCGTGGCTAACGTTACCCATCGTCTCAACCCAGAATCGACATCCAATGGACGCCCTACATCCGGTACAGATGTCGTACTTTGATATCCGTTGAGACTCGGACGACAGTGCATCAAGGGCGTCGAGCAGCATCGAATGCAATGCATTACACTGGGCTTTCTCGCTCAGGGTTCTACTTGACCTTGATGCAACTGACACACCTAAACACTCCACCACGATCGTGTTTGCTGAGCGTCCCCGAGACGAACATCACACCTCCATGACGTTTCGGTGCCATTCAACCTCCTCAAGCCCGGGAAAGGTGAGACCCTCATACGGGTCGACTGAATTTCTCTGGACCTCATCGTGCGGACCTGGTTGAGGGACACCGTAGTTATCAGTCCCCTGTGCAAATCGACGCGGCCATGCGGTTCCCTGGGCTCGGCAGTAATTGAAGCGGACCACTGGCAGTCCAGCCGGGCAATTGTTCGACTCATTAGGGCCTCTGGGGAACGTTGGTGGTACGTAATCTCACCTTGCGGTTCTTGAAGGTCTGTCTGATCTCTCTGCTCCAGGCGGTACTGTGTACATGTTTCAACTGATGTTTTAGCTGTCCGCTGAGAATGTTGCGAAACTGGGTTTCTTAGAAGACGCAAAAGATCAAGGCCGGTGAGACCCTTGTGGTGTCGGAAGCTGCTGACCATATGCATGTTGGTTCGCTGGTGTGCCTGATTGGTAAACCATACGGCGCGAAAGCCATAGGAATCGCCAGAATAGATGAGACGCCGTTGGATATTTCGATGGGTTGTTCGACAATGTCGGCGACTCCGAGTTGGCGGAGAGATACCGGACTTTGCATCCGACGAGATCCAATCTTAGGCGCCTCTGTGTAACCTGACTAGACATACGAAGGTCGAGGCGCGAAGTGGGAGGAGTAGGAGAGAGACGTGTGAGGCTCTTAACACGACACGACGCCAGTGCTACAAAAAACGAAATAAAATACCGAACAAATCATGACGCGATTAATGGAATTCAGAACGAGGATATTCCTACCAGTCCTTAAAACAAAGTTGATCGTTAATTTCCTATTGATTATCCCATTGTTTATCGTTTATCCATTAATCCAGATTTGGCCCCAGAAACGACTCAAAGGATTATAATGAACATCGCATGGAACGACTTCGAAATATCCTAATTGAAGGACCACGATAGTGCCCGTGCGACATGGACGCAGGTCCAAGAAACACGTGGCCAATGACCATATGCATATGCAACGTGCTTTGGTTCGAGCGAGTCCTTGAGGACAGACCCGTAAAACACATACACGGACAAGGTTTGTTCCGCATAGCGGATAAAAACACTTGTCACAATGTTCATCTTGCCGCAGGATCAAGAATCGCGATTGGTGGAGATCGCCTTTTTGTTAGACAGACAGATGGGTAAGCTTCCCTGATGCAGCTCGATGGCCCATTATGGGCCCGAATCGGGTCCATATGATTCCTAACAATCTACCGACCTCATCAAAGTGCGATGGACATCGCATTTGTGAGGCCGAGATCGAGGAAGGAAGAGAGGAAAGGGGAGAGACCGCAGTCTTTGTTGGACGCTGAGGCCTGAGGGCTTGAACGGAGCTTCATATTGGGTCCCTCCCCGTTGCAGGAAGGGTGTAGGAAGTTTACATACTTGAGAAGGCCGGGTATGTTACAATAAATGTGGAGAATAATCGGGGAGAGCGGAAGAGGAAACCTGAGGGACCGTTGCGAGGGTGTTCAGGATGAGGTCGCCGCATCGCACTGATGCGTGGCATTCCACATTCCACGCGCAACCCGGATGCTCACCTTACACCTGGTAAGATAGAGGCCGGTGCTGGCCATGGTTATATAAAGGCGCGGGAACTAGCCACGCCTTCCAGGTTGGCATCCCATCAAGAGCTCTTCGCGGTCAAGAATGTCTTCAAAACATTACTCACGAATCGTACTCAACGAGCGACCCATCTCAGATATCACGCCGACAACCTTCCGCATCGAGAATGCGCCCTTTGATCTTCGACCTGGACAGGGTGAGATCCTTGTCCAAGTCAACTGGCTTTCGCTCGATCCTGCTATGCGGGTCTGGCTGAAGGATGTAAGGAGCTACAGTCCTCCTATCCAGATAGGCGAGGTCATGCGCTCCATTGGGTTGGCCACCGTTGTAGAAGTGGGGGAAGGCTGTAAGCTACGACCAGGTGACGTCGTAAATTGCTTTCCTGGTAGGTCTTGAGTTCCATATCCTCTATCCTCGGAGGGCGCCGTGTTTATCATAGACAGGTTGGACGGAGTATGCCGTCTTGAAAGAGGGCGACACCCAGAAGCTCGAGTATGAACCACTAAGCCATGTCCTCGTTGTTGTACAATCTCAGAAATGACCGCCAGGGTCCCTCCAGGAGCCGAATTGCTTGACTTTTTAGGAACCTTGGGCGTTACTGGTGTGTACTTCACCCGGTGGGTCCCCCGTAATCATCGACTGATCGGTCAAATCTAGGGGGGTTAACGGCGTATTTTGTATGTGCCCTAACTTGATGATTCTCATATCTACCGTTATCGTCGCAAAATAGGGTCTTTTAGATGTTGCAAAGATCAAGGCTGGTGAGACACTCGTAGTCTCGGGAGCAGCTGGATCGGTGGGCTCGGTGGTGTGTCAGATCGGCAAGATACATGGAGCGAAGGTCATCGGAATTGCTGGAACGGATGAAAAATGCAGATGGCTCAGAGAGGAGGTCAAGATTGACGCAGCACTGGACTACAAGAGCCCCACATTCCACGATGAGTTCAAGGACACAGTCGGAAACCTTGACGTGTTTTTCGACAATGTCGGAGGCGAGATCCTTGATTTTGCCCTGACCAGACTTAACAAGGGAGCACGGATTGCTTTATGCGGTGAGTCGAAGCATAGAAAATCGGTTGTGAGTATGCTCAGAGTCGCCAATAACGTGCGCCAGGTGCCATCTCCAGTTAGAGTACGTTCATTGTTGTCAAGACGACGTCCAATTCTGACTGTCCCACGTTACAGACTCCCCCAATCCAACAGGTCTCTCTTCCTATATAGACCTTGTACTTCAACGGGCAAAGATTGAGGGCTTCCTTGTGTAAGCTTTTCTAGAGTGATTCACGCTACCCGAATACCCGCCGACGTATCCTCGTCTGTAGATCCGATTACACAGATCGCTTTCCAGAGGCTTTGAGAGACCTGGGCAAGTGGATCGCCGAGGGTCGCATTTTGCGAAAGTTCCACATTGTTGAGGGACTGAAGAAGGCACCCGAGGCGCTCCCCTTGCTTTTCACCGGAGGCAACACTGGAAAATTGTTTGTTCCTTCGTCATTTTATTAATTATTTACACTGACGCACTGTGATTTCGTAGAGTCGTTCATGTGTCCGGCTAGGACGCGAAATTCTGAGATATGAACAGAACTTGAGATTTTGAAGCGATGGTTATATGGCGTCATTTTATTGTCGAATGAATGAACCAATATTTTGGGACGGGAATGCCCAGGCAAATTTACCTTCCTGTGCGGTTCCGCAATCAAGCCCAGGTTGTAGCAAGGTCTCGAAATCTGAGCCAGTATCGTAAGACGTTCGAGCTTGAGGCACCTCCTACGCTCCAAAGATGCGATGTGATCGAGTTGCTAGGGCGGGCCAAATAGTCTGCCTTCGTGGTAACTAGATGGCTGTGTAGCCTCTCAAGCCCGGGCAAGTGAGATCCTCGTACATCCGTCCACTGGATTTTTCTGGACCCTGCCATGTGAACCTGGTTGAGGGACCCCCGTAGCTACCAGCCTCCTGTACAGATCGCTGCAGTCATGCGGACCCTTGGGCTCAGAACAGTATTAATATTCAGTTGCAAGGGTTGCCATCGTTGCAGTAGTACGCACCCGGTGATATCGTGGATGACCGAAAAGGTGAGTCCGGTCCGCTCAACGCTGCTCTGGTTTTCGCTGTCTAAATTTTGTGGATAGGTCAGACGGAATATGCCGTCATGAGGGAGGAAAGCAGAAATAATTCAATATTTTCAGTGAGCGCATCTACTTGGAGCGTTTGTCTTGGGCAGGTCTGAATTGAATGTGCAAAAAGCATTCCTCTAAACATACGGCTGCTCGACTTCTCAGGGTCGCCACTCCGTAGCCTAACCCTGCAGTTCTTGAAGGTCCATCTGGTTTCTCTGTTTCAAGCGGCTTTACGCCATGCTGTGTTATCATACTCGGCTGCTAATACATGTTGAAAAACAGGGTTTCTTAGAAGTTGCAAAAATCAAGGTCGGTGAGACCCTCGTGGTCTCGGGAGACCAAGACGGCCAGATTGGCAAACTATATTGTTCGAAGGCCGTAGGACGGAACGGATGAGAAATGCGGATGGCTCGAGGAGGAGGCCAAGATCGGCGCGGTCTTGGACTGTAGGAGTCTCTCATTCTACAACGGGTTTGAGAACCATGTCGACGGAGAGATATTGGACTTTGCATCGAGGAGACTCAGTCTCCGGGTGCTATTTTGTCCGGTGGGTCAAGGAAATACTACTAACGTCGAGGTTACTGACATATATTCGTCTGGAGCGATTTCTGACTACTATAGTAGTGCGTGGCTCGTACGAGTCGGTGGGAATTCTACGTCTGACCCATGCACTTCTAGACAATCCCAAAGCAATGGAGATTTTCTCTTAATTTAATCTCTTAATGCAGTGAGTGGAGATTGAAGGCGTAATCGCGTGTGTAGCGTAATGTGTACTTTTTTGGACCTTGACTGATAGCGTAGTGCTTGTAGAACCGACTTCACTGGGCGATATCCCAAAGTTCCTCAGGGTCAACCCATCCGCAAACACCATATCACCAAGGGCCTAGAAAGAGCGCCCAGGGCCTCTCCTTTACTCTTCACAGGAGAAAACTGAGCGGCGCTTTCAGTTGTTTGTCTTGTCCTTGGATGCAACGCTGGGGGATGCAAGATCGTTGAGGACCAAGGAGATGCATGAGTGTACCGCTATACGTTGATCGAAGTTGTATCATCGAATGCCAGTACTAGTGGTGAGCACTGGCAAACAAGTCATGGTGTTACACATTCGATGATTTGGTGCTTCAGCTTCACGACACTGGACCAAACGTGTTTGAGTTCAAATGCTCCACGCCTCCACACTGACACCCTTCTCCGAGTCGGACCTGGAGACCGCGAAAATATATTGCCGACATGGCCGTAGGTGTTCCCATTGACGTGGCACTCCTTCCCAAAAATGGTAATGGCTCATGTGACATGGTGCAAAGTCCAGGAAACACGTGACAAAGTTTGGCTCGACGTGTTTCTCGCGCCCGCGCTGCCGTGGCCACGGGATTTTGAAGACCAAGATCTAGGAGAGAGATCGCCGTATTTGTCAGACTTATGGGCCGTCAGATCTAGGGTCTGTATTTCTAACACAACCTACCGGGCTCGGTAAGGTAGAGGCCGGTTCGGGTCTGGTCAGGTATTTATAAAGCGCAGGAACCATTGGACCAGCCCCCAAGACTGACATCATTCCATCATCAACATCTGTCCGCCGTCAAGAATGTCCACCAAAAATTACACACGAATTGTACTCAACGAGCGACCCGTCGCAGATATCACGCCGACAACCTTCCGCATCGAGAATATTCCCTTTGACCTTCACCCTGGACAGGGGGAGGTGCTTGTCCAAGTCAACTGGCTTTCACTCGATCCTGCTATGCGTGGCTGGATCAAGGATGCCAGGAGTTACGTCCCTCCTGTCCAAATAGGGGAAGTCATGCGGGCCGGTGGGATCGCTACCGTTGTGGAAGCCGGCGAGGACTGTAGGCTACGATCTGGTGATGTTATAAGTTGTTCGCCAGGTAAGCTGTCTTGGATTTAATGTCCTCGAATGCGCTGTGCTCATGAACAGGTTGGGCGGAGTATGCCATCGTGAAAGAGGGCGCCGCCCAGAAACTCGCGTAAGCACCACCGAGCCATGCGCCTGGTTGACATACAGTCTGAAACGTCCGTCCACCAGCGTCCCTCCAGGAGCCGAATTGCTCGACTTCTTGGGAACTTTCAGCGCTTCTGGTGTGTACTTATCAGTTTTTCCGGAGATCATCGACTGATCAGCCTCTCTAGGCGGTTTAACGGCGTACTTTGTATGTAATCTGACCCGACGACCCTCTCATCTGCCATAACTGTTGTATGGTAGGGTCTATTGGAAGTCGCAAAGATCAAAGCTGGCGAGACACTCGTTGTCTCAGGAGCCGCTGGCTCTGTTGGCTCTTTGGTGTGCCAGATCGGCAAGATACACGGAGCGAAGGTCGTTGGAATTGCTGGGACGGACGAAAAGTGCAGATGGCTCAGAGAGGACATCAAGATCGACGCAGCCCTGAACTATAAGAGCCCCACATTCCGCCAAGAGTTCAAGGACGCTGTAGGATATCTTGATGTGTTTTTCGACAACGTCGGAGGCGAGATCTTGGACTTTGCCCTGACTCGACTCAACAAGGGCGCACGGATTACTCTATGTGGTGAGTCAAACCATGAGACATTATGCTCAGAGTCGCCAATGACGTTTGCCAGGTGCCATCTCTGATTACAGTATGCTCATTATTATCTAGATGACGTCTCCGAGTCGTTCTGATACCCCCGCGTTACAGACTCCCCCAAGCCAAAAGGCCTCTCTAATTATCTGAGCCTTATAAGTCAACGGGCGAAGATGGAAGGCTTCATCGTGTGCGTCCCTGCTGAGTGACTTGCGCTGGCTGAGCACCTACCAACGTATCCTCGCCTGTAGGTTTGATTACAAAGATCGCTATCCAGAGGCCGTGAGAGACCTCAGCAAGTGGATCTCTGAAGGTCGCATAGAACGAAGATTCCACATTATTGAGGGGCTGGAGAAGGCACCCGAGGCGCTTCCATTGCTCTACACCGGAGGCAACACAGGAAAATTGTCTGTTCCCACGTCGTCTCTTTCCTGATTATGTGTCCTGACCATTTGGAATTTTTTAGAGTCGTCCATGTGTCCGGATCGGACGCAAAGCTCTGAAAATTTGGATCAAGGTCGGTGTAAGCTACGGTATTCAAGTTATTCTTCATGACAGTAACGCCTATGAAAACCTACTGTCTTTGCGGTTCTGTAAGGGAGCTCAGGTTGTGACAAGGACTCGCAATCTGATTCAGCACCATAATACAATGCCGATGGTTCACTAGCAGTGAGACTGTTGCGAGCGTGCAGACTGGCAAGCGTTGAGCACGCGCGAGTAGCCGAGCGGAGTTGGCAATTGGGCCGGGTGACTTGGTGATTAATGCGTGTGTAGCGCACGTCGAGACTCACAACCACAACCAACGATGGCAGCGCATAAGCGAATTCTAACGCCGCAGGATGCAATATATTGCAATGTCACTCAACGAGCAGAAGGACACGCTAGCCTTTACCTCCGGCATCGAGTTTCTCTTTGCATACATATCGTATCTCCGTGTCGACTTTCACACGCTTCCGAAGCTCTTCTAGGGATGATCTCATGACTTCTCAATATTCTTCTATACTTCTCGCCATCGGACCCAACGTCATTTCCTCCGTCTTCTGAATGGTCTCAGGAATCATCCCCCTTCTGGTGCGCATGTCCTGAGTGCCATCCCACCGGACCTCCGGTGGTTGTTGCTTCGTCATAGACTGTCCTACAGCGGCCTCCCATCATCCAGAACGTCTTTGGCAGTTCCAAGCCATGGGTCTACTGTATCTGCGATCGCCACGACTACATTTCTATTGGATCATTGATGACTAACGTAAACCAGCCCGTTGAATACCTTGAAGCAAGACGTTGTCTGGCGTGTCAATAATCGATGACAGCAGCTCCTAACAGGACGAAAGTAGAGCTCTGGGAAGCAACAATTGAGCAGGGTGTGTTGAATCATCCGATGAAGGACTCTAGCTGTCTGTAAAAATCGATTGATACTCCTGCTGGTTCGATTGGCTCGTTCACCATCGTGTCCGTGATGGCGGATAGTAACATTTGCCACATTATATTGTTCATCTTGGCGCGGGATCAAATCGCTGCGTGGGAGACGCCAAGAACCACAATCTAAGGCGAGGGATTGTCTTATTTGTCAGACAGATGGGTAAGGTTCATCGCTCCAGCCTTAGCGCGTCTTGATAGTCCAATAATGGGGTCGAGTCGGATCTGTATTCCTAACAACCTCGCGGGTCCGGCAAGATAGAGGCCGGTGCTGGCCATGGTTATTTAAACGTACTGGAACCATCCCCAAGCGTGGCATCCCTCCAACATCTGTTTACCCTCAAGAATGTCTACAAAACATTACACACGAGTTGTGCTCAATGAGCGTCCTGTTACTGATATCACGCCGGCAACCTTTCGCATCGAAAACGTGCCCCTTGACCTCCATCCTGGACAGGGAGAGATCCTTGTTCAAGTCAACTGGCTTTCACTCGATCCTGCCATGCGGTTCTGGCTGAAGGATGTAAAGCTTTACATGCCTCCCGTCCAAATAGGCGAGGTCATGCGGTCCGCTGGGTTGGCCACAGTCGTAGAAGCTGGAGAAGGTTGTAGGCTACAACCTGGGGACATCATAAGTTGCTTCCCTGGTATGTGATCTTCCATTCAAGTATGTTTGGAGGGCGCTGTGCTTATAAACAGGTTGGTCGGAGTATGCCGTCTTGAAAGAGGATGACACTGTGACCCAAAAACTCGAGTAAGTACAACCGATCCATACACCTGGTCGACATATAATCTGAGAAACGTTCACTAGCGTCCCTCCAGGTGCCGAATTGCTCGACTTTTTAGGAGCTTTAAACATTTCCGGTGTGTACCTCACCACCAGTTCCTCAGATTATCGACTGATCAGGCCACTATGCGGTTTAACGGCGTACTTCGTATGTGGCCTGACTTGACGATCCACTTATCCACCACTATGATTACATGATAGGGTCTATTGGATGTGGCAAAGATCAAGGCTGATGAGACACTCGTAGTCTCGGGAGCAGCTGGATCGGTGGGCTCGTTGGTGTGCCAGATCGGCAAAATCCACGGAGCGAAGGTCATTGGAATTGCTGGGACGGACGAAAAGTGCAGATGGCTCAGAGATGAGGTCAATTGATGCAGCCCTGAACTATAAGAGTCCCACATTCCACGACGAGTTCAAGGACACAGTCGGAAACCTTGACGTACTTTTCGATAACGTTGGAGGCGAGATCCTTGACTTTGCCCTGACCCGACTAAACGAGGGGGCACGGTTTGCTTTATGCGGTGAGCCAAAACATAAAAAACAGTCCTAAGTATGCTCAAGGTTTCCAACGACGCTCATCAGGCGGCATCTCCTATTACAGTGCGTTCGTGGTTATCAAGATGATGTCTAGTCCTGACAGTCTCACGCGATAGACATCCTCAAGCCCAAAGGTCTCTCTTCCTATCTGAACCTTATATTACAACGGGCGAAGGATCGAAGGCTTCCTTGTGTAAGCCTCTCTGAGTGATTTATACTACCTGAACACTTACCGACATACCGTCGTCTGTAGATTCGATTACGCAGATCGTTTTCCAGAAGCTTTGGGAGACCTGAGCAAGTGGATCACAGAGGGTCGCATAGTGCGAAAGTTCCACATTGTTGAGGGGCTGGAGAAGGCACCCGAGGCGCTTCCATTGCTCTTCACTGGAGGTAACACTGGAAAATTGTTTGTTTCTAAGCCGTCTCGTCACCGACTCTCTGCGCCGACACACTGGAATTTCATAGAGTCGTCCATGTGTCCGGCTCCGACGCGAAATTCTGAAGATACGAATAGAACACAGACTTTGAAGCTACGGTTATGTGTCATCACTTTGTTGTTGAACGAATAAATATATTCTTTGTAACAGGAACGCTCACGAAAACATATTTTCCTGTGAGTTCTCGCAACATGGCCCAGCACCATCAGTCGAGGAACCTCCCGCGCCGCAGAGACGTAGCGTGATCGAGTTATTATATCCCTATGAGAGGGCCGAATAGTTTGCCTTCGTGGCAGTTTGATGACTGTGCAGCTTCTGCCGTGTCTAATGATGCCGACGTCCCAACTTGAACTCAGAATCGACGACCAATGGTTGCCCTACATGTGGCTATGCGCTTTGAGACTCATGGGGATTCGAACGACAGCATATAAAGGACCTTCAGCAGCACCGGACGAAATGCCTCGCACGTTTCACCGAAGGAGCATTTCTACTCACGCTTGACCATGACCCAAATAACGCCTCCAAAACACTTCACGAGAATCGTACTTGCTGAGCGTCCCGAGACAAACATCACCCCCACCACTTTCCGCAAAGAGACGGTGCCGTTCGACCTCCTCAAGCCCGGACCAGGAGAGATCCTTCTGCGCGTTGACTGGGTATCCCTCGACCCTATCATGCGGACCTGGTTGAGGGATGCACGTAATTATCTACCTCCTGTGCAGATCGGTGCAGTCATGCGGTCGCTCGGGCTCGGTACCGTAATTGAAGCGGGCGAGGGCTGCGAGCTACGCCCCGGTGATATCGTGAATACCAGAACAGGCGAGCCCTACCAAGCGCTGCTTCTTTTTCTTTTCTGTCTAATTTTTCGTGGATAGGTTGGACTGAGTACGTCGTGATGAAGGAGGCAGAGATAATTCAGAAAATTCAGTGAGCGCGCGTCTACACGGTCCGTTCGGGCCGGTGGTATGAGCCCGAAACCAAATTAATTGTGCCAAGCATCCCTCCAGGCGCGCAATTGCTCGACTTCTTAGGTCCGCTGGGGGTCGCCGGTGCGGTTTCTTGACCTTGCAATCCTTGAATGTCCTCCTGATTTCTCTGCTTCAGGCGGCTTTACGGCATACTTTGTGTGTGGTTCTGAGTCTATGGGCAGTGTACTTGTACACAGTCTCAGCCTAATGTCACGATGATATAGGGTCTATTAGATGTCGCAAAGATCAAGGCAGGTGAGACCCTTGTGGTCTCGGGAGCCGCTGGCCATGTTGGTTCTCTGGTGTGCCAGATCGGTAAACTATACGGCGCAAAGGTTATAGGAATTGCCGGCACAGATGAGAAGTGCAGATGGCTCAGAGAGGATATCAAGATCGACGCGGCCTTGAACTATAAGAGCCCCACATTCCACGAAGACTTCAAGAATGCAGTTGGATATTTTGACGTGTTCTTCGACAACGTCGGCGGCGAGATATTGGACTTTGCATTAACTAGACTCAATCTCAGGGCGCGCGTTATTCTGTGCGGTGAGTCAATGAACCGTTAACAATGTCGAGGTTACCAATGATATTCGTCAGGAGTCATTTCTGAATACAGTGCGCTGGTCATACAAAATGGTGAAATTCATCTTTGACCATGCATCTCTAGATGATCCCAGTCCAAAGGGGATTACATCCTACTTCAACCTCTTGGCGCAGCGAGCGAAGATTGAAGGCTTTGTCGTGTAAGTGTAGTACGGTGTGTGCTTTGCTCTAACTCTACTGAGCTCATGATAGAACCGACTTTACCGCGCGATATCCCGAAGCCTTGAAGGTACTCAGTAAATGGGTCTCTGAGGGTCGCATTATCCGCAAATACCACGTCGTCGAGGGGCTGGAAAGCGCACCTGAGGCCCTCTCTTTGCTCTTCACAGGCAAAAACACGGGAAAACTGTTCGTTCCGCTTCTTTACCTCTTCGATATTGACGTGATAACTTATACAATCTCAGAGTTGCTCGTGTTTCTGTTCCTCACGCGAAATACTGAGTGGCGTTTTAACTTGTGGTGTCTTTGAGTTTTAAAGACATGCATGAGTATGCTGCCAAGTGAGAATCATGATGTGGTTATCCCATGTAGTGGAATGGTAAGCAAGCGAACTACGAGTACTCGTACATTCAATGATTTGATCTGATTAATTGTACTTTATGATACGAATTTACGCTTGCCAGTGAGTGGACAGAACGAACCTGTTGCTGGTCCACACTGGCACGCCTATCGTGGTACAGTCACGGTGCTCCTTCCCGATAACGGGAGTTCAATCTCTCTAAGGCGGGAATTTTCGCCCTCCCTGACTCGGAAAACGTGATCAAATGCCATGAAACATGAAGTAGATCTTATGGGCTAGTACTCGTAGCGCAAAACGAAACGCGTAAAACCGCTGTGCGGGCTCATGGTGTGCGGGGTGTTTTCGTACGTACCGGGCCGTGACCGCCGTGCAGTTAACGCAAGAAATGAAACGTGACCGTGTTGCGACATATCGTCTTTGAACTTTGAAGACAAACTTGCAAAACCCGGACGCGGACGACTCCTTTACAGAAGATAGCGGTTGTCACACAGTTCATTTTGCTACGGGAATCAAACCTCTGGGGTGGAAGACGCCAACGCCAAGAATCACGATCTGAGAGAGATATTTGTCAGACGGATGGGTAAGATTCGTCACTGGCACTCCATCGCTGACGTAGCTTTATGGCTCAATCATGTGCATATAGGCTCTCTAGATTTCAACAACCTACGGGTATCTGTAAAGTAGCTAAGGGGCCTGGCCATGGTTATATATAAGGCGGTGGAACCAAGCCCCAAGGCTGTCATCCCATACACGTCGTTGCCATCAAGAATGTCTACAAAACATTACACACGAATCGTGCTCAGCGAGCGACCCGTCGCCGATATCACGCCTACCACCTTCCACATCGAAAATATTACTTTCGACCTTCATCCCGGACAGAGTGAGGTCCTTGTCCAAGTCAATTGGCTCTCACTCGATCCAGGCATGCGAGACTGGCTGAAAGATACCAGGAGTTACATGCCCCCTGTCCAAATAGGCGAGGTGATGCGGTCCGCTGGGTTGGCAACCGTCATAGAAGCGGGTGAAGGCTGTAGGCTACAACCTGGTGACGTCATAAGTTGCTTGCCTGGTAAGTGGCCCTCGGTTCAATATCCTTGGAGGGCGCTATACTTAGAAACAGGTTGGACGGAGTATGCCATCTTGAAAGAAGAGGCCACCCAGAAACTCGAGTGAGAAACATGCACCTGGTTGACATACAGTCAGTCTGAGAAACCTCTACCAGCATTCATCCAGGAGCGGAATTGCTCGACTTCTTAGGAACTTTCAGTATTTCCGGTATGTACCTCACCAGCATTTCCCGTGGTCATCGACCGACTTGGCCACTCTAGGGGGTTTACCGGCGTACTTTGTATGTGGCCCGACTTGAAGATATCCCATCCGCCATAACCGTTGCATGATAGGGTCTATTAGATGTCGCAAAGATCAAGGCTGGTGAGACACTCGTAGTCTCGGGTGCCGCTGGCTCCGTTGGGTCGTTGGTGTGCCAGATCGGCAAAATACGCGGAGCGAAGGTCATTGGAATTGCTGGGACGGACGAAAAATGCAGATGGCTCAGAGAGGAGATCAAGGTTGACGCAGCCCTGAACTACAAGAGCGCCACATTCCACGACGAGTTCAAGGACGCGGTCGGATATCTTGATGTGTTTTTCGACAATGTCGGAGGCGAGATCCTTGACTTTGCCCTGACTCGACTTAACAAGGGAGCGCGGATTACTTTATGCGGTGAGTCAAATCATGAAAAACTGTGGGGAACATGCTCAGAGTCGCCAATGACGTTTGTTAGGTGCTATCTCCGATTACAGTATGTTCATGGTTATCAGGATGATGTCTAGTTCCAACCGTCGCACGTTATAGACAACCCCAATCCAAAAGGTCTCTCTTCCTATATGAACCTCATAGGTCAACGGGCGAAGATCGAAGGCTTCGTTGTGTAAGTCCCCTTGGACGAGTCACGCTGATTTACACTACCTGAACACTCACCGCCGTATCCTTGTTCGTAGATTTGACTACGTAGACCGCTATCCAGAAGCTTTGAGGGACCTCAGCAAGTGGGTCTCCGAGGGTCGCATTGTGCGAAAGTTCCACATTGTGGAGGGGCTGGAGAAGGCACCCGAGGCGCTCCCGTTGCTCTTCACTGGAGGCAACACCGGAAAATTGTTTGTTTTTACGTCATCTCGTTACCGAATTTCTGCTCTGACCCACTGGAATTTTTTCAGAGTTGTTTATGTGTCCGGCTCCGATGCGAAACTCTGAGGATATGGATACGTCTCGAGTCTTTGAAGAACGGCTATATGGCGACATTTTGTGGTGGGATGAATACATCTATCCTTTGTGACAGGAATGCCCACGAAGCTTACCTTTCTGTGCGGCTCCAGCGTCATAGGGTGTTAAATCTATGCTGAGGTGGCGGGACCACCGCTTGTCCCACATACTTCCTGCGTTCCAGAGATGCAGCATGATGGTAGTTGCTAAGGGCGTGCGTATATCCCCATGATGAATGGACCGAATAGCTTGCCTTCGTGGCAACTGGATGCAGCTTCTGTCGTGGCTGATGGCGCCGTCCAACTCGGAATTTACGTCCAATGGCCACCCTACATCCGGCATACATATCGCGCTTCGAGACACGCGGAGGACTTGGATGACAGGGTATAAAGGGTCTCGAGCAGCACCGAATGCAATGTCTTGCCCTTTCCAGTGGACCATTCCCACTCGCGCTCGACCATGACCCAAATAACATACCCAGCACACTACACGAGGATCGTACTTACCGAATATCCGAAGACATGTGTCATCCCCACCACCTTCCGCAAAGAGACGGTGCCATTCGACCTCAAACCTGGGCCGAGTGAAATCCTCGTGCAGGTCGACTGGCTTTCTATCGACCCCGGGTTACGAACCTGGCTGGGTGGGGCCTATCGTCACCTACCTCCCCCGCAGATTGGCATGGTCACGCAGTCCCACCCACGGGCTCAGCACCGTGATCGAAGTGGGCGAGGAGGGCTGCGAACTACGCCCTGGGGATGTCGTGAGCGGCCGACCGGGCAAGTTTACTCGACGGTGTTCCTTTTTCGCTGTCTATATTTGCGGCTAGATTGGGCGGAGTATGCCGTTATGAAGGAGGCAGAAATAATTCAAAAATTTCAGTGAGCGCAACCATGCCGTTCGTTTGCCTTGATGAGTCAGGGTCTAAATCGATTACGCAAAGTATCCCTTCAAATGCGCAGTTACTCGACCGACTTCATTGGGCCTCTGGGGGTAGTTGGTAACGTAACTTACCTTGCGTTTCGTGAACGTCCCCCTGATTTCTTTCTCTGTTTCAGGTGGCTTTATGGCATACTTGTACGCCGTCCGATAGTGGATATAGCCGTGCTAATAACGTTGGGGGAAACAGGGTCTATTAGATGTTGCCAAGATCAAAGCCGGTGAGACCCTTGTGGTCTCGGGAGCAGCGGGCCATGTTGGTTCCCTGGTGCCCCAGATTGACAAATTATACGGCGCCAAGGTCATAGGAATCGCCGGTCGAGATGAGAAATGCAGATGGCTCAGAGAGGAGATCAAGATCGACGCGGTCTTGAACTACAAAAGTCCCTCATTCCACGACGAGTTTATACATACGGTCGGATATTTTGATGTGTTCTTCGACAACGTCGGCGGCGAGATATTGGACTTTGCCTTGACCAGACTTAATCTCAGAGCACGCGTCGTTATGTGTGGTGAGTCGAAGAAATGCTTGTGATATTGAGGTTAACCTATGTGTATTCGTCAGGAGCGATTTCTAACTACAGTGCGTGCATTGTCCAAACTGGTGGGAATCCATTCATGACCATACACCTCTAGACAGTCCCAACCTAAAGGGTATTTCCTCTACCTCTTGGTGCAGCGAGCGAAGATCGAAGGCTTTATCGTGCGAGTGGAGCATGGTATGCTTGCTGTACATCGACTGACTCGGAGTGCATGGTTTCATGTAGTGCCAACTTCACTGAGCGATATCCTGAAGCCTTGAGGGCACTCAGTAAATGGGTCTCTGAGGGTCGTATTATCCGGAAATACCACGTCATGGAGGGGCTGGAAAGCGCACCTGAGACTCTTCCCTTACTCTTCGCAGGTGACAACACGGGAAAACTGTTCGTTCCAACCTCTACCATCTCTTCGATGTTACAGTGTTAATTGATGGGAATCCAGAGTTGTTCGTGTTTCCGGCTCTCGCGAGTAGCTTGGGTTGAGTTGTCTTATCTCCGGCCATGCGTAGAAGAGCTGCTGAGTGAGCATTGTAGTGTGGTCATCTCGTGTCATGGAATGATAGGTAAGCGAGTAATCGTATATTCGATAATTGGACCTGATTGTTACTATACTTTGTGATTCAAATTTACACTAGAGTTGGAATCAAATAAACTTCAGCCTTTTACTTCTCCACAACGGCGCCGTTCTCAGAGTCGGGCGAGGAGCCGTAGCGGATGGTGACATTTACGCCAAGGCGCCGTAAGTGCTCCCGTTGGGCCACACGGCTATCGTGGCACTCCTTCCCAATAACGGTAACGTCTATAATGCCATGGGTGAAAAGCTCAAGAAAAAAAGCGTGGCCAATGACATCGTACGACGTACATCGATTCGAGTCCTTGAAGACAAACTCGTAAAACGCGTACGCGGCCACGGTCGCAAGAATGTTGGTCAGCGCTGCGATCGCGGCATACTTTCCCCCACTGGCTCTCGTGCCCCAGATGGCAATCGCGGCCAAACGCCCGCCCACATCACGCGCGGTATTTGCGGCCACTAAAATCACAGAAAAAGATGGGTCATTTACATGTTCAACGAATCATTGACCACGTACAGCCATTGCTTGCAAATCCCCAGATTGCAGTGCCGCTGTGAAATGAAATCGATGGGTGATCAGTTTCCCGCGATTCCTGTCATCGCTGGCAGAAGCACTTACTATGTCAGGCCGACGATCCAGGGTATAGCGACAGGCGGCGTAAAAAAGTTCGTTGGATCAAGACATGCAGAAATGGCTATGCCGATAAAGAAGTCCTATTTGGTGTAACTTAACGACGATTCGGACCTGCCATGTGATGTGCGACCGCATACCGATACGAATTCATTAAGGAAGACCAGGCCAAGGTGGGACCCAGGGATGACATACAGAGCAAAGATACCTGCAGGCCCAACAGGTGAGAAGTTTCTAGTGTCGTACACGCCTGCGGCTGTGAGCGCTAGTTCTGCATCCTATGAACAGGTGAGCGGCCATTGCTGAAAACACTTACAGTGCTGAACAAACTGCAACGATGAAGATACTAACCTTGATGAGAGTATTCCATTGCCAGTACACGAACAAGCTAGCCACGAAGCCACCTAAAATTTGAGCGGTGATGTATCTTCACGACGAAGGTATAAGTTTGTCGGACGTCTATGACTCATAGAGGAGACCCGGATGTGGTCACTTACCTGACTGCTCTGGCTGGGGCAAAGCCATTGAAGAGGACGTGAACCACAGTCACCCCAGGGCTGAAGTGGCCTCCAGACGACGCCGTACACACCACGAGCGCGACGACGATCCCCAGACCATAGGCAACACCGATAGTAAAGAGGGCTGTCAGCCGGCGGCGGTTCGTAAGCGCCCATTTCGGAAATCACAGTTCGTAGTTCGAATTGAACAAACTCACAGCCAATGCCATCGATGCTCAAAATGTTGCCGACAATATAGGCGGCTGTGGCGCCAAGACCTGCGTAACAATAGCAAAAAACTCCGAACTATACGCGATCAGGACGGATCGGATGGGCCCTGACAATGATGAGAGAAGTTCCAGTAGACTGACCATCTCAGCAATGCACTCCACTAGCCAGGTGGCCCGTCGCTCACGTTCTCTCTCCCATGAGCGAAAGATGGCGGGGCGTGGTTCGATGTCCGCGAGCTTTTGCTGGTGATGACTTGAGTGATCATGATGCAGACGAGCTGTGGAGGTTTCCGCCATTGTCAGTGCTGTACTAATGACACTGCGTTGACCAGAATTTTCAGTCAAATCGGTGTAGATTCAGTGACAGTCGTTGGAGGATCAGCCCGGACGGGAGAGAAAACTCTGGAGGGGAACGGAAAGAGGGAAAATGGAACCTCAGGCGCTTGAAGAATCTCATGCGGCCAGACATTTATACATACGGCGAGACCAAACCTGCATGTGGCATGGCGTGCCATTCGAGCTCTCACAGGTTTGCTACAAAAGCTTCGAAGCCGCGCGATCGGATTGGCGTACCAATCAGGCATCACGTAACAATCCCACGATGCCATGGTCGCAGGCTCGCAGCTGACAGGGGATTCTTTACATTTTTACATTTACATTCCAGTTTCCAGGTTTTCGCGACGCTGATATCGCCGTTACCCATATAGGGTGTACCATTCCATTCCCAACCCAAATGTCCTAGCTGGTCGGGTAAGCTTGGCTGACAGCTTGTACCCCGCATTGAAACCCACCTTGTACACCCTCTCATCCCCTGGAGCTCCTACCTAACTAAAGAGGGTAAACGGAACACCCCTGCGCCGAGTCGGGTGAGTTTCATCGCACGACCAAGTTGGGACAGAATTCGCTGGGAGGTAAAAGTTAACCCAAGCTTTGTCACGTAGTATTCATACATTTGGTACGTTTCGTTCATGGATTCCTTCACCCTGCCTTTTGGAGCGGCCACAGCGGCGGCTTGGCACCAAGGATCGGAATAATACAAACGGCAAAAGCAAAGTACAGCGGGACTTGGTTTAAGCGCACCATCTCTTCCTGGGCGTCCTTTCAAATTCACTCGCCACGCCACTTTCTGATCTGTAGTCCCCCGAGTGATGTTGAACAAACAACTGACATCTGGTTGGCAGTCCCCGGAAAGTGATCGGAGAGAAAACAAAAAACTGTCAGACTGTCAACCCTCCATGATCTTGACTGTTGACCGTAAGATATGATTGCAGTCCCACGACAGGGTCCCACGCAGATTATGATATGATAATGCCAAGACATTTTGAAAAGCTGTCGGATAGTGAATTCTCGAATACAAGCACACGAGTCTGTCTATGACCTACTGTATGACGAAGTGGTTATGTCATACGGAATATGTCTTTTGAGATGCGAATTCGAAACGAGGTGAATAAAGCACTCTTCTGAATCTGAGAAACAAAAGACGATGTGAGAACGCTTTCAGGGCAGCAAGCTGTAAGGTCCATCAAAACATCTGGCAGGAGTCGAGACGAGACGGAAATTGGTGGAGTACGGAATCAATGCGCGCCACCACGTGGCAAACAATTGGGTCACCGCACTGTCGCCGCCCTTCACGGAACAGCCTTGGTATGTACAGTACGTACTTCCTTGGCCAAGGCTTAGGTCCCAAGCATGAGAGTACCCAGATATTATGGAACATGTACGTGAATGTAGGGCTTGGGTGCGCCACGCGCACTACAGTAAGGATCCACTGCGCAGGCACGGTGTCAAATTTGGTATCATATCCTTCTGGAAATCACGGTCTCGACACCCAAAAGTGGCGACTCTTACGACCACACTTCATCCAGGATGATCCGTGTCCGCAACTCTGGGACTTAAGGGGGAACACCGCCGGGGATGGAATGGCCATATGAGCAAATGCTGCGTGGAGAGGCCACTGCATTCAAGAGAACAAGGGACAGGGACGCGCCCGGCGCCGAGTTCCTTGCGACTGACATTCTGGGCGAAATTGCATAATTGCATGGCAGGGGCATCCACCAAAACCTACAGTATCCACAGGGCATTTTCCGATAGAAACGGGTAAAGACCGAAAAGAGAAGAAAAAAAAGAGACGCCAACTCTGGAGGATGAAATTTGATGAAACTGCATCGTGTCCTCGGGACCCGGGTCTGGAAGGAACTACAACTCAATTCGGGTTGTGGGGGCAGGCCCAAAAACAATTAAGAGAAACGAGAGGCCCCTTCTCAGATGTTCTCGCAGAACACCGTCTCCTCAGGTGCAGACGAAGGCGTACGATGCTATCGGATGGCAATTTTGATATTAACTTAGACATCGCCGTGAGCCCCGCCCACGCCGATATGCTGAGTTTACCACTGCCGCATGCCACGTGTTGTGAACAGGTTATCAACGTATATCATCAACCTTCGACTTGACTGGATTAAATGACAGAGTTCAGGAAGCACTGTCACGGTGACATGTCATGAATGATTCCTTCGAAGGTGTTGGCTTTATCAAGGTTTTCCGTCGGACAACACCTGGGTGTCTTATCTCTGAAGCCTTCCCATTACGCGATTGCACCTTACCGGAGACCTGCCCCGAGGCGTGTACCACCAAAGTGATTTCTCGACTAAATTATTGTAAAGCCACCAATATGCTCACCTTATCGTTGGTACAAAAATAGGTACGACTATGAGTACCCACGACACGCTGTTCCACGATTTAACACCTCCCTTCGATTGTGTGGCCTTGAGAAACACCACGCTTGGATGATGGCATTGTGCCTGATGACTGCCTGATACTGTCCCTTGGGGCCCTGCGGGTCTCACGTTAACTATCATTAGCGGCCCATCACTAAAGGGTTGTGTGTAATAAGGTATCACCCCAGCCGACGTAACGCGTTATTGATCGCTTTCGGACCGCAGTAGGTTATGTCTTAGCAATTACGAAGCCGCGGACTGTTCCATTCCGGGACTGGGAGGCTAGATAAGATACCGCCGAGTAAGCTGGAGATAGAAGGTACAGATGAATTCTCGAGGTTGCCCGTGGGAATTAGGGTGTCATATTATATACAGAGAGCATGGACTACTACCCGTGTACTCCGTGAAACCCCATTTGTGACCAGGCCACCATCGTTGGGAATGTCAAGTGATCATGGCAAAGTTTCCAGCATTAAAGGAAATTAAGCGCAAAAGGTTGTCGTACTGCTCGAATGAAGTTCCAATTCATGGCGGCGATAACGACGCAAAGTAACTGCGCAAAACTTCCTGAAACATTGTAAGTGTCGCTGACCGTCGCTCGTGAGAAGACTAGTGGATTAGGGTTAGTCTAGCACCGGCACAACACCCACTTCTGCTCTGCCCCCAGGAAAAGGGGACTGGGAAATGACAAAATATTGGGTAACGATACCAAACATGATGGACAGAGGTGGTGTGATTTGCATCAAGGCATTGTGAGGTGCATCACGGAGGTGATTGGCCGTGGATGTGCTACATGACTTTCTTGGTTTTTGATGCATATGAATGGCCCCGAAAGTGAAATGGCATCCTATCCTGAGCGATATGGGAATCTCGGCTTGGCCAAGACACCGGGTATTACTAATCGTTATTCCGCCATTAGGTGTGATGGTTGTGGTGGCAATCCCCGGGGTGATATACAAAGGCGCTAGGGTTGTATGCCACGCCGGGGATAGAAGTTGGATAGGGGCACCAGATGCGATGGAACAGATGCGTGCCATGGCCTGGCGGGTGGTAGAAGATGGTGCGAAGACGGGAAGGTGGCATAAATGGACATATCACGGATCATACCTAGATTTTCTATAGGTGCCTCGTGCAAGGTGCTATAGTGGTGCTATGTGAAGTGCTCCGACAGAGACCAGGATCAATGGCTTGATAGGTGGCTTGACAAGTATAATTTGCACCCCATTGTGCCGTTTCGTGCCTGCTTTGGAAGAAATGGACTTATGGGGGATGAGGTTATTAATATTTTGTGAATGGTGTACCACCTCGCCAGATGTGTACTCACTCAGAACTCGAGCACGGGTGAAGGCCACACCTGGGATGTGCGAAAGAAAGATGCATCAAATAGTACTCATATAATCGAGCTCTCTTCACTACTGTGGAGACGAAGCCAAGGTCCATGGAATGTAGCAAAGGCGAGTGGGTAGAGAGGAAGAGAGGAAGTCATAAGACGGAGAACGGGGCGGAACAGGTTTTTTTCGCCCGTTGGCTGCTCCCGGGCTTGGAATAGGGAAAATGGGGAACACCCATTTTGAAAGGGCAACGGGAATCGTTGGTGGGAAAACACCAAAGGGGTCACGATCATTGTATGATTGTATGATATCACCTAACACAGATCACCCAACCCAACACCAACACAGGACTGTGACATCAAACGGCAAATGCCGAATGATTTTTTTTTAATTAGAACTGATATGCGACAACAAATCTGCAACTTGCATAGTTCTTCTAGAGGGAGGTGGGAGGGGTTGGAGGAAGAGCAGCGAGTAGGATACAGTGGATGATAAGGGTAGTCTCGCTGTGGGGTCCATGAATGATGGTCACCTCCCTCTGGGATCTGTCGGGAGTGCGCACGGACCACTTTGAGGAGGCTCAATGCGTGCTACCTTTAGCTCTGTGGAACTTTTTTTTTGTTTTCATTGAATAGACGAGATGATAAGGGTATAGAAGGAGAGAAGGGGAGGATGTGAAATGACCAAGTGTGTGTTGTGAGACATAGGCGGAAGAGGCTGTTGTGGTTGTGTTAAAACGGTTCTTACTTGTAACTGTTGCTGTTTGCTGTTGCTCGCATACTCGCTCTCCGCCTCCTGCTCGAGGTTCAAGCAATCTCCCCCTCCCCGCCCATCCGCGACACTTTCTTCCCTTCTTCTATCTTACGCAGGCCTTTCCTTCTTCATAAACCCTGTGCACGAGTTTTTACGAGCCCTCTCGCCACAATCCCTCCACTTTCTTCCCCATCTCCTCCTTGACCATCTTCGCTTTTTGCGCTCGTTTGGCTCTCTCTCTGTCCATTTCTTCTCTCGCCGTTTACTCCATCTGTCTATCACATGGCTGCAACAGTACGACAGCCAAAGCCGACCAAGAAGGGCTTTCCCGGTGACAATCCTTCTAACCGGTCAGTCTCTCCTTCCCCTCCCTCCACCTCTTCCGTCTTCCTTAACATTCCTGCTATCTCCTATAGCCGCGGGACCGCCTGGGGCGGAGCGCGTCCTTCGCCGTCCTTCTCTCCAGGTCCCAATAATGCTCGTCTCCCAAACGGGCCTCCCCCCGCCACTTCTTCGCAAGCCGCATCTTTCCCTCCTCTTGCTTCCACGCCTACCCCTCGCCAGGATCACAAAGTCATTCTTCAAAACCTCGCGAGTCTCACTGTATGTGTCCCCTATCACTTGCCTAACGCTGCCCGTCATGTGCTTATGTCACTTGCTCAAAAGGGGACGACGGTCACCCTCATCACTAAGACCTCAAAACGTTACGAGGGTGTCATCGCTTCTACCGAGAGCGAAGGTGACACAACGGGCGTAACCCTTCGCGATGTGAAGGAGCTTGGTGCCCCGAACGTTTCTATCAAGAATCCACTCTTCATCGCGTCGACAAATATCGAATCTTGGTCCCCTGTAAGCGCTAGTTCGAACACATCTAACCAACCCCCTTCGACCATGGATTCGCGTGCGGACACCAAGGAAAGGACATTGCTTCAGACTCTCGCGGGTCTCACTGTATGTACATCAATATGACATGCATAGCTTCCGCACACCCGCTGATTTGATTAGGGCACAACCATCACCCTCGCCACCAAGACTGCGAAACGCTATGAGGGCGTCATAGTATCTACTGCCGGGGAAAGAAATATTGCCGGACTTACTCTATGCGACGTTAAGGAACTTTCTGCTCCCGGTATCCCTCGCAAGGACCAGCTCTTTATTCCTGCACCTGATATCGACGTTTGGTCTTCTGGCCCTGCAGATGCTAAGGTTCCAAACGGGGATTGTGCGTATCACCAGCCTCTATGCAGCTATTCTCACCTTGACACCCTTGTTCTGTAGCATTCAAGACTGATAGCGATATCAGTCAAAAGGCACTCCGCCGCGAACGTGAGCGTGAGCTTCAGGCCTGGCAATCTGATTCGGTCCCATCTGTTGTCTCATCCGCTGGGCCCACACATGGGCATCACACTGACGACATCACATTCGGTGCTGGGTCCTCGGGACATGTGGGGTGGAATCAGTTCACTGCCAACGAGAAGCTGTTTGGTGTCAAGACTGGTTTTGACGAGGAGTTGTACACTACCAAGCTGGACCGATCTGCCGCGGATTTCGCCGAGCGAGAGAAGAGAGCGCAAGCGTTGGCGAACGAGATCATGCGAGTACGTCGGGAAAGTTGCCCACCCTTCTAAGTATTCACAGAGGCGTCTCAGGGTACAACGAATAACCCACACATCTTGGAGGAGCGCAAGGTGAACAACGTCGAAGATAGTGGGGTTAACGAGGAGGAAAAGTATGTCGCACAGCTCACTCTGTCGTTGATGGCGACTTACTGAGTGCTTTCAGGTATGGTGCGGTCGTCCGTGGTTCAAATGCCTATGTTCCTCCGGGAGCGAGAAAAACTCTATCCCCTCTTGTCCCTACCACACCTGCATCTGGTGGTGCTAATGCTAAGGGACGCGAGGTCCCCAAGGTGTCCATTAACGCTCCAGATGGTTCCAGTGTCCCCCAATCCGACATATCCACGCCAGCCTCGTCGTCTAAAGCACCCTCTCCCACTCCTGCGTCCCAGAAGGTAATTGCTTCATCAATTAAACTCCCACTGCTAACCGTGAACATCATACGGTCTACAGCCCCCGGCAGATGCACTTCCCGCATTCCGCGAATTCGTGACGCACGAGAAGCAGCGGTTGACTCAGAAGCGTCAGGCATTAGTCAAGAGCGAGAGGGATAAGCGTATGGCAGAGCTGCTCAAGTTCAGCCAAACCTTCAAGGTGACTATCCCTAATCTATTTCTTTGTGCCATTGTTCTCAGACCTATCCTCCACTAGTTGAACAAACCCATCCCAGACGACCTGGTGAAGATTATCGCCAAAAATGAGGAAAAACAACGTGCCATCATAGAAAAATCCGCCAAGGACGCTGCATCCACACAAGCGCGCGCCATTGGCGCTACTGCGGCGCTCAGTGGAACACCTGGAACACCTACAGTAATCAACCCGCCCACTGTCCCAATTGCGAATAGGGTTGTGCCGTCTACCTCTGGTAATGTCTCAGGGACCAGTACCACTTCCTCGAAGCTTGTTAGCAGTCCTTCTGTCATCGCTTCCAAGACACCTTCCACCGCCCCCTCCAAGAATGGAAGGATCAGTATGGTTATCCAGCCCATCCCTCCCTTCAAGGGCAAGAAGTCACAATCGACCACACAAGCGTCCAATAATGCAACGCAGAGTGCGACAAAACCTTCTGGGTCCGGTCCAGGTGTACAGTCTACCAAGAATGCCGAGGCTGCAAAGGCAGATGTGGCGGCTGCAAATAAGCTTAATGTCAATGCGACATCTTTCAGGCCCAATCCGAAGGCTGTTGCATTCACTCCCGTAATTTCCCATCGCCACCGTCCCTGTAAGCTCGCTGACGCATTTGATTGTTGTTTCAGGCTTCGCCGAACACGGCAGTGGGTCCATCAGCGAACTCGTCGCCTAAGAACAAACCTGAAAGCGTATGTAGACTTTTATATGTGTGTTACATGCAGACCGCTGATCTCACTCAAACCGTAGTCCTCGACTTCACCTCCAGTGCCCAACCCCTTCTTTGGGAAAGTCGCACTTAAGAAAACGCCTGTACATGTCAAGGATGATTTCAATCCGTTCAAATTCAACAAGGTCGCCGAGGCGAGTGCTGTCAGTGCGTACTGGCCATTTTTTGTCTTGGTTTGCGCGGTGACCACATCTATCCTTGTCAGGTGCAAATTGGCCATATCAAGGCAAACGGTACATGCAAATGTTCCCGCCAGTCCAGACACCGCAACCGCAACAATCACCACATATGGTCCCTCCTGGGCCACCGCCAGTTCCGCCGCCCCCGTACGAGGAAGATCAGTCAATTCCCCGCGGATATGTGTACGCATATCCTCCCTATGGATATCCTGGACAGGTCCGTCATCCGTGCTAGTCTCGCTTGGAACTACCCGAGTAATTCGGTTGGCAGCCCATGATGCCTGGCATGGCACCACCTCATGGCGCTTACCTTCCTGGCCCCTTCGTGCAACCTATGCCCTATCCCCCGAGTATGCCACCACCGAACGGTGAGTACTGACTTGGTTTTTTCTCCGCCTTTCGCTGATTTTTCCACGCAGCGGCCATGTACGCATCACCACAGATGGGGCAGATGCCACGTACGTTCCTAAATTCCGATTGTTAATCTCTTGGATGCTCAATGCATCTTCAGCCCCGCAAGCGTATATGCAAGCTCCACCTCCTGGACAGTATCCACCGCCACCGAACGGTGCGGGCCCTCGGCCCTCCATGCCCCCCACCCCAATCCCCGCACACGCGCATCCATACTATCACCAAAGTCCGCAACGTAGGGCACATCTTTCTTTTCGTACTATTGATCAGACGATTGATTCCAAATCCTACAGTCCCTCAAGCTGTCCCGTATCCGATGATGATGCCCCCGCCTGGTGGGCCTGGTGGTCCACCGCACGGCTACGATGGAGGACCTGCACCTGTGCCCATGGGTGGTGTCGGCCACGCATGATGTAGGAGATCGTTGGTCATTGTTGTCTGTTTGTTTGTCTTTTTTCTGCTTTCTGCTCGGAGGGTACGCGCTCTGCGCAGAGCTTAGGGCTGCATGGCTGCTGTGTGTACGGCGTTCGGGCCGGTTGGTCTGGCGTGGCATACCTTCAATCCCGCTGTTCCACTATCCTGTCCTGTATCTACGCTGTCCGTGCATTCATTCGATACGTCAGAGCTTGTATCCCCACCATCGATTTTGCAAGGAAGTGTATTGCAAAAAAGGTAATAACAGAAAAAGAACAAATACATGATCGATGCCCATGCCCAACCGACCAAGGAGAGAAAATACTTAGTCACCGCGAATCACGGATAGCTCGACTTTCTTCAATAGCCCTTTCAGGGTGTTGCTGCTCCTGTTACAATTCGCTTGTAACCACGTTTCCATCTCGGCTCGCAACACTGTGAGGGTGTCTGTCACGGGCAAAGCGCCGTCCGTTCGGACAAGACACGGGTTGAGCAGGACGTCGAATAGTTGGGTCCACAAGTCTGCCTGCCAGTACCGCTTGAACGCCATCGCAAGCTTGTATCTTGGTCCGTTGGGCCGCTGCTGCTTGGCACCGCCGCCACCGCCGGCGCCGGCGCCGTTCTGCGGCGTGACGTGTACGATGGAGGACGCCTCGATGTACTTGCCGTAAAGCATGCAGTACACGATGCCCGCGAGGCCAAAGTAATCCGCCTCGTACGTCCACGGCCGACCGTCGCGCATCTCGACGCAGTCGCGCGCGTCCGTCGCCCAATCGGCGACGAACGCCTGTCCGTGCGGAAACATCCTCGTGTCGATCGCGCGTCCAAAGTCGATCAACTTGATGCCCTTGCTTTGCCAGCCGCTCGCGCCCGCGGGGTCGTACTGCGCTGCCCAGGCGGCAGAAGAAGCGGGGACGTCCTCGAGGCGCACGAGGCAGTTGTCGATCTTGAGGTCGCCGTGGATGATCCCTGCGCCGTGCAGGCCCTCGAGGAGGCGCAGGAGCTCGATTGTGAAGAACATCACGAGGAGCTCGTCGAGGCACGCGCCTTGTTGTGAGATGCCCGATCCACCGGCGCGGTTGATGATGTCGAGCAGGGAACCCTGCGTGCAGAGATCGAGGACGAGGAAGCTCTCGTCCTGGAAGGTGTAGAGGGCTTGTGGGCCGATGACGGACGATCGGAGCCGCGTCGGCAGGTCGGCGTGGACCTTGCGCAGCATGCGGAATTCCCAGGCGTTGCCGAGTCTAACAACTTTGATCGCCACCCGACGCGATTCTTCATCTTCATCATCGTCTTCGTCCTCATCATCGTCTTCGTCATTATTACCCTTAGACTTGGCGTCAACAACCTTGGCAGCGAACACAGCCCCAAAGCCACCCTCGCCGAGCTTCTCGTACACCCCGAAGTGCGCATCTTGGAGCTGCAGAGGGAATGTTTGTGCATGACTCGACGAACGGCTTGAGCCCCCGCTTGTTCTCATCTGTTTCCGTGCAAATTTGTGCAGGTCATCGAGGAGCTGAGATTCCTGAGGCGCATGGTGACATTCAGGATCAGGTGGAAGGAGAGAGAGCAGTGTCGAAATGATTGAAGGATCAAAGGGATTGCATGGATTCGGTGGGTTAAAGTTGGACCCAGCCAAAACCTCGTCCGATAGGGTCAGCGTCCCGGTCTTTTCCTCTACTAGCGCGGTTGCGGCTTGCAATTCTGAAACTTCTTTTGTCTTGTCAAGATTCGGGATCGTGTGTCCTTCTGATAGACGGAACGGTGGTGGCCGAGAAAACAAAGACTCTTCGAACGATGAAGGTGGAGATTCATCATCTTCCGTCAGATTACGGATGCGCTGGGAATTGGCCGCCCGCGGGTCGACAGAGAAGACATTATCCTCTCGAACTTCCGCTGCTAACCGTTCAGCTGCCTCGACGGCATCGGGTTGTCCGAACGTCCTTTCCCCATATTCGACTAAACCCGAGACATCGCCATCCGGCATAGAGAAACGGCCGGTAGACGTGTATTCTAATGTCCTTTCAGTAATGGGCGTCATGACATTGAATTGACCAAATCGTCCGCCAAATGGCGCATTGTTGGCCGTTTCGAATTCTTCAATATCTTCGTAATCCACGGCGTCGTCGGGTGGTAGGTCTTCATGCTCCTGATCATCCTCATCCTCGGACAGTGCGTCCACAACTTCCTCCGATCTCTGAGGTATAAACGTCCCAAGGGGTGTGCGGCTACGTAAAGCCGAGCGAGGGGGCGCATTTGATGAGACCTCAGCGGAAGAGGCGAGGCTACCAGGTTTCGAGAATACAGAAGTCTTCTCTGGTGGACGGCTGAAAACCTTAAATGGGGCCTGCGCATCACCAAGCAGCGTAAGCTTCTGTGTACCAAGCTTGGGGGCCCCATTCTGTCCTGCCGCCTGGGAAAGTTGGCCTTCTGATTGCACCGAATGTTCGGTTGGTTGCTTAGTCTCCTCTCTTGCGACGGGAGTAAAGACCTTAGAGAAGGTGTTTGGTTTATCGTCCCCCCCAGAAATCTTCGTCATAGGCGCTAACACAGCAGTTCCCATATCCTTGGAGGCTAAGGCTCGGCGCACAGGCATGGATGAGGGTGCTAGAGGCCGTGGCTGTAGGTTCCCATCAACGAAAGGTTTGAACTATACAGACGTCATCAACTTAGGGTTTCGTGGAAAGGGAATTGTGTATACTTTAGCATTTTCTTTGCGGCCCGCGTTCTCATCTACAAAGGGTGCGAAGCCTATAAAGAGTAATCAGTGACGCGAAAACGGTTGTTCGGAAGCGAATTTGACCCTCACTTGGAGGTGCCGCTGGATGACTGGCCTTCTCGACCGAAGCTGGACGACCTTGAGGGAGCAGACTGAGGGGTGACATAGGCTCTACAGCGCGGACAGGAGCATGTTTAGTCCCAGGCATAGCAGAAATGCGGGTTGATTTCTCAGGTGAATTGTACATGCCAAACACATCCTCAAGAGCTGCTTTGGTATTGATGGTGACAGTGGGCTCTGCCCCTGCAAGGCTTCTCCGAGCAGTATTGTTACGAGTGGTCTTGGATCCATCATCATTGAAGTTGACTCGCATCGTTGAAACATTGGCACGCGAGAGCTCGGAAGCAGGGGGTGCTCCCCACTTTTTGCCCAGGAGACCCATAGAACGTGCTCGGGCTTCCGGCATACTGTACTCCCCCCCTTCTTCTGTAAATAGCAAATGAAGGTGAAGTCGAAGCTTCTCCGGGCGCTTTCCCGCAGCCGGAGGTGCGAGCATGTAAGAGTACCGATTATGAGAATGAGAAGTCGACGACGAGGACTCCGAAGGAGCATGAGATGACGGGCCAGAGCTGGGTTGAGATTGTGATGTTGCGCTGGAGTTGTCGTAGTTCTTGAGTGGTTGTCGGCGGAATAGATCAGCTTCGGCCGTGCCTTTCACCTTGGGAAGGGTGACCCCGGGCATGGGTGGTGGTATGGGTGGTTTCGAAGAGGTTCTCCGCCGAAATTCGTCATACTTTTTCTTTAAACGCTCCACTGGT
>Ga0307510_10000226_pt1 | contig 50451 bp, 45 predicted proteins | sample 12_EM_MG_FD_207224 | JGI IMG/M metagenome (GOLD analysis project Ga0307510, IMG submission 207224) | Populus trichocarpa ectomycorrhiza microbial communities from riparian zone in the Pacific Northwest, United States - 12_EM | ecosystem: Host-associated > Plants > Roots > Unclassified | place... | reverse complement strand
CCTATTGTTCGTGACCCCATTGTTCTCCTCTTTTGTACGCTTAGTCAGGTAGCTGCCCTTTTGTATATAAGCTGGACTTATATCCTAGAGTTGGGCCTTAAGCCTGACTTAGTTTGCAATCTATTGCGTTCTCAGTCCTTGTTGCTTGAACAACCATTTTCCTTTTATCTTTCTTCGAAGTAATCTTCAAGTCTTTGAAGTTACTTCCCTTTCCTCTTTATCTTCACCCAGACATTGGTCTTAGCGACCTTCTCGCTTTTATCACCTTCCAAAGCACTTAGGTTATTAAGGGGATTACGACCCTTATAACTTCACCACTGCCGCACGTCTCACCTTTTGCGCACGTCGTGCCTTAAGGTTCAATAGGCCTTAACACAATGTCTTTGTGTACCCCACTGCGTTAAGCTGATTATAGACTGTTAAGACTGAAACAATAGGATAAGATAAGTTTATATAATACGACTGCTAATTTGCAACCAGCTAAGGCACTAATTTAGTTTAAATTTGTAAGGGGATAAAGAGTTATCGCTTGAGCATGTGACAGATTGTTAATTATTTAGCTAGCTATATCTATAATAATGCGAGATATAAAGGGGACTCAATAAATCATTCTATTGTCTTTATATAATTAGTAATGACAACAGAGCCCGCTTATTTGTCAGTTAATTTTATATAAATTGGACCATAAGTTAACTATAAGCAGACCCTGTTTATCCGCTCTTGCCTGCCGTGTCAATTCCAATTGCCGATTGCGAGGTTACAGCGCACGCAGAGTCTCTAAAAAACCATCAAACCTCATTGCCTTTCGTCAGGAGTTTACGATGCCACCACAAGACGACCGAAGTACAATAAGTCGCGATTCATTCCAAGCCCGGCCATCTCCTCGACCTTCCACTTTCACCCTGTGTGGCCTTGTCTGCAGCATCCATCCCTCTAATAGTACCAACAACGTATTCTCCTTCCGCATTTCCCTTATCCCGACTTCAACCCTCTCTAATTGACCTCAAATATTGCGTCATCGATAATGGGCTGTTCCGTCCCAGCTACTGTAGTGCCCAACCACGACCATCCTCGGCGATTGCTCTCCCCTCCAAACAATCAAACCATTATCGCACGAAACTGCACCTCTTTTCAGCTTCGAGGGCTCCCCTCCCAACCTTTCCAAAACACTTACTTTGCCTTCATGTAAGCTAGCATACAAATCCCCCCCCTCCCCGACAACTAATGCCATGCTCATGCCCCAGAACCTGACCATCCCTTGCCACCCACCCACACCGACATGTCCACGACCGACGGCCCACAACATGAACAAGAGCACATGGCCACCGCCTCTGTGTCTTCCCATTCTGTCTTGCTCTCTTCCGGCGGGGACGACCTGCACCTGTTGGGGGCACTGGTACACTGCATGCATTCCTGATGAGACAAGATTGGACTTGGACAAGAACGGAAGATGGCGAAAGCCTAGATGAGTCCTTCGAAAGCGTCTTTGCGCCCTCCTCCTTCCTTCCCCCCATAGCCCTCTCGCCTTATCCCCAAGAGCCGCCACTACCCGGAAAGCCCGTGCTCGCTGTGGCGACCAAACAACTGCCACCGCCACCGCTGACCTCAGAGCATCGGCCCAAGCGTCTGGTTTCCCAGCCTCGAAGCTCCGTGGGCAGCTTTGCCTCGCAGGGCTCTACACCCTCCCCTGCTGCCTCAGGCGTAAACTTTCTAGTCCTCACGCGCACACCCTCGGCAAGTGGCTCTTCCCTCTCCCTGACACTGTGTGACACACGCCTCTCCCACTGCCCGTCCCACCCTTCGCCGCTGCTGTCCCCACCCTGCACCCACACCCACCGTGACTGCGCTCGCGCCCTCCCTCAGTGCGTACCTCCATCTCAGACTGGTCTTCCGTCCCTTCACAAGGCACAACAACCTCCCACACATCCACATCCTCCCGTGCATCTCTCCCAGCTACAACAAAGTCGACGCCAATGTTGCCATGAGCAAAGCAGCAGGCGTTAGCCCCATGTGCGCGGTACGACACGCTCTTCGTCGCAAACGTTTGTGCGCATGTGCAGAAGCCATCGAAGCCGCCACCGTCAACGCTGACGGTTGTGAAATGCCAGAACGCAGGATGGCGCAGCCTGTCCATTGACATCGACACGATCGTGGGAACATCCCATGCGTCCGCCCAGACCGAGCCGGGCCCAGAGCCCGGGCCTGACGCTAGACTGGACGGACGGGTTGTGCGTGCAATATGGCTCAAGTCGACACTCGAGTCGCAGCGTCTGTGCAATATCTGGTGCATGTCATCATCATCCATCGCCTCACAGATATTGAAGCCAATTTTCCCCGTTAATTTTTTGTTTTGTATTGGCAGGAATGAGTGCGATCCGGATGGCACGGGTTCGCTCGATCGCGAGGCGTTTGCACGCGGGATAGTGCGGATTATTGACAAGGAGCTCCAGAAGGCTCAATTGCTTGGTCACGCTAGCACTGGCTGGAACACCGCGAGTGCCGCCCGGGCACTGCGGCCGGTCCCTTCTTGTCCAATCCTCCGCTGAGTTTTATGACGGACACAGTTACTGTGATTATGCCCCCAGACATTGATACTTATCTACATACTAGTACCCACCCTTCCCCACACCACCCCTGCTGTGCTCTCACTGTAATCGTGTTTCTTCAAACATGTATCATAGGCTTCCTCCCATCACATTCTTGTGCAAAAAAGGACATTGGAAATCGGGCACAACATGGTTACTGCAGTACAGTGTTGCCACAATGGACACAACCCTCAGACGTGCTTAGGACATAGCTCCTTAACCTGATTGGCGGAAGCTGTCAAGCACGCGACAGTTGTCAGATTTCAAGGTGCTCTGGTTGGGTCCCACGATCAATCTGGTCCTAGTACTTAGTGGAGAAACTAACCCGGCCAACCACAGCAGAAATGGGGTGTCTTGTGGCGGGAGAACCTACCCACGATACTCGAATAAGTGTTTGTTTTATGTTGGTATCCCGCTGTTCTTCCGCAGACGAATTAGTTTACAAAATTCACAACACAAGACAGCGGCAAGGGACATTGATGCGCCAGGTGTGGAATTGCCCAAAATGCTGGGATCACCGTCCTTGCAATGGCTGTGAATCCTAATGGTGGGCGGAGAAGGATGCGTAGCGTATAGAACTGCGGCAGAATTTCAAAGATGAGCAACAAATTGTAGCCCCCGACTCAACCCAACAAATGGGGCAGAGATCATCGCAGAAGCCAGGAAGCAGAGATGTGCCCCGCCCTTGCGAATCTCATTCATTGTTGAATCTCCCTTTCCCCCTTCCTTCTTCGAACTCACAAGGTGTGACATTCTTCGCACTGTTCACCCATTACAAATCAGAGGCCAGAGAGATCGGTTGTAAAAATGACGCATAACACTCTTTTGACCAATTCCGTCTCCGCATATCACCTGTATATCACCTGTTATATCGTACATGCGATATAAATAGAAAATACACGACCATCTTAGTGGAGAGGTGATGTACCAGCTACATCCAATCTAACGCAGCATTGTGGTGTAGGGGACTAAATCCCATTTCACATTAGCATTCCCTTGACTCTCCGTGCTGCAGAGTAGTTAGTGCAAAGACAACACTCGTTCAAAACCGACTCGATAACTCACAAATATTCCGGTTCCAGTTACGCGCCGTAGTGAACAAAGTTCACCCATTGTTCAAGAGGAAGTCGCTTCTCCTTCCTCATAGTTCGCACAGCATCCCGAAGTGCCTGAGCAGATCTCTCGTGATACAGGACTCCTGATTCATCGCTCGAGAATATCAAATTGTAGAAATGTGTTGCCAGATCTCCTCCATCTTGATCTGCCATTGCCCACATTGTCCCAACCACGCTCCGGAATCCACAGTATTGGGCCGCTGCAGTAAGGTGGAGTCCCTTGTCGGCGATGCTGCCTTCTGTCAACTCTGCTGTGTGACAAGCCGAGAGGAATGCAAACTCCACAGTGGGGAGTCGAGATCGCACCACGTCAAGCAGTGTGAGGCGATCGCCACCGTAAAGTCCGAACGATGCTTCGAATGGCTTTTCTGGGACCAGATTTCCATGGCAGATGAAATGAGAAAATTGATGATCCTGAAGGCCTTCAAGCACGACAGAAGTCTTTGCCCTTTTACCCAACAGAGTTGTCACTCTCGTCACAGTATTGAGGCGTTGTACCAACCAGATTTCAGGCCACACCTCTTTCAGGGAATCATCAGGGTTTGCCACAAGTAACACTGAGGGTTTCTCAAAAGACGATTTGTTGGGCTTGCAGGACTCGATGAGTGCCGATAATGTTGGTGTATATGAAGTGATGTAAAGGTCAGAAAAGTAATGCGGGACACCATCGTCTGATGGAATCGGGCCCATTGCGTGAAGAGGAAGTGAACAAAACACAGATGTCGGACACCACCAAATCCGCGATTGTTCCGGTATCTCCAGCCTCTGCAGCTCGTTGATGACTAGTTGTCCAACGAGTTCATAAAGACTCTTGAGTACAAATCGTAAAGTGCGCTGGTATTGCCTTGATTCGAGTGGGTTATTGTTTCATGTGTGCACCAGCCGATTCCTCAGTTCGATTGCATGGCCATAGAAATATTCAGGGGTAGTGATGAGGGAAGGGTGCATGTGGCGGAGAACGATCAGGATATCGCAGCGCCACTCGGAATGATTGACGATGATGACCGGACCATGCACAGCAGCAGAGCGGAGAGTGTTGAATGATGGTGTCTTCATGAAGCCCTCAAGACCTGGTGGTGCCTGCATTTGCGAGACAAGATCCTTGCGCTTTGCCAAAAGTTCATGACGCCGCACCGCGAGCCGTCCAAATTCTCCCATTCCTTCGCCGTCCTCAGTCCCATCATTGTCATTCCTCCACATATGCGAAGAGACAGATGTCATCAACGTCTCGAGTTCCTTGTTGACGACGGTGAATTCACGTGCTAAGCGCGAGTCGACTGGAATTTGGTCAATTGAGGTGTGCAAGCCACGCATCTCAGACCAGATTAGGGCTCTTCCCTGCTCCAGAGCCTGGATTGCGTCCTTCAGTTGACCTCTGCCGACGTGATATGATGCGATGTCCAGTGGAAGCTTCTCAACAATGTCGCGCATTGTCATGAGATGAAAATGTTGTGTTTCAAGGGTTGGAGCAAAGAGCAGAGTATCCTGTAACGATGAGAGTGCAGTCTCATATGCGGCTGAAGTGCTGTGGTGTCCATTGAGTCGTGCATTGTCCGCCCACTGATATGACATACGGAGTCGGTCACGTGCATTTGCGTATGTATCTTTGGATGCCCTAGAATACAGTTGCAGGATTTCATCAAAGTCCCTCTTGTCTCCAGAAAGTGTCAAGTGGGCTGATAGAGGGACCAAAAGCTCATCTATGACGTTGAAGAGATCGAACCTTGCAATCGGCAATTGAAGGATGTCATGGAAAGTAGCAATTGATTCATTGAGGTACTCTATGTTATCCGTGGATTTGAATGCATGAAAGAGGACTTTTCCCAAGGTTTTCACAGTCCGTAATATGACGTGATGACGTGGTGGAGTTGAAGCAAGGAGGAGTCGACAGTACTCGATGGCATCTCCAATCTCCACTATATTTGTGGCGCGACACACAGATTCGAGTACCCTCAAATGCTTGGTTCCCTCTTCTGGCACAGCCCAGATTGTCTTGTCAGTGGTGGACCTGGCACGCAGAGATGCAATAAGGTGGGGAAATGAGGTGACTTCTGCATCAGGGGAAAGTGCTTCTGGAAGGCCTTCTTCGGTGACACCAAGGATATTTGTGTGGATCGCCATAAGAACTGCCAAATTCCTAGTGATTTCACTGCGATAGCAGTCGTCGTCGTCAGTGGGGAGTGTTCTGAGAAATTCGCCATGGCGGTAGATTGCCTCTTCTAGACGCGCTGGGGCCTCATACATGCGGGCTCGCTCACATGAAAGTGAGCAGGAGTGAAACCGGGCATGCGTCACCCAATGTGCTGGAGAATCTCTATTGGTGATGATCTTGTCCAAAAGAGCCATCGCCTCCTCGTAACCATCAATTGAACCAAATCCTTGGAAGCAAATTGAGAGAAGCACGGCAAGGTGCTTGGCAAACTCAGGAGAGTAGTGGTGGCTATTCGCCTCCCGGAGGCATTCAATCACTTGATCCATGCATTCCCATACAAGAGGTTGCCCCTGATAAACTTGAATAGATCTTGTAAGATCTGTAATGGCCAATTTTAACATTGGCTGTGGGATATTGGAGGCAAGGAAGTGGCGGCAGCAGACCGCCATCTCCTGAATATTCTGTGCCCCATCGCCAATGCATAGCTCCACCTGAGAAGCCAGGGCTGACAGCAATTTTATTTTGACTGCATCTGATGAGACACCGAACGTGTCCAGTGGCAGGGATTTGAGATAATGAAAGTACTCAATACAGTACTGGGCCTCGCTGGGTTGGCCGAATAGCCTCAGGCGATTCTTAAGCGAGGACGCAAGGTGATAGAAAGCCTGAACGGTATCTTGACCGACTCTATGTGAATGAGATGCGAGTAATACCGCTTCTGTATTGTAGAGGAGCGACATGTCTAAGTCCTCTTTCTGACCTGATGGTATATAGTGATTGTTGTATAAACCGGCCAAATCTCGGAGATGTGAAGAGTGCAAAGGATAAGAGCGAGGTGATGACAAGAGAATGCGTTGATAATGGGATATTTTGTCATCGATTTCAGATATTGATTCTCTAACTGTCAATATAGATGATTAACCACTTTTGTGAGTACTCGAAAAGGACAGGATCCGGGTCATAACGTACAGTCTTCTGGGACTCCCAGGTGTGATATCACTTGAATACGCGGATTGTGGGCCATAGGACCTCATAAAAATGGCCGTGACTATTTTCTGTGGGAAGGTGGGTATCGCCAGGGGGGTGTAAGTTCCTTCAAGTACTGTATTGTGATAGGGGTTTAAACACTGTGGAGCAGGGCAAAGCCCACACCTTCAACACGCCTTCACGGAAACAGCCATATCGAAGGTGACATAACTGCTATCAGGTCCGCAATTTCACCAAGACATGTGAACTTCATCACAAGGCAGGTCTTCACATGTTTCACACTGAGTCACACAGCTAAAGCTGAGGTAATACGTACTACGTACTATTTCGGAAGTCGCGATTTATGGCAGATGTGCGTCTCCTTGTGTCCCATAGAATTCGTGCTGCCCGGAACAGAGTGGTAGATGTCAAGGGTAGAAGTGCGCAGAAAACATCGGTGTTTGCAACGTGTTCGTGATACTGCTTCGGATCGGAGAGGCGATCACACCAGGTCCACGTGATCTCCAAAATGACAGTCCGTCGATTTGCATTATCAATATATACAGTATCGTCCAGTGCTGCTTACGATTTTCCAGACTGGCGCTTAATGCATAATGTCTGGAGGGTATTCGGTTGATGGTGGTGGTCATTGTGTAGAATATGCCAGTATTGATAATGACAGATTAGAAGTGTCCCATGGATACCACCAGCTGTCCCAGTATCATGATATATCTGCGCCAGCAACCCAAGCATGCCCACCGTCCGCGCCTAGTCACTCCTCTTCCTCCCCCTGTATTGACCGCCTGACGCCAGTGACACGCGGATGCCTCCACGCGCCATTGACATATGACTCGACCAGCACGTTTCGTACATCGCCCTCCGAGCTCACCACTACCTCTCGGAATCGGCATTGGTGTCGCCTTCTTCGCCGATGAGGATACGGTAAAGGAAAATCGCGGGGGATACCGCTGCTGTGGGGTGGCGAGCGCGGCGGACCCATCCGAGTCGCCCAGCGCGACACTCTGCGCCATCCCAGGCTGGTACACCGTTCCCGTCGACTGTCCGAGCGTTGTCGACGTCGCCCCAAATACGAGGCTCCCGCCAATGGCCCCACCACACCGCCGCACAGCCACAGTGTGTGACTCGTGCGGCGCCCGTTCGTACTCGCATTCGCGGTCTGTGGTGACACCCGCGACAGTTATGTCCGGGGGCGGGGCGTGTGGTCGTCTGCGGTGCGCCGAGCAGAGAGGTCCGCGATGCGCGAGAGGTACAGCGAGCCAATTAGATCTGCTGGAATCCATTCTGGGTGCATTGGTTTGATAGACACGAAAGATATTTCCATCCTTCCGTCGTTCGACATCGGCCGCGCGTCCGGTACTTTCGTCGGCGCACCAAACTGCGCATGTACACGTAGAGGTGAGAGTCTGCAAGCGGAAGTAAGATAGAGAGCATGACGGACCTTGACGTTGCCATGTCGCTGGAAGTCAAACACGGCAAAGCTACTGTGCAAACATACCCCAGTCCGTCGTGGAAGGTGAACTCGCGGGAAAATTGGACGATTACCAGCGCGCATGGAGGCAGCGAATACCAGACGATGAACGGCGTCAACACGACGCTCGCGAGTTCCGTCGCGAAGGCGACCGCTTTCATAGCGAAAAGCTCTCCGAATTGCATGTGCACTGTCTTTGAGTGTGATAGTTCCCATCATTCGTCTGGGAGGAAATGCGAGTACTGAACGATCGTCACGAGCACTTCCGAATCGAGAACCCTGTTCTTATCAGGGGTCATGCCATGCGCAACCGCCAGAATATTACCAAACACTGAAAGGTAGAAGACAGATCGATGAGGCGTAATCTCGAGGTGGATGAATAGGTCGGGGTCAATGACCGTGGCGAGAAGGACGGCAGCAAAAAGAACTAGTCAAGGACGTTGTAAATCTGGTTATTGCGTGAACTCGAATATCGAATAAAAGTGTCACAGTATCTCACCTTATGACGATCGCCAGCTTTTCGTTGGGAAACTGATTCATGTATATAGCCGCAACGACATATGATTCCTTGAGATGTCGTTCAAACAGGTCAGGAAGCTCGTTGAATTCCCAGAACTTCCACTGGGCAAAGGGTGTTTATGCGCGACCGCTGATTAAAGACGAGTTCTGGTAAAACTCCTGTCCTTCGAAATGAGAATTGCCACATCATGTGAAGAGAAAGCCGTACTTTGAAAGATTGGAAGAACCAATACATGAGCAGATACACCAAGATGAACGGCGCGAAAATGGTCAAGATACCCATGAATATGAAACGTCTTCCGAGCCTGAAAACCCTCATCAACCAATGCCGTTCGGTTCTTGCTCTTCAGGAACACCTTCCTCACCTGTCCATTACATTCCTCTGCAGGCAACCCGCGATGGAGTGACACACGCAAGTCAATGAGCCCTTTGTTAAAAAGGGCGATCAGGAAGTTTTTTTTATTGTAAGACCCGATTCGCGATATCGTGCGCATCCCATTTAGCGCCCTCGCTGGCACGTGGGTGCGGAGACGACGAGGAGAGTCCCATGAGTGGATTGGAATTACAGATAGTTCCGACCCGTCGAACGAATTCGGGCCAAGAAAGGACCTGGTTATCTTCCTGGTAAATGTTTGAGAAATGAGCAGTGGTATATGAGTGAGAGGCGTACGTCAGGTATTTGAAGGAGATTTGCATGGAAGTGGTACATGTCCACCAGCCGCATTATGCTCAAGACGAATAGAACGGTTTGCCACACGTAGAAGGCGTGGAATAAGAGAAAGAAGAGGAGCGTGAAGCCCGAAAATCTGCAGAATAAGACCGATGAGAAATATGACCTGCAGTCAGAATGAGAGAACTCACTGGGAAACGCAGCGCTTGGGGGCAACATCGCATAGTTGTGTAACTTGATCAGGGTGTACGCGTGAATAATCGACGCAGCGGAGGAGGAATGTCGAGATGGCGATGACGAACCCGGTCGTGCTGAGCTAGGCATCGGCGAACCACTCTGACATACAAAGGGGACACCCACAGAAGGTTCAGTCCCCACTTAAGGGCAATCAAACATATTCCCTTCCCGTGGTAGTATATGTATACCTTCTGGAGAAAGGCACCGAGGTTGTACACGTTCACCCAGTTTCACAGCGCACGCTCGTACGCATCAAGGCCGGGCTTTGGATTGGGCTGCACGGCTACAGGTGGGGATTGAGAAGGTGGATGGTCTGGATTAATCTCCAAAGGACGTGGGGGGAACAGATATCCGGGGGGATAGATTGGCATGGCGTGTGTCGCGTGAGCGACCCTTGCTCAATAGCAGGTGATGACGTGTAGCGGGGGGCTCGATCAGGAAGCTTTGCGGAACCTCACCATCAGATTCCGACTCCTCCTGTATGCGATAGTCCTCGCAAACGTCGGGTCAGAGGATACCAGGCTCGGTGGTGGCCTGAGAGAGGCGCCCTAACGGAGTAGAAGTCGAAAAGGGGGCATTGGATTTGACGTGGGGACGGCCTGTGCCTCGGGGTCAATATCATCAGGTCTGGCGCCATCGGTGTCCTCTTCATCCTCTTCGAGAACGAACTAGTTAGCAGCTGAATAGCCCTAGTACGCGCGGCCAAGTGGGTCGGGCATGTTGAGACAGGAGGAGGCGACGGAGGGTGGGTAGATGGACTTGGAAATAGAAGGTGGGGCAGACAATGAGCGGCCAGGAGGAAAACGGGCATTATTTGGTGGAGAGGTTGTCGTGCGCCGCTGCTGCCGCGTCGTGTTTTGCCAGTGGCAGTGAGCGGGCCAGGCGCGACTCGGGCGCGCCTCTAAACTCAACATTGTCCCACGTGACAAGATGGCCCAACTTTCCGTTTCACCTTTTGATTTCAGTCTAACTGCCACCTGATTGACCTATACTTCTAATGAGTACTGCCCTCTGATATCTCCTAGGACATAACCCTTCAATCACCCTAGCAGAAGTTTTTGGGAAGGCCACGTCTGTTAAGGTTTGAGGTGCTCTGGTGCACCCCATGATCAATGTCTACCCTAGTACTCAGTGGAGCAGCTAAATTAGCCAATCACAGCGGGAAATAGGGGGTCTCATGTAGGAGGAGATATCGACCATGCTATTCGGATGAGCGCTCATCTTGCTTTGCACTCCACGGCTTGTTTCGCCGGTGCCTTTGTGTACAATATGTACAACGCGGCACGGCTACATCAAAGCAGCGAGGGGTGCGATGTGTGTGGTTGCGCGACAAGCAGGGTTCTCCTTTCTCGCGATGGTCAAGAACCCCCAAACGAAGGAGAAGGATGCGCTGTGCCTTGCACCGGGGGGGGGGATCTCGAAGAGGAGCGAAGTGGGGCATCGCTCGACAAATTCCGGCGTCGAGACCATCGCAGAAGCAAGAAACTGGCTCCGCCCTCGCGCATCTAGTGTCGATGGCCGCGGCTCTGCATGCGCCGCGCATTATGATGCACAATCTCTGCAGCAACTCAACGAGGTCGATGTCACGTACATATCTTACAGGACTTAGGAGCCCGTAGCAAATCGGAGGCAAGTACGCTTCCGACTGATCCCGTCCCTGCATTTTCATCTGTTATATCGTACATATGCATGAGACAGTGGAGTTGTAGTCCTGCGAGAATGAGAGTTGTCGGCCCCGGGTTGAGAGAAGGGTGGATAGAGAAGGGAAAGTGACAGGGAAGGTGAGAGGGAGCTTGAGGGAGAGGAAGAGAGAACGTACGCACACGAACAGCATGGAGACAAAGTCTGAGATTGCTCGATTAATTGCCACGCTCGACAGACTCAAGGGTTTATTTTACATGTAGTTGAGGCTATAAGCTATAACTACTGAACTGAGGCAGCCAGACGAGCAGTAGAAGGGGAACAGAGAGGGGATGTGAATGCGTGATCTTGCACCGGTTGCACAGGAACGGAAAGGGGACTAAGGAATGAGGCTATGAGGTAGGAAGAATCAGGGGGAGAGTTGTGCCAGGTGTTGTCAAGCCCTCCCTCGTGGCAGTTCACGCGTTCACGTCTTGCTGTAAGGCTTGCCTTACAGTATGGTCCTAGCAATGGAGTAATTGTGCACCAACTACGTCAAATCTAACACCGTATGACGACGGTGTGGCCGAACTTCATTCACATTAACATTTACTTGGCATAAATCGCGTGCTCCCTGCTGCAAACTAGTTAGCGGAAAGGAAGTACTCTTTCAAGTCCAACTCGATTACTCACAGGTTCTATGAGTCAAGCGCCATAATGAACAAAATTCACCCATTGTTCAAGAGGAAGTCTTTTCTCCTTCCTCAGAGAACGGACAGCATCCCGAAGTGCCTTTGCAGATCTCTCGTGATACGGAACTCCTGGCTCATTGCTCGAGAACATTGAATTGTAGAAATGTTTTGCTAGATCCCCTCCATCTTGGTCGGCCATCGCCCACATTGTCCCGACGACACTTCGGAACCCACAGTACTGAACCGCTGCCGTCAGGTGGAGACCTTCGTCAGCGATGCTCCCTTCAGTCAACTCCGCTGTGTGACAGGCTGACAGGAATGCGAACTCCGCATCCGGAAGTCGGGACTGTACGATCTCAAGGAGCGTCATGCGAATGCCTTTGGAAAGTTTGAATGATGCATTGAATGGCTTCTTTTCTTCCAGTATCCCATGGCAAACGAAGTGAACAAACTGGTGACAGTGAAGGCCCTCTACCACGGCAGAGGGTGTCGCCCTTTCCCCCATCAGAGTTGTCACCTTGGCACCGAGACGCTGTACATGCAATATTTCCGGAACGGCGTTTTCCATATCTTTGTCAGGACTTGCCACGAGCAGTACTGAGGGCATCTCCAGAGATGATTTTCCAGGATTTTTTCCAGGATTTCTGGACTCAATGAGTGCCGATAGTGTCGGCGTATATGAGGGGATGTATATGTCGGAAAAATAGCGTGAAATGCCACCTTCCGATGCAATGGGCCCCATTGCATGAAGGGGGAGCGAACAAAAAACTGATGTCGGACACCACCAGATCCGGGATTGTTCTGGTATCTTCAGCCTCTGGAGCTCCTTGATGACTGGCTGGCCAACGAGTTCATAAAGACTCTCGAGTACGGATCGTAATGCGCGCTGGTATTGTCTTGATTCGAGTGCGTGGTCCTTTCGGGCACACACCAACCTATTCCTTAGTTCGATTGCACGGTTGTAGAAATCGTCAGAGGTGGTGATGAGGGAAGGGTGGGTGTCAGAATGAACGATCAGGATGTCTGAGCGCCACTCGGAATGGTTGACGATAATGACTGGTCCGTGCACGGCCGCGGAACGGAGATTGTCGAATGATGGTGTCTTTAAAAACCCCCCGAACTCGGGCAACGCCTGTATCTTCTTAACAAGCTCGTTGCGCTTCATCAGGAGTTTCCGATGCCGCACCACAAGGTGGCCGAACTTGTCCATCCCCGAGTTCCCTTCAAGTCCATCATCATCATTCATTGCTGCATCTGGAGAGACAGACATTGTCAGTGCCTCGAGTTCGCGATTGACCGCGGTGAATTCCTCCGCCAAGTGACAGTTAAGTGACAGTTGGCCCGCTGAGGTGCGCAAGCCGCGCATCTCAGCCCAGAGTAGGCCTCTGCCTCGCTCTAGAGCCTGGATTGCTTCCATAAGTCGACCTCTGTTGACCTCATGTGATGCGAAATCCAATGGAAGCTTCTCGTAAACATGGCTCAGCGCGACAAGATGAAAATGCTGTGTTTCGAGCGTTGGAGCAAGCAGCAGAGTGTCCTCCATCAATGAGAGGGCGGTCTTATACGCGGTTGAGGTGGTTTGGTCCCCTTTGTGTCGTGCATGTTCCGCCCATCGGTATGTAATCCTGAGTCGTCTCCGTTCACTCGCGTATGGATTCTTGGAAGCCCTGGAATATAGTTGCATAAGTTCGTCAAAGTCTTTCTGGTCTTCAGAAAGCATCCAGCGGGTTGATAAAGCCCGAGAAAGGCCCTCAATGGCGTGGAAGTGGGCATGCTCTGCACTCGGCATTTCGAGGATGTCATAGAACGCGGCAATTGATTTGTCGAGGAATTCCATGTTATTAGTGCACTCGAATGCATGAAGGAGGACTTGGGCCAACGCGTTAGCAGGATGGAATGTGATGGGATGACTTGGAGAACTTAAAGCAAGGAGAAGTTGACAATACACGATGGCCTCTGCCACCTCCGGTATATTTCTGGAGCGACACACGAGCAAGAGTGCCCGAAGGTGCGTTACCTGCTCTTTCGGCTCAGCCCACCAGCAAGTCTTGTCAGTGATGGATCTGGAAAGAAGAGACTCAGAAAGGCGGGAGAATGATGCGGCGTCTCCATCAAGGGAACTTTCTTCCGGGAGGCCCTCTTCGGTGCAAGCTTCGGTGATACCAAAGTAACCCGACCGAATCCTCATAAGAGTTGCCAGCTTCTCAGAGATATAGCGGCGATGGATGTCGTCAGCCCAAGGTACTCTGAGAAATGCACGATGGCGGTAAATCGCCTCTTCTATGTGCTCTGGGCTCTCGTATATGCGGGCTCGCTCATGTGCAAGTGATGCGGCGTTATGTAGTGCACGTTGCACGTGGGCTGCTGGACAATCTGTATTGGATTCGGAAGCGATGGTCCTGTCAAAAAGCGCCATCGCCTCCTCGAAATCATCGATTAAATTTGTTTCTTGGAAACGATGGAAGAGGATTATGGCAAGCTTGTCGGCAAACTTGTGAGAGTCGAAGCGTCTATTCGCCTCCCGGAGGCACTGGATCATTTCTTCTGGATATGCCGACCCAGAGGTTGCTTCGTCGTAGACATTATTGGCTGCCTCAATCAGGGTAGTAACGGCCGATACTGAGAGTGATTGTGGGATATTGGAGGCGAGGAGGTCGAGGCAGTGGACCGCCATTTCATCAATGTTTTGAGCCGCATCACCGATGCCTAATTCCACCTGAGAAGCCAGGCCCGTCACAAGGCTAAATTTGACATCACCACATGAGACACCAAACGCTTCTAGTGGCTGGGAGAGAAGATAACGAAAGTATTCAACGCAGTACTGGGCATCACTGGACTGGTTGAATAGCAGCAAGCGATTTCGAAGTGCGATCGCTAGGAGGTTTAGCCCCTGAACAACGGTATCTTGACCAGATCTATCCCAGGGAGATGCGACAAATATCGCTTCGGTAAAGTAGAGGATCGACCTGTTTAAATCCTCCTCCTCCTCCTGATTCGACTGTACCCAACGATTGTTGTACAAACCGGCCAAAGCCCGGAGATGTAAAGAGCGCCAAGGGTAAGACCGGGGTGATGACAAGAGAATACGTCGATGGTGAGAGATCATGTCATCAATTTTAGAAATTGAACAACCGGCAGCTGTCAATATAGACAATGAGCCCCTTTTGTGAGTGCTCGAAAGGAAGGCCTAGATTGGAATCGAATGATCGAAACTTACAGCGTTGAGCGGTTTCATTGTCCATCAGCATTGAGTACAGTCCTGGATCTGGACGGCGGCCCATGATGTCTCAGATAATGGCCCAGACAACTTGCTGTGGGAAGGTGCGAATCTCTATGGGAAGGGGCAGAGTCCTTGAATACTGCGGTGTTTTGGGCTCTACGCCTTGCCGTCAAGTTCAACTTGCGACGACTTGCGTACACGTGATGGATACACCGTCACGACAGGTCCCGGGACGCCGCCATGGCCACAGCCCTGAACTATGATACTCAGGGCTAGGATACAGTACAGTACTGTACCACTGAGACAAGCAGCCATAACTTAATTTGTTCATCCTTTCGCGGCCCGTGCAAGGAAGTCCCCGATCCTCGACAGCATCGCGATTCATCCCGAGCCCGACCATCTCCATCGTCCACATTCGCCCTCTGCAGTACCCATCCATCCAATAGTACCCACAACTTATTCTGCTTCCACACCCCCTTCACTCCGACATAAATCCTCTATAATAGACCTCAATGATTGGGTCATCGATGGTGGGCCGTTCCGTCCCAGCTGTAGCAGGACCACGACCATCCTCAGCGGTTACTCCTCCCTCCAAAACTATCAAACCACTATCACACGAAAGGGCACCTCTAGTCAGCTTCAACACCTCCCTCCAAACTTTGCGAAAATGCCTCCCTGCAAGCTATCATTCAACTCCACTTTCCGTTTCCGCCCCCACAGTGCCCGACTACTCACAGTACTGGCACCATGCTCATGCCCCCAGAGCCCGACCAGCCCTCCCCATCCACCCCACTGACTTCTCCGCGACTGATGGCATATGACGTGCCCAAGGGCTCGTGGCTACCTCCTTCCATTCCGCCTCGCTCTCTTCCGATGGGGACGACTCCGCACCAGTTGGGGGCACCGGCACACTGCACGCATTTCCGATGGAATGAGATTGGACGAAGACAGCGAACGGAAGATGGCGAAGGCCAAGGTGGGTCCTTCGAAAATGTCTCTGTGCCTCCTTCATCCCCCCTCGTCCCCAAAAGCCACCGCCACTCGGAAGGCCTAGTGAAAGCCTACGCTCGTCTTGGCAACAAAGCAGCCGCCAACGCCACCACCGCCCTCAGCGCATCCGCCCAAGCTTCCCCAGCGTCCGGTTTCCCAGCCCCGAAGCTCCACGGGCAGTGTCGCCTCACAGGGCTCTAAACCCCGTTGCCTCCAGCGTAAACTCCCCGGTCCTCACACGCACACCCTCCGCAAGCAGCTCTTGCCTCTCGCTCACAAGCACGCGGCGCGTGCCTCCACCATCGCCCATCCCACCCTCCCCCGCTACGTTCGCCACCCCGTGCCCATACCCACCGCGATCGCGCTCGCGCCCTCCCTCAGCGCATACTCCCATCTCAGACCGGTCTTCCATCCTTTCACACGGCACAACGACCTCCCGCACATCCACTTCCTCCCGCGCCTCCCTCTCGGCCACGACAACATCGGCGCCAACGATGCCGGCAGCGAAGCAACAGGCGTTAGCGGCGCGCGCGGTACGACACGCTCTTCGTCGCAAACGTACGCACGCTCTCACGAAGACGCCGAAACCACCACCGTCGACGCCGACGCCCGCGAAACCCCAGAACGCAGGATGGCGCGGTCTGTCCATCGACATCGACACGATCGTAGGAGCATCCCCAGCGTCCGCGCAGACAGAGCCGGGTCCAGAGCCTGGGCCCGACGCTAGGCTGGACGGACGGGTCGTGCGTGCGATATGGCTCAAGTCGAGACTCGAGTCGCAGCGTCTGCGAGATATCCGGTGCGTATCATCATCACCCATCGCCTCACAGATATTGAAGCCACTTTTTCCCGTTAATTTTTTTTGTTTTGTATTGGTAGGAATGAGTGCGATCCGGATGGCACTGGTTCGCTCGATCGCGACGCGTTTGCGCGCGGAATGGTGCGGATTGACGAGGAGCTCCGGAAGGTTCAATTGCTTGGTCGTGCTAGCGCTGGCTGGAACGCGGCGAGTGCCGCCCGGGCACTGCGGCTGGTCCCTTCTCGTCCGATCCTCCGCTGAGTTTTATGAAGGACACAGTTACTGTGAGGATGCCCTCGGACGTTGATGCTTATCTACATACTAATACCCACCCTTCCCCACACCACCCCTGCTGCGTTCTCACTGTAATCGTGTTCCTTCAAACATGTATCATAGACCTCCTCCCATCACATTCTTGTGCAAAAAAGGACATTGGAAATCTGGGACAACATCGTTACTGCAGTACAGTGTTGCCGCGATATGGTATACGAGAAGCGGTGAAGCTCTAGCGCATAGACCGATAGCGTATTCAGGACACGACTGCGTGGAAGGAGGGCCGAGATTGAAATCGTATCTTATAGCGTTGAGCGGTTTCATCGTTGTATATTGCCGTAAGACGAGGGCCAGTCAAGTTCGATTACTCCACGAGTCCACGTGACCAGTGACCCCTTCAGCTTGTGTGTCAACTTCCCATTTCACCTTTGATTTATCGGTTTTATCGATGCGCCCAAAGTTATCATCGACTAATGTCAGGTAGTGCAGTATATATAACTCGCCATGTTTGAATGTACCCATTTTCTCGAAACTCCCACATGCACCCTGAGTCTTCGGCCTACATTCCCATCTTAGTGGAGAGGTGATGTACCAGCCACATCTCATCTAACGCCGCATTGTGATGTAGGGGGGTAAATCCCATTTCACATTATCATTCCCTCGACTCTCCGTGCTGCAGATAAGTTAGTGCAAAGACAACACTCGTTTAAAACCGACTCGATAACTCACAAATATTCCAGTTCCAGTCACGCGCCGTAGTGAACAAAGTTCACCTATTGTTCAAGAGGAAGTCGCTTCTCCTTCCTCATAGTTCGCACAGCATCCCGAAGTGCCCGCGCAGATCTCTCGTGATACGGGACTCCTGGTTCATCGCTCGAGAACATAGAATTGTAGAAATATGTTGCCAGATCTCCTCCATCTTGATCTGCCATCGCCCACATTGTCCCAACTATGCTCCGGAATCCACAGTATTGGGCCGCTGCAGTAAGGTGGAGTCCCTCGTCGGCGAGGCTTCCTTCTGTCAACTCTGCTGTGTGACAAGCCGAGAGGAATGCAAACTCGGCAGCGGGGAGTCGAGACCGCACGATGTCAAGGAGAGTAAGACGATCGCCCCCATAAAGTCCGAATGATGCATCGAATGGCTTTTCTGGCACCAGATTTCCATGGCAGATAAAATGAGAAAATTGATGATCCTGAAGGCCTTCAAGCACTACAGGAGTCTTTGCCCTTTTACCCAAGAGAGTTGTCACTCTCGTCACAGTATTGAGACATTGTACCGACCAGATTTCAGGCCACGCCCCTTTCAGGGAATCATCGGGGTTTGCCACAAGTAGCACCGAGGGTTTCTCGAAAGACAATTTGCTGGGCTTGCGGGCATCAATGAGCGCCGATAACGTTGGTGTATATGAAGTGATGTAAAGGTCCGAAAAGTAACGCGGGACACCATCGTCTGATGGAATCGGGCCCATTGCGTGAAGAGGAAGTGAACAAAACACAGATGTCGGACACCACCAAATCCGCGATTGTTCCGGTATCTCCAGCCTCCGCAGCTCATTGATGACTGGTTGGCCAACGAGTTCATAAAGACTCTTGAGTACGAATTGTAAAGCACGCTGGTATTGCCTCGATTCGAGCGGGTTATTGTTTCGCATATGCGCCAGCCGATTCCTCAGTTCGATTGCACGGCCGTAGAAATATTCAGGGGTAGTGATGAGGGAAGGGTGCATGTGGTGGAGAACAATCAGGATATCGCAGCGCCACTTGGAATGATTGACGATGATGACTGGACCACGCATGGCAGCAGAGCGGAGAGTGTCGAATGATGGTGTCTTCATGAAGCCCTCAAGACCTGGCAGCGCCTGCATTTGCGAGACAAGATCCTTGCGCTTCGCCAAAAGTTCATGACGCCGTACCGCGAGACGTCTGAATTTCCCCATTCCTTCGCCGTCCTCGACCCCATCATTGTCATTCCTCCATATACGCGAAGAGACAGACATCATCAACGTCTCGAGTTCGTTGTTGACGATGGTGAATTCCCGTGCTAAGCGCGAGTCAACGGGAATTTGATCAATTGAGGCGCGCAAGCCGCGCATCTCAGACCAGATTAGGGCTCTTCCCTGCTCCAGAGCCTGGATTGTGTCCTTCAGTTGACCTCTGCCGACGTGATATGATGCGATGTCCAGTGGAAGCTTGTCACCAATGCCGCGCAGTGTCATGAGATGAAAATGCTGTGTTTCAAGGGTTGGAGCAAATAGCAGAGCACCCTGCAACGATGAGAGTGCAGCCTGATATGCGGCTGAAGTGCTGTGGTATCCATTGCGTCGTGCATTGTCCGCCCAGTTATATGACATATAGAGTCGGTCACGTGGATTCGCGTATGTATCTTTGGACGCCCTAGAATGCAGTTGCATGATTTCATCAAAGTCCCTCTTGTCTCCAGAAAGTGCCAAGCGGGCTGATAGAGGGACAATAAGCCCATGTATGACACCGGAGAGATCGAACCTTGCAATCGGCAATTGAAGGATGTCATAGAAAGTAGCAATTGATTGATTGAGGTACTCTATGTTATCCGTGGATTTGAATGCATGAAAGAGGACTTCTCCCAAGGCTCTCGCAGGACGTAATATGGAGGGATTACTTGGTGGAGTTGAAGCAAGGAGGAGTCGACAGTACTCGATGGCATCTCCAATCTCCACTATATTTGTGGCGCGACATGCAGATTTGAGTGCCCTCAAATGCTTGGTTACCTCTTCTGGCACTGCCCAGTTTGTCTTTTTTTTTTTTTTTTTTTTTTTAGAATCCATTTATTGTCCACTAAATATGATCTGTCTACCGCGCTTGCAGTAATCTACTTAAGGTACAAAGAGACCTCATATAAGAAAAGTAAGTGGGAGAACAGGCCACTTGGGGAACGGTGCCCCATGTAGGACTTTGGGAACGTGATGTAATGACCGGAATGATGAGTGAATGGACGACGGGTTACATGTGACTCTGCTTGGCTCACTACGCAAGACCCCTGAACCCTAGTTGCCCTGAGGGCACACCTGAGAAAAGATAAAGTCGACATACAAGACATTGGCCTGTAGGGAAGCCACTTGAGGAGAGCCAATGCTTGGTGGCGCGTGTGCTTTGAATGCCGCGATGCCCATCTACTAGGCGTCGAAAGGTCGGGGCGGTCTGGTCTTATGGGATGATTTGCGTGTGGGTTGGCCTGACTGCGGAGGTGGTGCACTTGCTGTCTCGAACAGTGGCTCTGGCTGTGTGAGTAGGTGGTCGACATCCTCATCGTCATTGAAGTCGCTGGTATTGGTATGCTGACCAGTGGTAAGTTTGGAGTTGTCTTTGCGGTTTTTCTGGTGGTACTTCCATTTGATGACTGACGCTCTGTTGCTGAGGGCATAGAGGTATCGTTCAGCCAGTATCACCTTCAGCTTGCCGCCGTCTGGGTCCTCAAATGCCACTAAGAGGGAGGAGACGGCGCCTGGTAGGTAGGAGGATGGTGGGCAGACCCAGCTGGGTTTCTGCGTGATGGAGAGGGTTGCGTAGGAAGGGTTCGATGCTGCTAGTGCCGCATGGCACTCATCTGGGGTGAGGGGGGACCTGTCATTGGACGCGCCTGTTGGGACGCCATTGATAAGAATTTTGGACCATTTTGTATTGGGCCTTGGTTGCGGAGGGGGGGAGTTGGTAGGCAGGGAGAGAAGGTGCGGGAGGGAGATGCTGATATGGGGGGCAGCTAGTTGGAGAGTGTGTGGAGTTGCAGCTGGACCCCCAGTGATGACTAAGTTGCCCTTGGCTGTCCACCTGACGGCGACCAGCTGGACTTGTGGGGGGGTTACTGCGGCAAGTTCCTTGTTAAGGGCATGACATAATATCTCCGGTTTTACCCGGCCTTCTTTGCCAATGCCAAGTTGCGCCAAGTCCACCAACAGACTGGGGTTGGGGGGCCTGGCTCTGGCTATTGCTGAGAATGTGCGAGGGGGGGCTGAGGGGGGTGCGGGCGACTTTTGCTTACTTTTGCTTGCCTTTGTGTCCTTGTTGGAGGAGGGGGGGGGAGCCTTTTTCAAGGCCTCAACTGCCTTAGACAGCTGCTGGAGGGATTCCTGGATCTTCTGAAGGTCCAGATTGGGGGAAGTGTTGACATCAGCCTGAGCAGGGGCATCGCCTTGGCCTATGAGCTCTTTGATGATTGGGTGTGAGATGAAGGTGAGGAGGTGTGGCTTTACTTTAGCCAACCGGATGTCCGGTGAGGTGTGGATAATCATGTGCAGGATATTTTCGAAGGCCTGGGAGGGCATGGGAACATTGGACATGGTGGTGGTATGAGATCAAGAGCAGTCCACCCAGTTTGTCTTTGTCGGTGGTGGACCTGGCATGCAGAGATGCAATAAGGTGGGGAAATGAGGTGACTTCTGCATCAGGGGGAAGTGCTTCTGGAAGGCCTTCTTTGGTGACACTAAGGTAATGTGCATGGATCGTCATAAGACCTGCCAAATTCCTAGTGATTACACTGTGACACCCGTTGATGTTGTTGGTGGGGAGTGTTCTGAGAAATTTGTGATGGTGGTAGATTGCCTCTTCTACACACTCTGGGGTGGTCCCATACATGCAGGCTCAGTCACTGTCACCGCCACAAAGTGAGGGCAACACTGATTCAGTGTTGGATGTGTTGAGCTGTCCTAACTTGGCAGTATGTCACGTGGATAGCTTGATGCCAAGTTGTAGTCAATATAGATGAAGTGGTTCCCATACTAGAGTGACATCCTAGTACCCACTTATAGTAGAATGAAAGAGAAGAGAAGGGAGTTGAATTGACAGGAGATTCAACTTGCCATCTTAGGGACAGCAGCAGGCCTCTTTTATACTAGAGATACAAGTATGACTAATCACTAAGTAGTAAGCCAGATACGAGCTATGACTAAGATACTACTAGGATCACTAAGCGACTCCAACTCGATCAGTAAGCACAATAGGTGTATCAGTCATCTGATCACTAATCACTAGGGCCAGTTCCCACGACTTACAAAGGCTGTATCATATGAGTCATCACGATCACCTAAGGCCAGTTTCATCACCTCCTGCTCTAGCTAGCACGCCCATGTGCTGACTTCCTCCAGCCTCCCCACATAGCAAGTTGCTCATTCCTTTGTCTAATGAATGGCGATGCCAAGCACTCCATGTGGGCCAGTTGTTTGGGGGCGTGTGCCAACTCCAATTGCCCTTTGCATATAGTTTTGGCAATGTGCATAGCATCCGCTTCCACATTGAGTTGCTTGATCTCTGCGTTGATATAGGACAAGTCGTCATCCAGTTTGCAGTAGCATGTGATATCCACAGCACTGCCCCAGTCATCAAGTTGGTGGGCAGCTTTGGTGAGGTTAGCGTAAATGGCGGGGGTGCCAGTGTGTTGAGATCGGTACAGATCGGCGGAGATAGAGAGATTGGATAAGCAAGCAGGAGCAAGTACTCCATGCCCACTCTCCACCTACGAATGCTGATATCACTCAAATACACACTGCTATTGCATGAAACTATTATTAACATTACACTATTATCAGTATATAAGATAGAGCATAGGATTACCAATAGATCATCCAAGAGCAAGTGGGCATATCCTGCTCCATCACTACTGCGTGCCTTCTCACATCTCCCTTTACTCTTCGCATCTGCATGCTCAACACCTCATACATCAAATACAAACAGGTTATGGGCCCTGTTGCCTAAACTATCTCACATATTATCACTCTCGAAAACTATTCATAGTATGCACACACTAGAACAAAACTAAAGCCCCTATTATTATCCCCTATCCCCTACCACTACCATGGATCATGCCAATCCTGAACACAGGCAGTGTTAAGGGCCAAGGACCCTAAGGTGCGACGTGCACAGGTTTGTATAATGGTGGCGGGACTTGTACTTCAAGGGATTGCAGGTAGCGAGCACTGGCCCTTGGATACGCTGATATGATGGGTCTGCATGTGTGCAAGACACTAGTGATGATAATGAAAGATGTAGAGGAGAGTCTCGACGATGTTCGAGACGACTTAGAAAGGATGCGGGCGAAAACTGAAGGCACTGTGGAAGCTACAACACTTGGGATTAAACCAAGTCAGGCTTAAGGCCCAACTCTAGGATATAAGGTCGACTTATATACATCTGGGCAGCTGCCATGACTCGAGCCTAATACTACTAGTACCCGTACTAGTAAAGAGTCATCGTACAAAGTATGGAGTCATTCCGAGTCGAACTGACTCACGCATGAGTCCTAGGATACGTGCTACTAGGTTGGAGTCAGTATGAGTCACATGCATAGCCAAAGAGAATCACATGGTAAGAATGATAGGTAAGCGGTCAGGTGATAAGGTCATGTGATGGAAAGGGGGTGGGAACAGGTCATGTGATGAGAAAGTATTAGTAAGCAAGTGGAAAATGAAATTTGGAGTCTCAAGAATGTAACATGACACCCTTCCTAGAAAGTCACTCCCACATGACTTCATTCGCGCGGCTGGTCACATGAGTCAGCATCCCACTCTGCGCAGCGTAGCTCATAGGAGTTGTCCCTGATGCATATAAGTCCATAGTTGGGGTGAGTTTCAGGTACCACACAGCTCATCCCGGTGCAATTGAAGTGGGGAACTGGGCATTCGTCGTGAGCGTGGAGAGGGGAGTAACACCACCTACAGATGACCCATAATGGGCAGTCTTCCTTCACGTGATCTGGGTAGTCGTCATGACATTTGAGGCAGTAGGGATAGAGGGGGCGCTTGCGTTTGTTACTAGTCTCTTCCTGGTCGTCAGATGGCCCTTGAGCTGCGAAGATGCGGGGAATGAAAGAAGTAGGAGGGGAGGCTGGCCTGGTATGAAGGAGGTGTGGTTGAATGTGCATGTGAACTGCCATATTAGCCAGGTAGCGCTCCATATCTAGGAGCTTCTTGTTTGCCTCTTGCTCTTTGTTGTCTAGCTCTAGACGTTGCCTTTTGATCCTCATGACTTCGTCATATTGGACGTGGAGTGTGTGTACATCCACTATGATGCCAGGGTCACCTAGGTGATAAAGCACGTCATCCACTATAATTCGGCTAGTGCTGCTGGGGTGGAAGATGTAAAGGTCGGTATCTTTAATACCTGGGCGATGATAGTTGGGGGTAGGGAATGCACAAGCATGAAGTGGAGCGGCATAGATTGGTTTGTTCTTGCCACTAGTACCTTGATGGACAATGCCATCTTTGAGGGACAAGTAGTGGATATACTTGGCTGCGTGTGGACGTGTGTCGTCATCAGTGTAGACGAGGGGGTAATGAGCTGGGTTGCCAAGATTGAACTTCATCCATTCTCCTCCTGGATGGTCGTTGTCTGTAGACACTTCTATTTGTGTCTCGATGTTAATGGTGATGCGCTGTAAGAGGGTGGGGGGTGGTCCGACTTCTTGGTTGTTGTCTTCGAGATAAGGTCCTATCATCTCCATAAATACTGGGATGAAGGTGAAGTGTGTTATCTGATCGAAGACGTCATTGGTAGTGGGTAGGAGGGAGGAGTCGGGGTTGTGTTGGGCATAGAGGTCAATGTTCCCTATGATATTGTCTGTCCATGTCCTCATAGCATCGTTCAAGATGGGGTTGGCTTGTCTGTATCTCTTTATAGCCTTGCAGAGTTTGACGATAGAGCATATCTTGGGCTGAGTGGGTTCACTACTAAGCCATAGTTGGTGACGGAACTCTGAAGAGCTAGGGGAGGAAGGAATGGGATGTGGCATAGACTCAGGAGTGGAGTGGGTTCTAGTGTCAGCTTCAGCAGCCCTTTGCTCAGCCAGAATAGCCTCTTGTTCCTCAATGTATTGGCTAGGTGGCGTGCTGACAGTATACTCAAAAGGGGTGGGTACACATTCCCCAATATGGTCAGCGAGGGGATGGTCGTGAAGTTCTATGAGTATTTCTTCACCCATTGTGCTTGGGGATGGTGGTGGAGGTGCCTGAGGTGCTGCCAAGAAATGCTCCGATAGTGTACGCGGGGGAATAGGGATTGGGGATGGTGACGTCGATGAGAGGTTGGTGAAATTTATGATTGGAGACCATGGATCGGAGGTGGATCTCGTCCCAACTAACGGTGCAGGTAGTGTCAATAAAGGTTGGGTGGGGTTGGTTACTTCGTCGAAGGGTGGTGTAGTAGGTGAGGATGTTCCCACTCTGGTGGACTCAGGTGACAAGGGCGTAGTCATCTTTCTGTTCAGTATAGGTTGTGACAAGTGGGGGAAAGATATCTGGGGGAATGAGAGACATGTGGTGAGGTTTTGGTCACTGTTTTGCATGCTCTTTATACTGCTTGTTCCTCTAAATTCGGCTAAGAGTTCAGGGGCATGCAAGTCATCTGCATTGACCCATGAGTCATGCACGGGAGAGTATCCTTTCCATCTTACAAGATATTGTTTCTTCTTCCACCGCCCATATGTGCGCACTTTGATTATCTGTTCTACTTCCCATTCTTCTTCGCCTTCAATGATATCAGGTGGTGGTTCGATAAAATTGGGGCCGTGCTGATTGGTTTCTTTATAGGGCGTAAGAAGGGAGGCGTGGAATATGTCATGTATTTTCCAGGTGGGTGGGAGGCTGAGTTTGTAAGCGACATTTGATTTTTTGGCAGCTACCATAAATGGTCTGTACCGCCTTGGTGCTAGCTTCGTAGTGATGTTGCTTGGTAATCTGAGGTTTGTTCCTTCAAGCCAAACTTTGGTTCCTACTTTGAATGGCGTAAACCAAGGGCGTTCTTTGATCCAAGATTCTTGTGCTTTATGTTGGGCTTCTTGAGCGGCTTTCCTGGCTTCTTTGATTGCTGACAAATGTTGTTCAAATGTGGGGAGGTTCGATGATCTGGTTGGCTGATGAATTTGTGGTGTACAGTACTGGACACCAAAAATCAACAAAGTTGCTAGTGCCTGAACCAGATTTTTTTAGGGAAAATGGACACCAGCGTTGTGACCAGAGGGCCTGAATACATCCAAAAACACCCCTCTTGTATTTTTCCCATACTTCTGACTTTGGACAATTTTTGGGACCAAGATTTTTACATTACAAGTACTCTTTTTGGGCTAGTTCATATCAACAACTGCTTCAATTGACTCCATGGCCTTCTTTCCGACCCGCCTGTGAGCCTTCTGTTTCTGGACTGCCCACTCAGCAGCTTTTCCTGTCAACCCCTCACAATAAGCCAACATGAATTGCCATGAACGGTTGAAAAACCGCCTGATAACATCAACTGGGCACCCATCCAGACATTTGCGTGCAGTGCTCTTTGCATCTGCAAATGTCTTCTTATAAACTTGTCTGTACCGGTGTTTGCACCAGCCCCAATACTGTACACATTGAGAATTAGATAGCAATACATAAAATAAAAACATACCATCTCAATTGGATTCAATTCACAGTGAAACTTGGGCAGGAAGGTGCAGAGGTGTCCCCTCCCTGTGATTGTCTCCTCCAGAAGAGATTTTTGAAGCCGGAAGTCATCCTGCTTGCTCAGAAGTCGGGCCATGCAGCATCCCTCGCTCTCGAAGACACAAACTGGTGAGCATTTTGATTTCATTTTCTTATCCAGTGTGAACCCACGCTCTTCCAGTGTCTGCTGGAGCCCCTTTGCCTCACCAGTTTCCGTTGTCAGCTTCTGTGGCTTCCCGCAGAACCTGTGGCATGGATTATTCATTGGGATTGTGGTGTCTTTCTGTTTCCTTTGTTTCCCCCCATTTCCCTTATTCATGTCGAATGCACGGAGTGCATCTGGAGCAAGTGATGCATGTGCTGATGACTGATCAAACACAAAAAGTGCAACACACTCAGGATGCGCCTCTTCAAAGATTGGGATTGCCTTGTTGACTTGGGTAAGGAGCTGGGCTTGGTCCCACCAGGCATCTCCACTGGCCCCAGGAAATGTGATACAGCGTGCATCCTTTAGCACATTGCCGTCTCCATTGTGGATGACCAATTGTCTGTTCTCTTCCTCCACAAAATCTGACACATGGATGAGCCGTCCTCTCCCCTTCTTCATGAGCTTTTGCTGATCTGGTCCCGCCCTTTTCAAGTACATGAGAGAATTACCTGGGAAATAGGATTAATGGTATGCACCATATTGTTCTTTTGTATTCATTCACATGGAAGGAACTCTCATCCTGGAACAATGCAATAATCTGCTTTTCACCTGGCTCCAACACTGGATCGATGCGCACAAGTTCGGACTCCTGGGGTTCCCACCGCACCATCCTCTTCTGATGCAACTCCATGTCAGGGAGGAAGGACTCGTTGCGGTATTTCACCACATCTGGTCTCTCATGACCATCCATGTAAACCCCTTTCCGCAACAGCTTGTTCCTCCAGCCCAATCTTACAAGCCATCGCCGCGCTGTGCATTCTGACAGCCCATCTTTGAGGGTGTAACCAAGTGATGGGAGAATCTGCCCATTCAGCATGTGACGGAAGCCTGATGGGGTGACTTCACCTATGGGCAAGCTTGTCAGGTATGTCCTTGCTGCTGTTTGCACCTGCTCGTCACTCAACAAGGACCTATTCAGGTACTTTCCTTGTTTCTCAGGTGGGAGCTGCTCAAACAGCTGGTAGTGACAAGCAAGGAAGCGAATCTGGCGGGTGAAGTGGGTGCCCACACCATCCTGCAATTGCTTGACAATCTGCATGCTTGCAGCGATGCACCCATCCCCTTGGATTCGGAGTGTGGCGAAGTTTTGGAGGGCAAGGAGTTTATTGATGTGTGTGAATGGTTCACCTCGTTTGTGTGCTGCCTTTATGTCAGCCTGGATTTGATCCCTCAGTTCCCGCCACTCCCGGATTTCATCCTTTGCCTTTGGCTCGCGTCCACTGGCCTCCATGAATCTATCTGTGTAATTTTCTTCGCCTTCTGAGCCAACCGCCTCAACCTCAACCTCAACCTCAACCTCAACCTCCATATTGTCCCCCATCTCGTCGTCCTCATCCTCAGCATCCAGGTCGTTGGCATCCTCGTCCTCATCCACATCCTCATCCTTGTCCAGGTCCAGGTCCAGGTCCTCATTGTCCATGTCCTCATTGTCTATATTTTCGTCATCTATGTCCTTGTCGTCCATGTCTTCATTGCCCAAGTCCCCGTCATCCAAGTCCCCATCGTCCTCATTGCCACCCTCACTTGAATCCATGTATAGCTCCAGACTTGGAGACGGTATGGGCAAAGGCATTGGAGATGGCACAGCCGACAGCACATGAGATGGCCCCATGGATGATGCCCTTGACGCAGTCACGGACAAGGCCCGCGACGAAGGTGCTGATGCTGAGGGTGATGTGGATGGGTGAGATGACATGTCTTGGAATGCAAAAAAACTTGTGAGTTTCGTTTGATTCCTCATTGCCTCCCTGTATTGGGGGCATCGCTGCGTTCGTGCTGATTTTGCGGCAACATCGGGCCCATGAACATGGGGCTTTCTTTTCCCTTGACACCAGTGAGTATACTAAATCACCTGACTTCGATGAATCACCTTACTTGTTTGTTTATCATCCAGATTTATCGGTTCAAGATTCATTGGTTCATTCCATGGGAGCCACTTGTCATTATCGCCCAGGTTGGCCATCATGTTGGTCATGCGACGGTTCATGATTGCGCCTCCATATGGGAGGTTGTCTTCTAGCTCAAGCTCACCATCCAATGCACAATCATCCCACCGCGATGGTTTCATGCCCGCATGTGGATCCCACTTTGTACGATTCCTGGTAACGTGCGCTGTGTCAACACCGACAACCTCGACACCATCCAGAGGATGAGCGACATCGCCCAAGGGACAAGAGCATGATGGATGTGGATTTGGAGAGCGAGGCTGGCTCTTCTGCTTTGCCTTCCGCTCTTTTCGTGGGCAGCCTCGACCTTATCGTTGCGGCTGTGTGGGAGGCGATGGCCCCTGACCTGGGCTTTGGGCCATGGGGTACAAGTGAAGATCCCCTGTAGCATCGGACTCTTTGTCGATATCGACGACCTGCTGTTTTCGTGGGCGGCCTCAACCTCGTCATTGCGGCTGCGTGGGAGGTGATGGCCTCTGACTTGGGCTTTGGGCCACTGGGTACAAGTGAAGATCCCCTGTAGCATCGGACTCTTTGTCGACATCGACGGCCTGCTCTTTTCGTGGGCGGCCTCAACCTCGTTGTTGCGACTGCATGGGGGGCGATGGCATCTGATTTGGGGCTTAGGTCAGTGCATATGAGTGGAACCATTTTCGGTGGTGTGCTGGCATTTTCACTTTTCTGGAACTCCACTAACTTATTTGACTTATTTTCAACAGATCTGACAGATAACACTTTCCTTTCACACCATTGTGTAGGCAGCGCCAGGCACTCAACATCACAGCAGCAGCATTATTCCCCACAATCCCCACAACGGCACAGGACTCTTTTGCACAAGCTTGTGGTCCCGTTGTGTCATGGACTGCCCTGCTTAGCTAATCTCTTTCCTTCCTATTCCGTTTTCTTCCTTCCATATCTGTCCATGACTCCGGGCCACTTTGCCCATCGCTTACATACTTATCTATGGACTGCTCTTGCGTTTTCCAGAGACTTCCATATGTTTCCATATGCTTCCATCTTGCTCTATGACCTTCTCCCGCCTTCCAGTAGTTTCAGCTTGTACTTGTATAAGTACTGTACTTTGTAGCATAGAACGGCTTTCCTAAGCTTGTTCTATTTGTGCAATCAGACTTTGATAGTCTCTTCTCACTATTGAACGCGTGCAGCTTCCATCAAATGAACCTCTCTTGCATTAGTCAGCTTTGCTGCTAATTGCCCTTGACTCCTCACATCTTGAGATCATGTGCTAGTGTCTCGCTCAATTCCAAGTCACACTTGACTTGTGTAATCTTCACTTGTCATCCTCCCTGTCACGTGACGAATCACGTGACCGATTTCCCTTTTGGGAACGACCCCCTCTCGAAATCCGTCTTTGTAATCTTGCCCGAGATCCCCGAACCCCAAGATCCCTGATTCGATCTGACACGGTGGTCTGACTGTGACATTAGAACAAGCTTCTTCTCCTCTACGAATCAACGATAACTTTGACTCCCTCTGGATTGAAAGAAAAACAGAAAACCCCTGAAGGACTGGGCATTCCCATAGATTGGCGTGTCCGTGCAATCAACCAACCAACAGAAGAATCACTAGCAGTATTGGACCTTCCATTCGAAACAAAGCCCAAGACCAGAGACACCATTCCATCTGAGTTTTCCGAACAAGTCTGCCACCTAGTTGGAGGACAAGATATTGTTGTTCACATAGATGGAAAAGAAGTCTCCAAGAAAGCGCCCTTCACTGCTTACTATGCTTGTTACAAAGGAGCTCTCTTGGCCCTGTCCAACGTTTATAGAGTCTGGTTCGAAATCCGACTTCAAGCAGGAAATACATATGAATGTTTCCATTTGGCACAGCCTAGCCTCCAACTAAAAGATTGCCCGATGAAAGGAATCAATTACGCACGATTGAGACTCTCTGGTCTCCCCATCACTAGAGCCCCCTCACAGGCGACGTCCCCAATCCGACTGGCCCCATTGGACACAACAATGGTCACTCCACATGATGGGGATGTCTTTCACGAAACCAACCCAGATGACAGGGAGGCACCAGCTAGTAACACAAGTCGAGCATCCTTGCCCAATCCCAAGGGCCAACCTGAGCGAAAATCCTTTGCTGGGTTTGGGTTGTGGAGGATGCGTTCCTCCCTAACAGCTCAACAACCTTCCAGGCCTCCTCCACGTCATCCCCAAGGCACTGGGGATAACCCGTTTGGCCTCAAAGACCTTCTGGATGAACCTGATAGGATGAACGATAAAGGACGCCACTTGGAAGGTATCCACCCTGACAAATTCGAAGGAGATCGATCTAAGACCAGGCGATTTCTGAATCAGTTCAATAGATTCATGCTGATGAATCACAAAGCAGACATTGCCAAAGACCCCATCTCCAAATGCATCTACTTCATGTCACTTCTTGATGGAGAAAAAGTCAATGGATGGGTAGACATGGCCTTTAACTGGCTCGAAGAAATAGAGGCCGATCCTAGCCTTATCGATCGATTCTCCAATCCCTGGAAAATGATGGAAGAAAAGTTCAAGGTGTCTTTCACCAATTATGCGGAAAGAGAACGTGCCCAGGATCAACTTGGAAAATTAAGAATGACCAGCAATAACCTAGACGAGTACTTAGCCTTGTTTGAAACCCTCGGAAATCGTGCAGAGCTTAATCCTGACAACCCTTCAAATCTATGTATGTTTGCCCAAGGACTCCCACATCAACTAGCCGACGCTTGTCTGGCTATGGAAAACCCTGACACCTATGAGCAGTGGAAGGCAGCAGCACAACGACAACAGGTAATCTACCTGAAGAAAAAGGCGTTACACTCTGAGTATGGAACTTGCAATCCTACTCAAAGCGCTGGACAAAACCTGCAACAGAAGCAAAATTCTGGTTGGATCTGGCACTGCCCTGGGGGAAACGCAAACCCTAATAACCAGAACTGGCGCGGTCAAGGAAATCGCATGCAACCTCCACGCCCATGACTTCCCCCTCGAAATGATGACGCTATGGATATATTGGTAGTCCACAAAGCCACTACCAAGAAAGAAAAAGAAGAATATCACCACACAGGATGATGCTTCCATTGCAGAAAGCAAGGCCATTTGGCACACGATTGCCCTAGCAAGCCCGCACGCACCCATACCATTCAGATAGAGGACAGTCAATCAACTACCTCTAGCGATAACTCTTCCTTTGCCCCAGCACCCTCCCTCACTGCAAGAGTGGCCTGCCTAACCAAAGATGATCAAGGAGTGTTCATGGATGAAATGCGCTCCCTAGGAGAAGATATGGATTTTCTTGGCACCTGAGTACTACGGCTCTTACTCGGGCAGTTCTAAATAGTTCTGGTTCTATGTACATAGCTCGCAATCATGCAATTCAAGTCCCCTTTCAACTATGAACCAGAACGAAACGAGTTGATCAAAAGGCACTACTTGACTGTGGTGCCACAGAATGCTTCATTTACCCACGAGCAGTAGAACGTCTCACACTTACGACAAGAACACTTGTCAAACCTCGAAAGGTACAAAACGTCAACGGCACCCCTAACAAATCCGGCAAGATTTTAGAAGCCGTCAATCTTCTGGTCAATAACAATGGTCAAAAGGCTTCTCACGCATTCTTTGTTGCCAATATTTGTCACGGACTGCCCTGCTTACCTAACCTTTTCCTTCCTCTTTCATATTTCCACTCCGCTTCCGTCCGTGACTCTGGGCCGCTTTGCCCATCGCTTACTAAGTTACCTATGGACTGCTCTTGTGTTTTCTAGAGACTTCCATACGACTCCCATATGTTTCTACTCCTTTCTCTTGCCTTCTGTGGCTCCCTTCCACTTTCTAGTAGCTTCCGCCCGTACTTGTATAAGTACTGTACTTCGTAGCATAGAACGGCTTTCTTAAGCTCGTTCTATTCGTGCAATCAGACTTTGATAGTCTCTTCTCACTATTGAACGCGTGCGGCTTCCTTCGAACGAATCACTCTGCATTAGTCAGCCTTGCTGCTAATTGCCTTCTACTCTCTACATCTCGAGATCACGTGCTAGTGTCTCGCTCGATTCCAAGTCACGTCTGACTTGTGTAATCTTCACTCGTCATCACTCTTGTCACATGACGCTTCACGTGACTGATTTCCCCTCTGGGAACAACCCCTCTTCAAAATCCATCTTCGTAATCTCGTCCGAGATCCCCAAACCCCAAGATCCCCGAACTCGATCTGACACGGCAGTCTGACCGTGACATTAGAATGAGCTTCTCTTTACAATGACTTCGACTCCCTCCGGATCGAAAGAAAAACAGAAAACCCCCGAAGGACTAGGCATTCCTACAGACTGGCGTGTACGCGCAATAGACCAACCAACGGAAGAGTCACTTGCAGTATTGGACCTTCCATTTGAAACAAAACCAGAAACAAAGGATACTGTTCCATCCGAGTTTTCCGAGAGAGTCCATCACCTCGTTGGAGGACAAGACATCATTGTCTGTATAGATGGGAAAGAAGTTTCAAAGAAAGCGCCCTTCACCGCTTACTATGCTTGTTACAAAGGAGCTCTCCTTGCCCTATCTAACGTCTATGGAGTCTGGTTTGAAATTCGGCTTCGAGCAGGAAATACATATGAATGTTTCCGACTGGCACGACCCAGTCTTCAACTAAAGGACTGTCCCATGAAAGGAATCAATTATGCACGGCTGAAGCTCACGAGTCTCCCGATCACTAGAGCCCCGTCTTGAGCAACGTCCCCAGTTCGACTGGCCCCACTAGACACAACGGCAGTTACACCACATGATGGAGACGTCTTTCACGAAACTAACCCAGACGATAGAGAAGCGCCAGCTAGTAACACCAGTCGATCCTCTTCACCAGAACCCAAGGACCAACCAGAGTGGAAGTCCTTCGCTGGGTTTGGGTCATGGAGGATGCGTTCATCTCGAACAGCTAGGCAACCTTCTAGGCATCCCCCACGCCACCCTAAAGGTACTGGAGACGACCCATACGGTCTGAACAACCTTACAGATGAACCAGAAAGGACGAACAATAAAGGACGCCGACTGGAAGGGATCCACCTGGATAAATTCAAAGGAGATCGATCCAAGACACGGCAATTCCTAAACCAGTTCAACAGATTCATGTTGATGAATCGCAAGGCAGACATCGCCAAAGATCCCATCTCCAAATGCATCTATTTCATGTCACTCCTCAATGGAGAGAAAGTCAACGGATGGGTTGAGATGGCCTTTAACTGGCTTGAAGAAATTGAGGCCAATCCAAGCCTCATCGATCGATTCTCCGACCCTTGGAAAATGATGGAAGCAAAATTCAAAATGTCTTTTACAGACTATGTGGAAAGGGAGCGAGCCCAGGATCAACTTGGGAAGCTGAAAATGACAGGCGACAACCTTGACGAATACTTGGCCGCATTCGAAACCCTCGGAAGTCGAGCAGAACTGAACCCTGACGACCCATCGAATCTACGCACATTCGCTCAAGGACTCCCTTGTCAGCTGGCCGATGCCTGCTTAGCAATGGAGAATCTGGACACCTACGAACAATGGAGAGCAGCAGCTCAGCGACAACAGGTTATCTACTTAAAAAAGAAAGCGTTACACTCTGAGTATGGGACTCGCAACCCCACTCGAAATGCTGGTCAAAATCCCCAACAGAAGCAGAACACTGGTTGGGTTTGGCGTCGCCCTGGGGGAAACCCCAACTCTAACAATCAAAACTGGCGCGGACAAGGAAATAGAGCACAACCCCCTCGCCCTCGTCTCCCTCCCCGAAATGATGACGCTATGGATCTTTCGGTAATCCGCAAAGCCACCACCGACAAAGAAAAAGAAGAATATCGCCGGACAGGACGATGCTTCCAATGTGGAAAGCAAGGTCATCTCGCACGCGATTGTCCCAGCAAGCCCATTTGCGCTCGCACTGTCCAAATAGAAGACAGCCAGTCAACTACAGCTAGCGACAACTCTTCCTTTGCCCCAACTCCTTCCCTCGCTGCGCAAGTGGCACGTCTAACCAAAGAAGATCGCAGAGCGTTCATGGATGAAATGCGCTCCCTAGGAGAAGATATGGATTTTCTTGGCGCCTGAGTACTACGGCTCTTACTCGGGCAGTTCTGAATAGTTCTGGTTCTATGTATATAGCTTGAAATCATGCAATTCAAGTCCCCTTTCAGCTACGAACCAAAACGAAACGAGTCGATCAAAAGGCACTACTAGACTGTGGGGCCACTGAATATTTTATCCATCCGCGAGCAGTGGAATGCCTAAAACTAGTAACTAGGAAACTGGTCAAACCTCGGAAGGTACAGAACATTGATGGTACTCCCAATAAATCGGGCAAGATCCTCGAAGCTGTCGACCTCTCGGTAGATAACAACGGCCGCAAAGCCTCTCACGCCTTCTTCGTCGCCAATATTGGACGTGATGACTTTATCCTAGGCTATCCCTTTTTCAAAGCATCCAATCCCAACGTTGACTGGAGTGGAGGCCGTATAGAGGGATTCACCACTGTCTCTTCTATAAATGCTAATGCGTGGCGACCTCCCCCGAAAGGGACTAAACGTCAAAACTCAATCCCAGCCTGGGTACGATGCATCCCCGGGTGGGAGGAAGGCGACAAAATCTGGCTTCAGACCAGAGTTGCTAAAACAACTGTTGCCCAACAACTCGCCGAGGCAGCTACAGACAAAAAGAAACGTACTTGGCAAGAGATAGTCCCTGAATGGTATCACTGTCATGGCAAAGTCTTTTCCAAAGAAGCCTCTGAACGCTTCCCAGATCGACGACCGTGGGATCACGCCATAGAACTCAAGGAGGACGCTCCCGCTTCCATCAACTGTTGCGTTTATCCCCTGTCTCCCAAAGAGAAAGAAGAACAACACGAATTCCTCTTGCAGAACTTACGTCTTCAATGAATTCATCATTCAAAATCCCCTTACGCTAGTGGTTTTTTCCTCATCCGGAAGAAAGATGGAAAGTTCCGTCCCGTCCAAGACTATAGAAATTTGAACAAGTGGACCATTCCCAATAAATATCCACTCCCACTAATCTTGGACTTGATCTACGACCTCGCGGAGAAACGCCTATTCTCTAAGTTTGATATTCGTTGGGGATACAATAACATTCGCATCAAAGAAGGTGACGAGTACAAAGCCGCCTTCAAGACGAGCGAAGGCCTCTTCGAACCAATGGTCATGTTCTTTGGGTTGACCAATTCTCCGGCTACATTTCAAACAATGATGGACAATATCTTCCAAGAAGAAGTGGCACAGGGTTGGCTCCGCATCTACATGGACGATATGATCATCGCCACCAAGGACGACAAGGTTCTTCACAAACTTCAAGTTAATCATATTCTTGATAAACTTGAGAAGTTTGACCTCTTCCTCAAACCGGAAAAATGCAGGTTTCACCAACACGAAGTTGAGTACCTTGGCGTCCTCATCGGTAACGGCTCGGTCAAGATGGACCCGGTCAAAGTTCAAGGAATTTTGGAATGGCCCACTCCGCTCACTGTCAAAGACGTTCGAAGCTTCTTGGGTTTCTGTAACTTTTACAGAGCTTTCATTAAGAACTTCTCCGACATTGCACGGCCTCTTAACAACCTCACTCACAAAAACGAACAGTTCATCTGGTCAAAAGAACGCAATGACGCGTTCCTTCATCTTAAGGAGGTCTGTTGCAACTATCCGGTTCTCCGTATACCTTATTGGTCTTGCCAATTCATTATGGAGACGGATGCCTCCGGATATGCCCTTGGTGTAGTCATTGCTCAGGAGTTTGAGGACGGCATCCATCCCATTGCCTTCCATTCTTGAAGTCTCTTGCCAGCGGAGAAGAACTATGACGCCCATGACAAGGAACTGGCTGCGGTGGTTTTTGGTTTTAAATGTGGTTGCCCTCTGTTTTTGGGTGCTACGCACGCTATTTGCGTCTGCACTGACCATAAAAACCTCCAATATTTCCGCGACCCTTGCAAAATCACTGGTCGTCAAGCACGTTGGATCGAATTCCTTCAGGACTTCGACTATACTCTCGAGCACATTCCTGGGTCAACAAACACTGTGGCCGATTTGTTGTCACAAAGAAAAGACCTTAACAAGGGGGTGGATTCCAACAAACCGCGCATCCTACTCCCCAACCACCTCTTCGCTCCGACAAATCCTATCGAGGTACACAAAGTTTTTCTCAAAGACGACCTCGACCTACGACGCAACATTTTGCAAATCCTTCACGATTCTCCTGCAGCAGGACACCCGGGCATTTCGAACACTTGGGAACTCGTCCGCGAACAGTACGAAGGCCCTAGACTTCGAGAATTCGTCGAACAATACGTAAAGGGATGTGCACGCTGTCAAGAGTCCAAAACCAATGTACACCGATCAAAAGCACCCCTACAACGTTTTGATACACCCGTAGAAGAAGGGCCCTTCCAATACGTTTCAATGGATCTCATCACGGACCTTCCCAAATCACAAGGTTTTGATTCCATCCTTACGATTGTTGATCAAGGATGTTCTAAAGCAGCTAAATTCATTCCGTGTACTAAAACGATCGACGGAACAGGAGTGGCTCTTGAATACCTGAAACACCTTGTGCCTTGGTTCGGACTTCCCAAACGGATCATCTCAGATCGTGACCCTCGATTCACCTCTGCATTCGCAAAAGAAATATGCAAAGCGTTGGGGATTCAACAAAACTTGTCTACAGCCTTTCATCCTCGTACTGATGGACAGACGGAACACATGAACGCTTGGATCGAACAGTATCTGAGACCTTGGACCTCAGGAAAACCTTCAGCTTGGAGCCAACTTCTTCCCATCGCCGAATTCGCGCATAACTCTTGGAAACACGATGTAGCGTGCAAGTCACCTCACGAACTTCTGATCGGGATCAAACCACAGGTGATTCTGAAACATCTAGAAGGTCTGGTGCCTGCTGCGGAAACACGCCTCCACCTCCTGGATGAGTCTAGACAATCAGCCCAGAAGCTTCTACAAAACGTACAAAGCCGCAAGGATAACAGGAAGTTGACAGAAATTAAAGAAGGTGACCTAGTCTGGTTAGAGGGTCGTAATCTCTCTATCGCTGGCAATCGCAAACTTTCCCCAAAGCGATATGGACCCTTCAAAGTCTCCCAAAAGATAAGCCCAGTCGCCATGCGCCTCGATCTCCCACCGTTGATGAAGATTCACAATGTGTTTCACATGGATCTCCTCCTTCCATATAAGGAGACGGAACAATATGGCACGCCCTATGCACGCCCCCCTCTGATCATTGATAGTGAGGAAGAGTATGAGATCGAGAACATTCTAGAAGCACGGCGCTTTGGCAAGAAACGTAAACTCCAATACCTCGTGCACTGGAAAGGGTACCCTCATTCTGACGACCAATGGGTTGATCACAAAGACCTCAACGCCCCAGATTCATTAGCCGACTTCTACCTAACCAACTCCACTCCGGCTGGACGACCAACAGTATAAAGACACCCTTGCGAACTCCCAATCTACTTCATCCCCCACAATTCCTTCACACTGGCTTCCCCTTTTACAATCTTCTATGGCTACGACGAACATTTTCAACAAAACCTGTTCAGTATTCATCGCACTAGCCCAACTTTCACCAACAACCTCACGCAAATTTTCCAAAACCAATTTGAAGATATGACCGACGCCAATTCCGCCATTTTCATACCTTCTCGTTCCCCATCGCCTACCCAAGAATCGGCTGGTGGCACTCCCTACGTCGTCACTTCTCCCCCTCCTGATAGTCCCACCAATTCCGAAGCAGCTTGGCCTCACCAAATGATGCTGGAGCACATCTCAAACCTACTTGGAGCTGACATCGAAGAAGTCTGCCGCCAATTCCCAGACAATCGCTCGCTCCTACCCATTGATGTTCCCCCTCCTTGTGTCTTATCTCCCGTTTTCGTTCCACCCGCCCCTTCTCCACCATTCCTTCCCGGATCCCCAGCTGGACCATATCCGGGAAACGAATTAGCTGAGTACAATGATCCCGAATTCCCCTCGGAACCACTGTCCGCCTCTCTGTCCTCACCTACTAACGTGTCCATGATCGTCGTCATTGCGGACGGAGAACAGTACGAGAATGAAGAGGAATGGGAAGAGAGTATTCGGCGCCATCCTCAACTCTGCCGCTCCTCGCCTCGAGTTCCTCTCGCCGACATAACGCCAATCCGGCAGGTGTCTCATCCCCTAGGGGATACGACGGACTATAAGGAATTAGCCATGGTCTTGTACCGACAGGTCTCTGACCAAGACATGAAGATCAAGGAGTTACTAGAAGAGAACAAAGAAAACCGGGCGCCATCCCCCACTGACCCACAGCCGAGCATACACCCCGGCCCTGGCTGGCAGGACAACTTCGACGCGATGGGGACTCGCCACCTCTTCGTAATCCCTCTAGGGGATGAAGACGTTATCGCCCCCTTCATTTGTTATGATCTTTGCAACCCCTTTCCAGAGTTGCTTGCCACCAATGGACGTTACTGCACGGTCCATTCTCGCCCCATTCATGCTGTTCCCCAGTCGGCCCGCATCTCCTCGTTGTCACCACGCAACGAACTATTTTTTCATCCGGACCTCGAACTGACAAGGGGCGTAGACTGGGCCCTTCTTCACAAGGATGATCCCACATTGGCTGGAGAAGTCCAGCACTTCCGATCCCATAAAAAGGCATGCGATCGCCTTGCCAAGCGCATGGGACAACTCCAAGAATCACTAGAGGTCGAACAACAAGCTCTCTATCAGAGCTCAAGCCACCTCACCCAGGCTAACGCTATCGGACGCCTCCAGCGTCACATCGACTCCTCTCTCCACATTGCTTCCTCATTCCCTACTGCGCGAGTCAAGAAAATCCGTGCCTCCCTTCGCAACCGAGTTGCCGAAGAACGTACTCTTCACCCCAAAGAATGTATGTGGTGCGGTAAGGTCGGACACACTATTAACGACTGTTACTGCATCGGATTCTGCCATCACTGTTCAAGGCAAGGCCATATGGGAGTTGACTGTAAGGACCCCCATGCCATGTGTCTGGAATATGAAGGCTGTAAGGTCTACTCCACACATCCCCACTTCGAGCGAGGGTACTGCGCAGCGGTTGACGACTGCGTTGACATCTAAAGGACATTAACAGAGGGGTAATGTCACGGACTGCCCTGCTTACCTAACCTTTTCCTTCCTCTTTCATATTTCCACTCCGCTTCCGTCCATGACTCCGGGCCACTTTGCCCATCGCTTACTAAGTTACCTATGGACTGCTCTTGCGTTTTCTAGAGACTTCCATACGACTCCCATATGTTTCTACTCCTTTCTCTTGCCTTCTGTGGCTCCCTTCCACTTTCTAGTAGCTTCCGCCCGTACTTGTATAAGTACTGTACTTCGTAGCATAGAACGGCTTTCTTAAGCTCGTTCTATTCGTGCAATCAGACTTTGATAGTCTCTTCTCACTATTGAACGCGTGCGGCTTCCTTCGAACGAATTACTCTGCATTAGTCAGCCTTGCTGCTAATTGCCTTCTACTCTCTACGTCTCGAGATCACGTGCTAGTGTCTCGCTCGATTCCAAGTCACGTCTGACTTGTGTAATCTTCACTTGTCATCACTCTTGTCACGTGACGCTTCATGTGACTGATTTCCCCTCTGGGAACGACCCCTCTTCAAAATCCATCTTCGTAATCTTGTCCAAGATCCCCGAACCCCGAGATCCCCGAACTCGATCTGACACGGCGGTCTGACCGTGACAATATTGGACGCAATGACTTTATCTTGGGATACCCATTCTTTGAGGCATCTAATCCAAATGTTGACTGGAGTGGTGGCCGTATCAAAGGATTCACTACAATCTCTTCTATAAACACCAACACCTGGCAACCTCCTACCAAGGGTACAAAACAACGAGACTCTACTCCAGCATGGGTCTGATGTATCCCTGGCTGGGAAGAAGGTGATGAAGTTTGGCTTCAGACTAGAGTCGCGAAAACTACTGTAGCACAACAGCTTGCTGAAGCAGCTACAGACAAAAAGAAGCGTACGTGGCAAGAACTGGTCCCAGAATGCTATCACCGCCATGGCAAAGTCTTCTCAGAAGAGGCTTCAGAACGTTTTCCTGATTGACGACCTTGGGACCATGCCATCGAGTTAAAAGATGATGCTCCTACCTCAATAAACTGTCGCATCTACCCTTTGTCTCTGAAAGAAAAGGAAGAACAATGAGAGTTCCTCTCTCAAAACCTGCATCTTCAACGGATTCGTTGCTCGAAATCCCCCTATGCAAGTGGGTTCTTCTTAATTCGCAAAAAGGATGGCAAGTTTCGACCAGTACAGGACTACAGAAACTTGAATAAATGGACAATCCCTAACAAATATCCCCTTCCACTGATCTCTGAACTGATCTATGACCTCGCTGAGAAGCGCCTTTTCTCCAAGTTCGACATCTGCTGGGGATATAACAACATTCGTATCAAAGAGGGCGACGAATACAAAGCCACCTTTAAAACCAGCAAAGGACTCTTTGAGCCAACAGTTATGTTCTTCGGTCTAACTAACTCTCCGGCTACCTTTCAAACAATGATGGACGACATCTTCCAAGAAGAAGTCGCACAAGGTTGGCTTCGCATCTATATGGATGACATGATTATTGCCACTGAAGACGACGACATCCTCCATGGACTTCGTGTCAACCACATCCTCGATAAACTTGAGAAGTTTGATCTATTCCTCAAACCCAAGAAGTGTAAATTTCATCAACACGAAGTTGAATACCTCGGAGTGCTTATTGGTGACGGTTCGGTGAAGATAGACCCCATCAAGGTTCAAGGGATCTCCGAATGGCCCACTCCATCAACAGTCAAGGATGTATGAAGCTTCTTGGGTTTCTGCAACTTCTACAGGGTGTTCATTAAGAACTTCTCTGACATCGCACACCCCCTCAATGACCTCACTTGCAAGAATGAACAGTTCATTTGGACAAAGGAGCGTAATGATGCCTTTCTACGCCTTAAAGACGTCTGCAGTACCTACCCGGTCCTTCGTACACCTGACTGGTCTAGGCAATTTATTATGGAGACGGATGCGTCCGGCTACGCTCTTGGTGTAGTCATTGCCCAAGATTTTGAGGACGGTGTCCATCCTATCGCCTTTCACTCCCAGAGCCTTCTGCCAGCAGAGAAGAACTACAATGCTCACGATAAGGAACTTGCAGCAGTGATCTTTGGCTTCAAATGTGGTCGCCCCCTGTTTTTGGGTGCTACACATACCATTCGCATCCGCACTGACCATAAGAACCTTCAATACTTCCGTGATCTGCGGAAGATTACTGGTCGCCAAGCGCGTTGGATTGAATTCCTACAGGACTTCGACTACACCCTCGAACACATTCCTAGGACTACAAACACCATGGCCGATTTGTTGTTGCGAAGAAAAGACCTTAATAAGGGGGTGGATTCCAACGAACCTTGTATTCTACTCCCTGACCACCTCTTCGCTCTGACAACTCCTATCGAGGTACACAAAGTTTTTCTTGAAGACAACCCTGACCTACGACGCGACATTTTACAAACCCTTCATGACTCTCCTGCTGCCAGACACCCAGGCATTTCAAACACCTGGGAACTTGTCCGCAAACAGTACGAAGGCCCCAGACTCCGAGAATTCATGGAACAATACATAAAAGGATGCGCATGCTGCCAAGAATCCAAAACCAATGTGCATTGATCGAAAGCACCCTTACAACATTTTGATACACCCGTCAAAGAAGGGCCTTTCCAATACGTATTGATGGATTTAATCACTGATCTCCCCAAATCACAAGGGTTCGACTCCATCCTCACGATTGTCGATCAAGGATGTTCCAAAGCAGCTAAATTCATTCCATGCACCAAAATGATCGATGGGACAGGGGTAGCTCTTGAGTATCTGAAACACCTCGTGCCTTGGTTCAGACTTCCCAAACAGATCATATCGGACCGTGATCCCCAGTTCACCTCTGCATTTGCGAAAGAAATGTGCAAAGCACTAGGAATTCAACAAAATCTATCCACAGCCTTTCACCCTTGTACTGATGGACAGACAGAGCGTATGAATGTGTGGATTGAACAATACTTGCAGCCTTGGACCTCAGGAAAACCCTCAGCTTGGAGTCAACTTCTCCCTGTTGCGGAATTTGCGCATAACTCCTGGAAACACAATGTAGCGCGCAAGTCCCCTCATGAACTTCTGATTGGAACCAAACCACAGGTGATTCTGAAACACTTAGAAGGACCGGTACCTGCCGCAGAAACACGCCTCCACCTTCTGGATGAATCTAGACAGTTGGCCCAGAAGCTTCTGCAAAACGTACAAAGTCGCAAAGATAACAAGAGACTGATGGAGATTAAAGAAGGAGATCAAGTCTGGCTAGAAGGTTGCAATCTTTCTATTGCCGGTAATCGCAAACTCTCCCCAAAGCGATATGGACCCTTCAAAGTCTTACAGAAGATAAGCCCTGTCGCTATGTGTCTTGATCTTCCAACATCGATGAAGATTCACAACGTGTTTCACATGGATCTCCTTTTACCATATAAGGAGATGGAGCAATATGGCACACCTTATACACGCCCACCTCCGATCATCGATAGCGAAGAAGAATACAAGATCAAGAACATTCTAGAAGCACAGCATTTTGGTAAGAAACGTAAACTCCAATACCTCATGCACTGGAAAGGGTACCCTCATTCTGATGACCAATGGATCGATTACAAGGACCTCAACACCCCAGATTCACTAGCAGATTTCTATCTGACCAACTCTGCTACGGCTGGACGGCCAACCATATAAAGACAACCATCGAAACCCCCAATCTATTCCCATCTCCCCATCGCTTCTTCACACTGGCTTCCCCATTTACAATCTTCTACGGTTACGACAAACGCTTTCAACAAAACCTGTTCAGTCTTCGCCGCACCAGTCCAACCTTCACCAATAACCTTGCCCAAATCTTTCAGAATCAATTTGAAGACATGACTGACACCAGCTCTGCCATCTTTGTACCCTCTCGCTCCTCATCACCCACTTGCGAACTTGCAGGTGGTACTCCTTACGTCGTCACCTCCCCTCCTCCTGACAGTCCCACTAGCTCCGAAGCGGCCTGGCCCCATCAGATGATGTTGGAACACGTCTCTACAATGCTTGGGGTTGATATCAAGGAAGTCTGTCGTCACTTCCCAGACAATCGTTCTCTTCTCCCCATCAACGTCCCTCCTCCTCGCCCGCTGACGCCAAACATCACGATCCCCTCCTCTCCCACTCTTCAATATCCAGGCACTGAACTGGAGAACTACGTCAACCCCTCCTACCCAAACAGCCCTCCATCCATCACTCTGTCCTCTCCCATTGACCCCTCAACGCTCATCATCATTGCAGAGGGCGAGCAATACAACAACGAAGAAGAATGGGAAAACCGCATTGAAGTACACCCCCAACTCCGTCGCACATTGCCCCGAGTCCCTCTAGCCGACATTACGCTGATTCGACAGGTGTCTCATTCCCTCGGAGACACAACGGACTATGAGGAGCTGGCCATGGTCCTCTATCGACAGGTCGCTGACCAAGACCAGAGGATCAAGGAGTTGGAAGAAGATGACAAAGAGAATCGGGCACCCTCCCCTTCTAACCCCCAGCCTAGCACCCACCCTGGTCCCAGCTGGCAAGACAACTTCGACGCTACTGGGACCCACCATCTCTTTGTCATCCCTCTAGGAGACGAGGACGTGATCGCCCTGTTTATTCGCTATGACCTCTGCAACCCCTTCCCCGAACTTCTAGCCATGAATGGACGTCATTGCGCCGTCCACTCTCGCCCTCTCCATGCCATCCCTCAGACATCTTGCACTTCTCTGCTATCGCCATGCAACGAGTTATTCTTTCACCCAGACCTAGAGCTGGCTAGGGGCATTGACTGGGCTGTCCTCCAAGAGGACGACCCCACTTTGGCCGGTGAGGTTCAACACTTCCGATCCCACAAAAAGGCTTGCGACCGCCTTGCCACACGTATGGGACAACTCCGCAAGTCCCTAGAAGTAGAGAGGCAAGCTCTCTATCGAAGTTCGGCTTGCCTCACCAGTGCCAATGCCTTGGGACGCCTTCAGCGTCACATCGACACCTCCCTCCACCTTGCCCCATCCTTCTCTACCGCGAGGGTCAAGAAGATTCGCGCCTCAGTTCACAATTGAGTCACCGAGGAACGCGCCTGCCACCCCAAAGAGTGCATGTGGTGCGGCAAGGTGGGCCACACCATCAACGATTGCTTCTGTATCAGTTTGTGCCATCACTGCTCATGCTGAGGACACACTGGGGTCGATTGCAAGGATCCCCACTGCATGTGCCTTGAGTACAGGGATTGTAAGGTGTACCCCACTCATCCTAACTTTGAACGCAGGTACTGCGCAGCGGTTGATGGTTGTGTTGATGACGTCTAAAGGACATTAACAAGGGGGTAATGTCACGGACTGCCCCGCTTAGCTAATCTCTTTCCTTCCTATTCTGTTTTCTTCCTTCCATATCTGTCCATGACTCCAGGCCACTTTGCCCATCGCTTACATACTTATCTATGGACTGCTCTTGCATTTTCCAGAGACTTCCATATGTTTCCATATGCTTCCATCTTGCTCTATGACCTTCTCCCACCTTCCAGTAGTTTCGGCTTGTACTTGTATAAGTACTGTACTTTGTAGCATAGAACGGCTTTCCTAAGCTTGTTCTATTTGTGCAATCAGACTTTGATAGTCTCTTCTCACTATTGAACGCATGCAGCTTCCATCAAATGAACCTCTCTTGCATTAGTCAGCTTTGCTGCTAATTGCCCTTGACTCCTCACATCTCGAGATCACATGCTAGTGTCTCGCTCAATTCCAAGTCATGCTTGACTTGTGTAATCTTCACTTGTCATCCTCCCTGTCACATGATGAATCACGTGACCGATTTCCCTTTTGGGAACGACCCCCTCTCGAAATCCGTCTTTGTAATCTTGCCTGAGATCCTCGAACCCCGAGATCCCCAATTCGATCTGACATGGTGGTCTGACCATGACATGTTGCATCAAATAACAGCCCCCTGGCATGACAAGCCCACACAGCAGGGCCAGTCCACCAACTCATCCGACCATAGCACCTCAAACAATCCCTGGGATGGGCTCACTTCATTGATAGCCGCTTTGCACAAACACAGTTATTATTTAGTTAATGTCATGTGCAATACATTTTGATTTCTGTTCTGTTCTGTATCATCACATGTAATCTGATCATCATTGATAATCACACCACCCATCACGTGCTGGGTTTCCTGACCTCTTTCACGTGGTTTCCACATCCTCTCACAATTTTTTTCAGCCCAATCGGAAACTGGGATCGGGCTCAGGCAATTAAAAGGAGTTATTTGGAGGTGTTTTCAGTTAAATTTCACTTTGGTCAATTTTTTTAGAATGATATTTTTGAAAAGTGTTTATTTGGGCCTTTCACACAAAATTACATCTTTAAACAAATTTGTTGATTTTTGGTGTCTGGTACTGTATATCCAATAAGGAGGTCAAAAGGTGTTTTCTTTGTGGTTGCTGAAGGCCATGAATTTTTCGTATATTGAGCAAGTGGGAGCCATGCGTGCCAGTTGTTCTGCTGTGTGCCACAGAAGACCCGGAGGTACTGTTCTAGGGTCTGATTGGTTCTTTCACTAGATCCGTTGGTCTGGGGGTGGTATGCTGTGCTCATGTTCTGCTTGATGTGAAGAAGCTTGCAAAGTTCCACAGCAAACTTCGATGTGAAGCGAACATTGCGGTCCGATATGATTTTGCGGGGTATGCCATAATGCGGGGTTATGTAATTCAGGTATAGAAGTGTGACTCCTTCTGAGTCTATTGCCTTGTTGCAAGGGATAAAGATAGATGCTTTCAAGCAATCTGTGTCCATGACCGTGAGAATGGTGTCATATCCACCTGACTGTGGGAGTTTAGTGATAAAATCCATTGCGACTGTTTCAAAGGGGCGAGCATTCTCTGCAGGAGTAATTGGAAACAGTGGTGGATGGGTAGGATGGGTGTTAACTTTTGTCATCTGGCAGGTAGCGCATCCTTTGATGTATTTGGTGACAAATGTCTTCATGTTCGGCCACCAGTAGTACTGCAAGAGAAGCTGCAGTGTCTTGGTAATCCCGGGATGGCCAGCTGTCACATGATCGTGGAAAAGGGAAATTACCCCCCTTCTAAGTGTGTTGTCTGCCACAACAACCAAAGCGGTCCTGTGATGCCAGTGGGTTCCGTCCAATAGGGTGAGGTTATGTAATGGTGCCCATTGCTTGAGTTCTGATTGGTGTGGATATTGTCCTGTTTTGACTTTGCTGTCCCAATTGTCATGGATACTATCTATGTCGAAGATGCGGATGTGCGTCTCTTCTCCACTGGGCCGCCCATTTCTGGGGTTCCTCCCAACCATGGAGGTGTGTTGCTTGCAGAAGTACTGGTCTGGCCATACAAGTACTTTGTCATTGTCTGGGTTTGGTCCTTCATAATCTGGTTGTCTAGACAAGGCGTCTGCTCTGTTTGTTGCTCCAGGTTTGTATTCTAGTAAGATGTTGTACTGTTCCCATTCGGGTATGTAACCAGCAACACGCGGGCCGATTTTCCAGGGATCTCTATAGTAGCGTAAGTTGGCGTGATCTGTGTACACCAGGATGGGGATATGAGTTCCTTTGAGCAAGTGCGTCCAGCAGCAAAGTCCTCTCATGATGGCTAGGAATTCGCAGTCATAGATAGGGTAGTTTTGCTCTGTTGTGGTGAATTTCTGGGAATGGAATCCCACTGGTTGATGTGGTCCTGGTTTTTCTGTGCCATTTGCATGCATAGTTGGTGGATCTCTTTGGTACAAGATCACTCCTGTGCCGATCTGTGAAACGTCCACTTCTAGCTCGAATTGCCTAGAAGGGTCTGGTTTGACTAATACTGGTGAATTGGTTATGAGTGTGATTATTTTGTCCTGTGCTTCGCATTGTGCTGGTCCCCATTCAAATGGGATGTCCTTGCCTGTAAGCTTGGTGATAGGTGCAGCAATGATTGAGAAATTCTTGCAGAACATTCTGTGATATCCGGCGACGCCTAAGAATCCTCTAGCTTGTCTAAGATTGAGTATGTCACGTGGGTAGTTGCATAGTCCTGCAACTTTAGCTGGATCGATAGTGACACCTTCTTTTGAGATTCTAACGCCGAGGAAGTCCATTTGCGGTTGTAAGAAGACTGATTTTGACAATTTGAGGTGAAGTCTGTGCTTTGCGAGTAGATCAAATAGGAAGTGGATGATCTTGATATGTAGCGCTAGGTCCTTGAGTAATGTGCCAATGCCGCAGTCATCCATATAGTTCTTGAATATTTCCCTGATGTTGTGTATGCCTTTCCTCTTGAGGTGCTTGTAGAGCTCTTCGAGGATACTGTTCATAAATCGTTGGAAGCTGGCTGGGGAGTTTGACATGCCAAAGAACATGACCTTTGGTTCATAAAGGCCACAGCGCGTTTTGAATGCCCCTTTCCACTCATCGCCTTCCTTGATTCGGATGTTGTTATAGCCCCATCTGATGTCGAATTTGCTGAATATCTCCATTCCCTGCAAGTCTTGGATACATTGTGCAAGGTTTGGAAGTGGTGTGACATCTTTGTGGGTAACAGCATTGAGAGGCCTATAGTTGATGATATACTGGGTTTCCTTCGAGTCCTTTTTAGGGACACTGAAGGTCGAGAAGCCGTAGGGAGAGTGGGATGGTACGATGTAGCCTTTTGCCAAGTTTTCATCTAGGAATTTGTCCTCTGCTTCCTGTTCTTTGCGGGACAAGGGGTAGACTTTGCAGTTAAAGCTGGCTGGTGCGGTGTCCATTAGTTCGATTTTGTGGTCTCCTTCTCTGCGCGAAGGCAGGAATTTGTTGGCCTCTTCATCCAAAAATAGTAGTGTGTGATGTTTGAATTCCTCCAGGAGGGTAACTTCCTCCTTCCCATGTTCCATTGCATACTTATGGGCCATTTCGATTGCGTTATGTGTGCGTTTGATTTCTGCTGGGCTGCCCATTTCTGGGGTTACTCCCGTCCACAGAGTGTACTGTGTGCAAGCTATAGTGATGCGTTCCAGAAGTTTGTTTTTGTACTTTTTGAGTTTCTGGAAGGTTTCGAGTTTAAGCATCTCCATTTTGATTTGTGGTCCGCATAACTGAGCATTAGTCCAGTCGATATCTGGGATGAAGGCGCGAAACCAGGGATAGCCTAAGATAAATCTGTCTTTTCCTAGATTTGAGACATAGAAGCGTTGCCGCTCTTTCCTGTTTCCTTGTTTGACCATAAGGTCGCATGTGTGAGTGATGGTGCCATGACAGTTATCAGTTCCATCCACATTGAATACAGGTCTGGGAATAGTTAGTTTCTGAGTTCCCAGCCTAAGCCTAGCGACAGTTTTGTAGTCGATAAAGTTTTCTGTAGCACCAGTGTCCAGTAGTGCTGTTTCTTCCGCTTGCCCTTGATAGTGTGATAGAATGAAGTTTATTTGAATGTGATTGAGTCGGCTAATGTACACACTATTGAGACCGATGGCCCTAGCTACAGTGGCTAGTTTAGGGCCCTTTAAAAACCCGATGATGTATTTCCTAGGATGGCGTCCTCCAAGAAGGAGAGTTTGAATTCTTCATCCATGGCTTGGAATGCATCGCTCCTAATCATTTCATTGACAAGCTTTGGGGTGATGTCATTTATGGTGATTTCTCTGGTGCGGGTCTGGTTACTGGTGTTAGCGGTGCTTCTGCTGCTCTGGGCGCGGTCCACTTGTTTCTTGCAACAATCTCTGGCACGGTGCCCTCTTTTGAAACAGTAAAAACAGGAGTTGTTGGCTTGTAACTCCGCTTTCTTGGCTTCGGAAAGTTCTGGTCCTCTACCAGTGACATTGGTAGCAATGGTAGTGTCAACATCCATATGGTGTCCTCCTTGGGATGTGGTGAGACGTTGTCCTCCTCTTCCGCGTGACTGCTGCTGTGGTCTGTGGGGTTTCTGGCCAAGTGCAGCATAGTATCCTTGGTGTAAATTGGTTCTATATTCTTGGGTGTGTTTCCACCTGAGGTTACAGGCACGTGCAGTGTCTTCCCATGGTTGGAATGTGGTCCAGGGGTTCCTTGGATCATAGCCTTGACTGTTTATTATGGCTGTGGTTAGACCTGTCGGGAACTCACTACTTTATGGGTAGTGAGACTCGACAACGGCGCGGAGTTGAAGGTGACTGATCCAAAGGAGCAGCAAGGAGACGTTGAGGAGGAAGAGACAGAAGGTGAGAAGAGGTGGGACGAAGTAGACGGAGGGGTGAGCTGCTGACGATGAAGGAGCTTTGAAAGGCTCCAGTGTGGGCATTGACAAGAGAACAGTCTAAGGACTGTTCACCTAAATTCGTAGGTCTTATATACTAATACAGGGTGGTCTGTGCGCAGTTTAGGGTAGGTAAGTTTACAGGTAACGGGGGACTGCGCAGTCAATG
>Ga0307510_10000225_pt1 | contig 50559 bp, 73 predicted proteins | sample 12_EM_MG_FD_207224 | JGI IMG/M metagenome (GOLD analysis project Ga0307510, IMG submission 207224) | Populus trichocarpa ectomycorrhiza microbial communities from riparian zone in the Pacific Northwest, United States - 12_EM | ecosystem: Host-associated > Plants > Roots > Unclassified | place... | reverse complement strand
CAGAGGGGGAGAGGTTGCATTATAATGTGTGCAGGCCTACAAGTTTGTTGAAATCATGGTGGGACATTATTACAGAGCATTGTGGATATTGTGGGCTACATTACAAAGGTGCTACATGGACACCTCCTTACTTCAGATTCCTCAAGAGGGAGAGTCGTGAGAGGGGCGGGGATGTGAGTCGAGCCAAGTTTGCCTGCATGCAACAAGATGCCCTCGAGAACTACCTCATTGACCTCATTCGTGCTGTGGTGAGTGTCTTGACTAGACCATCGACTTGGCCTGGCTGAGCTTTTCCTGTACAGATGTTTCTTCCCACGTCGAACAGTCTCACTGGCTTCCTGGAAATTTCTGCACTGTCTATCCACCTTGCCCAGTCTGGTGGTGCACAGTACAAAGTAGGTTATCTCTGGATCGTCGCCTCTGGCAACAAGGGTGGTGGCTTTGGGCGAAAATCAGCTAGCCGTTCTCAGAAGAGGAAGCAAAAGTGGTGTGCGATCCACGATTCATACCTCGTTGCAGTTAAGGAGCCCAGTGAACTTGTCATCTGGGACGTTTTCCTGCTAGATGCCGATTTTAAGATCAAGAGATCGACCCGGTATTATTGCCAAGGACTCAACCTCTTACACAGCGATTCCATATGGGGGTAGTGAGACAGCAATGAAGGCCAACCCCACAGGATCGACTTTAGTCAGGGCTACAGTGGTCTCCCTACCCACCAACGCATCTGACATAGGTCCGATACCCATGAAACCCACAGCTGGGGTGAGGGTTTTTGATGGGTAAATTATCCTGACCCTGACCCGGACCCGACTGCACCCTACCCAGAACCCGCCGGGTTTACCCTACCCTTGCCAATCCCTAGGACTCCTCCCTCTGCAGCCCCAAAAGTGAGTGTCCTGCACCCTTTACCTTTCCTGACCGGTCCCTCCCTCTGCGGACCCCCGCTTGTCGGTTCCCCTCGTGAGGTCGCTCTTTCCCTGTGTCCCGACGTATCCTTCCTCTGTGGTCTCCAGAGGTGAGTGCCTTTCCCTGGGTTGCATCCTTTCCATGACCTGACATATCCTCCCTCTGCAGCTCCAGCTTGTGAATGCCCCTTGCGAGGTCGCGTTCTGTCTTTCCGAATCAACGGGCACTCGTTCGCCCTTTCGCATCGGTGGCACGGTGCCTCGACCCCATGCCACCTCGCCATGCGGCGGCCTTATCACGCACCCGCTCACCCTGCCCCGCCATACGCCCCAGACTCTAACGCCTCAGGTGCTGCAGCGGTGGCTTTTATCAGCCCCGCCAGCAGACCCAACGCCGGAAGTGCCCTCAGCCATGGCAAGTGCAGCGCCCACAGAGGGCAGCGCTCCCCCTCATCTGTGCGTACCAACACCTGAGGGTCTGACATCCCTCGCATCTATGTCGGCCCTCATGACCGTGCCAGCGAGCCGGAGAGGGTCAGGAGATACGGGAGACAGGTGCGTTTGCCACCGCTGATCACGCTCCCCCTCATCCCTCCCGACTTTCAGCGGTTGCGCTGGCGCCAGCGTTGTCGACCACAGACACCCTCATTTTGTCGGTATCATATATCGCTGCGCCTCTGGGATGCAAACTCTCGCGTCGCTGTCACCGCCGCCGCCGCTGTCATCATCGCCCTCATCGCCGTCGCCACTGTGGCTGCCAACACCAAGGCACCATGCAGCAACGGACGCACCCCACGACGCACACCTATGACCTGCCCGCGCGGATGCATGCGCTCTTGCTTTTGCTCAAACTGCGCAGCCTCGTCATCCTGACGCGCAAGCAGTACACCCCATGCGCGCATGGCCCTGACGCCATCGTTGGGACCCACACGCGAGCCTCAGAACTCGCCAACCCCCAAACCGCTCAGTCTTGTCATCTCGACGTGCAAGCAATTCACTGCATGTGCGCACGGCACCGACGCCATTGTTGAGGCCAACGTGCGAGCCTCAGAACTCGCCAATGCTGCCCAGTTCAGCAGCGGAGGAACTTATGGCGTGACGCCACAGACTGAGGACGAAAATGGCGGCAACGGCAGGGCAAATCGTGCTCGCTGTCAGGGACAACGAGCGATGCCGGACTTGCATCACCGGGGGCTACCGGGGGCGGGGCACATGCAGGACGGTAGCCGCTTGCCAGCTCCGGGTTTCCAAGAGGGGGGAGTTATAATGCAGCAGAATTGTGAGGTGAGTGCATTATAATGGTGCTTCTTGAAAAGGGACATGCACATCATAATTTGTGCAGCCCTACAAGTTCCTTGGAACCATGGTGGTACATTATTACAGACCATTCTAGATTTTGTGGGCTACATTACAAAGGAGCTACATAGACTATTGGCATATCACCCTTATGCATGCCCTTCATCTGCTGATTCTCAAACCCTGAACATCTCAACACCTTCCTCTACTACTGTACTACACTGATCCCTTGTGGTACAGCAGAGCCTCAGTAGAAAGCACCACCATCGTGTTCGTCTATCTGCCACTCCATGTCTACCATGTCTACCATGTCCACCAATTCATCTTCTTCTCTGCAGTCCCTTCCACATGCTCCTGTGCGGCGCACTGATTCGTTCGGTGAGACCTGCAAGTCAATGAAGTGCACTCCCTTGTTCAGCATTGCTGCAAAATACTAGGACATGAGTTCTGATGAAGACAAGAACCTTTGCACAAAACAGATGAAGAAGGCGCGTCATGGTGCTGAGCATCAAACCAAAAAGACACCGTCGATCCAGGACGAAAGTCGGGCTTGTTGGCCTTGTATGAACCTTCAGAGAAATCCTTCCATGCTTGGCCCTGAGCTCTCTCACCAGTCTTCACAGCCTACCATGTGTCCACAGCCTGCATCTGCCGACCTACTGGGGACAATACCGGCTATGGGCGCTCACCAGTCACCCTCCCCCACCTAATCATTCTCCCCATACTCCCTGTACCCAGCATACTCTTCGGCATATGTGCCCTTTCCCCTCATACACCTCACGCCGCAAAGACACCTTGATGTCGCCAATGAGAGGGATGTTGTTGTGCAGGTTATGGAAGCGATGGACGATTGAGGGACACTCCGATGGGAGCAAAAGGTGTTGGAGGGAGAGTAATCAATCGTGCACTTGGCTGCATTGATGTCCTCGATGGGACACTTTTCTCTTATCTTGACAGACAATTGACACTTCTTGTATAGACGTATGTCATAGCGTTGCATGTGGACTCTTTAGCCTGTGATATTCTGCATTTTTCTACTTTTGCGTTTATTATCTTCGTTGCTGATCGCTCCTTGAGTACTTATACTGCATAGTTTCTACCTGTAAACCTCAGTCTTCTGTTTCTCAGACTGAGGTTAGTACCACACACGTTTCTTGTTCACATACTGTAGCTAACTTTGACCCAGCATCTCATGTTCATTCTACAGGTACATAGCTTCGCGAATATAGTCTTCTGTTTCTCAGACTGAGCGTCTCACATTTGTTCTACAGATTATGAGACCTGACTGCTCTCATGCCTTGCCACATAAGATACGCCAGATTGAGGGGGTGTGTTGGACATGCAATCTGCTCACATGTTAAGTGACAAAGAAGGCAATCCAGCTTGATCCCTCAAGGCTAGGTAGCTCAGTGGTAGAGCACCTGGAATATAACCAGTATGCCTGGGTTCAATCCCCAGTCTGGCCAATTTCTTAGGCTATGCAGGTTCATGGGCCCTGGGTGACAAACCCAGAGGCTGTTATCATGACCTTGGGCTGCAGCAGTGTTGCACTTCTTGCAATAAAAGGAGGGTGAGGGGGAGTGGAGCAACTTAGAACACTTCTGGCTTTCGGAAGTATTGAACGTTATTGAATGCACAGGGTTTTGTAAAAGCAAAAGAGAACACTTTGCTACTATTCTTGAGCCAGTACTGTAGCCTTTTTATAAGTTACAAGTATTCTAGCATCATCAGCAGTAAATGTAAGATGGGACATTGAGAACAATACTAAGACATGAAGCCATTGTAAAGAATTGTGTCAGTATGTCAAGAAATGGCAACAGTCATGCTTGACTCTGGTACAGTAGAACATTCAATCTTGTAAGGGATTTTGGGGGTTGTTGAAAGGAAAAGTTGAGACCTATTCTTTTGAGATAGGAAGCAAAGATAAGCATAAAACAGATTGTTGAATCGAGATGTTACCAAAACCAGATGGATACAAGATTCAGATCTTGAAACAAAAGCCCTTGATGAAGAGGGGGGTTCCAAAAATTACAAGTTGCACTAAGGCGATCTCAGTTTAGTTGAGTGTGATGTGGCACAATGCACACTCCCCCAGCTCGACCTGGCAGAATGGAACTCTGCCACATTGGTGTGCCACTGTGACTGGTAGCACTTGCGTGTGCTAGGTCTGCAGGATGGGCTCAGTGCCTCTGTTTTCCACTTTGCCAATCAAGTTATTGCTGAGAAACAACATTGCCCTCATGGCACAGATCGCGTCAAGTTCTGAAGGCTGCTCTGACAACTGGATTATGGATTCCGAAGCACCCCAGAACATGTGCGTGCCCTACTATATCCCCATTTTCCCTACTGACATCATCCTCTGTGATGAAAGCTCTATCCAGGCCACTGACATTGGCAGCATTCCTGTTCGCATACATGCTGATGGCAAGTCCTTGTCTGTGGTATTGCAGGACCTCATGTGGACAGCAACCATCACCCCAGCCAAGTTGGCACATATCACAGTACTTGATGATTTTCCTTGACAAAGGCAATGATGATTCCCCTGACATGGCATTGTTCACAGACCTCATTGCCAGAGCATGCAACCTTACCCACAAATATGCCAATGCCTCCACCCCTAGCAATACTTAATACCTGGCTGACCCAAAGGACCTTGGTGCAAGCTTGCCACTGCCACGCCTCTCACAACAGTTGCCCCTGTTTCCAACCATCTGAACTTGGTCTCTCTGCCAGCGTCCACACTCCCAGTTCATGAATGCATGAAGCTTTGAAGTCCCATTGGTCTTACTATCTCTGCTTTTGCCTCCAAATCCCCCTTCTGCTCAGCCTGCAAAACAAAAGCTTTTATCTGCATGCTTCAGACCCTTTCTCTCAACCTTACCAATGCCGCCCTTGTTCCTGACCTTGCTGCTGCTGCTATCTAGGGATTGGCACAGGTCACCCTGAGGTGGTTTGAGAGCAACCCCAACCCTGACCTGGTAAAACCCTGACCCACTCTCACGGGTCCGGGTTTTTTCAGGTTCAGGTGGTCACTAGGGTCGTCTGGGTCAGGAAAACCTGCCTGGGTAATGCAGCGGGTCAACGATGCTGCTGAGATGAGCAATCACATCGTTGAACAAATTGTGAGGGGTGAGCAGGATTGGAGGCGGTGTGTCAAGTGTGGCCTTGCATAACTTGTGAGTTGGGGCAGAGGGCATAGCATCCTTTGGAGGGGCTGGAGGCAGCTCTTCTGGCTTGTTTAGCAGTGGTGATATGAATGGAGGGGCTTGATGAATGATGTTGAGCAGTGGGATACAGATGCACTTGTGCTCCAGTTTGTTGTCATACATGATGCTGGGGTGGTTCCAAATGAGTGAGGTGGTGCTAATGATGTCAAAGGAGTCAGAGCGTTCAGTGGTGCTGTTGCTATTGGCAACATTGAAATTGAGGGAGTAGGCTGCATTGACAAGGCTGATGTTTTTGAAGTCACTGTTGCTGCTAGTGATGGCATTGACGGTGTGGATTGTGCACCAGGTGATGTCAATGAAGCTGGTGGCATTGCTATTGGTATTGGTGCTGCTGCTATCAGCAGTGGTGTTGGCATTGATAATGTGGGTGTTGTTGACAAGCCTATTGCCATTGCTGCTGCTGGTGTTGCTCTTGCTGTTGTTAGAGATCTGAAACGCGCGGAGCGTGATTCTCAGTCTCGAAAAGAAAGGACTAGATTTCCGTAGCTAACCTGAAACGCACGGAGCGTGATTCTACCGAATGATTAGCTACAGTCTGTGGTACATAGGAATGAAAAGGTTCTCACCTCAGTCTCAAAAAGAAAGGACTGAGGTGCTGGTCTGCAAAACAGCAGGAATATAAGTGTCTACCTTATGCATGCCAAAGGAAGTGTAGTTCTAAAGAAGGTATATGCATAACTACTTATGTCCAAGAGAACAATCACAAGCGAATGAACAATATCATATGAAAGTGTCAATCTTTCCAGCATCTTCCAGCACACGCACCTGCATCTCCAACAGCTGTTGGTGTCAAGGGTGCAGATAGTGTCAGTGGTGTTGACATTGACATTGCTGCTGCTAGTATCAGTGGTGTTGGACTGTCGATATTGCTGGTGCTGCTGGTGGCAGAGTTGGCAGTGTTGGATGTACTGTTGCAGTTGCTGCTGCTGCTTTTGATGATGGCATCAGCGTTGGTGGTGTGAGTGATGTCATCAATGTTGGTGGCAATGTTGGGAATGCTGTTGCTGTCATTGAGGTTGCTGTCCATGTCTGTGCTGATGCCAAGACATGGGTCATTGAGGGGGCACTCTAAACATTGAGGAGACAGGGGGTGTTGCACTACATTGGCACATCTTGAGTCAGCTGAATGCTGTGGGGTGGTGAGGGCAGGTGGTTTACACAAAGCTGGTGGGGGGAACTGCACTGGCATCGGAGGCTGTGAAGAGTCTCCACCTACTAACTTCCAAGAATTGAGATAGATCCAAGACCCACAAGACCTGGCGCCTGGGTCTGGGTCATTGGCAGGGTGGAATATCTCCACCCTGACCCTGACCTGTCTACAACCTGAACCAAAACCCAACGGTCTACACCACCTGTGACAATCCCTAGTGATACTAGACATGTGGCATCAGTTATATGGCTCTTGTACTATAAAACCCATTACCTTAACATCTGATATTCCAGTATTATCAGTTTTATGCTGAAGAGCTGAATAGAAGTCATATGCTATGACTTTGCCTTGGAGGGTGAGGAGGTGAAATGTATTAAGAATGTCAAAAGTAAAGGGACTTTTTGGCCAAGTTGTAGTTGATGGAAAGCAGCGGAACCTTAGGAGCTGGATATAGTGGCTAAGCATGGTTCCAGCTGCATCAGCACAAGCACAAAATTGAACATCAACAACATGGATGCCAGAGAGATCAGCAACAACAAAGTCCTTCTGAATTGGTCCAGGACAGGGGCAAGATAGACTTCTATGGCCAAGCTGGATGACAAGGCCTTGCTTTTGTAAAGAAGTATCCTTATAAAAGCTGCATGTTTAGTGCTGAAGGGGTTTTAAGTGTGAGGTTTGAATAAGTAGAGAGGTAGTGCATTTATGGTACCTTAATCTGGTGGAAGGGCATAAGCTGGTGGCTGATAACCAAGCATTGGTGGCAGTAGTGCATACAATATGCACAGTCGATGCATGAGAAGTTCCCATTACTGCCACAGCCCACACAAGGTGTAGCTTGCAGGCTCCTCATATCAAGACCTCTTCTACACATTCAAAGGTGCCAAGAAACTGGCAACCTTTCTTCTCTGCAGCAATTCACTTCTCTGCCCACTCCCTGAACGCCCCAATCCCCCTTAACTCACTTAAGGTCTAGCCTTGATGGCTGATGGCTTCGCCCGCACCCCTGCATTATATTCACCCTCATAGCCTTTAACAAATGTATTTACCTGAACCCATATATTAATCTAGTTGTACACCCTTGTATAATGTGTCTTGTTGCCTTGCAGCAGTTGACAATAAACAACAAATTCAAAAAAAAAAAAAAAGGTGTAGCTTGCAGTCCTTCTCAGCCATCATGCCAAAGCATTTCATTGAGGTAAGCCTGTCGGTCCTCAAGCCATTCATTCATGACGTTTGTTTGGGTTTGTTGTTCAGGGCCCTTTGTCCCTTCCAAATCTTTATCTGCAGAATCATAATTCTCAGCCAGCATGTCAGATTGGTTCATTTGTTTAGCAAGTAAGGCATCAGTGGATTCTAGCTGTATAGCAAGTGATACCTCTGCAAGTTGCTCTAAAGATGGGGCTGGTGTGGAAATATATGATGTTGAGGTACTAGTCCAACTTCAACTGCTATCATTTTGGTGCAGCCTGACTGTGCAAACATGAGCCATGTGAGGTCGACTAATATGTAGACTAGTTGATGACTTCTTCTTTGAGGATGTCATAGTAAAGAGCTTTGATGAGTATGAGGTAGAACTGGTGGTTGAATGTGTCCATGTCAAAGCTATGAGCTGATCAAACTTAGATAACACTTGTGGCATTTGCATGGTCCAGCCACATGACACCTCTCAAACCACCATGTTGTTTCCTCTTATGGTTGTTCTCACCTTGCTTACCTTGCCTTTGGCCATTGACAGTGGCAGTTGTAGCTGAAACAATGCTGGTAAGGGAGATGGCCCGGTTCAATTGAGCTAAACTTCATCATTATTTGCTAAGACAGTACTATGGTACCTGAGTCCAGTACTTAAAGTTCAGTTTTACTGCTCTCTCTAGTGTCTAAAGGCCTTTGTCAGCTGGCAGTTAAAGCCAGGCAACAGTCCTATAGTTACTGCATACATCAGGAAGACCCCTCTTTTGCTTTTTTGCTACTTTCAGTGCTTTTATTGCTTTTTTTGATTTAAAAAAGTAAATTTTTGGAAAGTACCGACTACTTGTGAAAAGCCAACCCCTACACTTTTCATGTACTTTTTGTTCACTTTTTCACTACCACTCTACTTTTTTTACAACTGCTCTACTTTTTTACATCCACTCTACTTTTTCATGCAATGTTACTTGTGAAACAGCATGTACTTTGATTGAAACACAACGCACTCATCCACGCACATGCGGGAGCGAACTGAGGGATTTGTAATTAGGGAACGGCCATTACTTGGACTTGGTAGCTTTGGAATCAGGCTGTTCGGGTCAATGTTCAGTTTCGTCCGTTGAATCTGCGGTGCGAGATAGAGATCCAGCTGTTGACTAAAGCATCAATGGTCCTTTTTGAGTATGACCGCCTGTCTTAATAGCACACATAATGGGGAAACGACGCAGATCCAATTGTCCACCAACAAAACCTATATTTGCAGCTAAGAACACAGCCCGAGTCTATGGGTCTACGGGTGGAAATATAATAACGTGGGAGGGCTGGGCGAGAATGGAAAATGATGATGGATTTGAGGTGTTTAAAAGATGGCGAAAGATCTGCAATCTAGTGATGGTATTAGTAGTACATGCATAGCAGAAAAGTCGGGGAACGGACTAGACATCGGAATTAGATGACGCAGCTCGGAACTGATACCCTGAGCCCTGAGCTTTCTTGTCTGACCGGTTTGCTTCCTGTCCCCTCTTGCACTTGACGCTCTTACACTGGTAAGCAATCATGTCAGCGGCATTGCGAATGTCCCCTTCAATGACCTGAAGCTTTTCTGGCCCGATAACCAAGACATCACGCATATGCATGTCACTAAACTCTTCCCATTGGTCCTTACTGAAGTTGGTCGACTTCGTCAACCTGCCGTCTTGACCCCAAACTTTGATAATGCTACTGCCCCTGTTCAGCCTTGCGTTATCATGGCTCTCCTTGGTGATGTACCCATTGGCCCACAGCTAGAGAGCACGATGCACCTATACATCGTGAATATACTGAGTGTCATGCATAAAGGGAAACATACCGAGGTTGCACTGAGAATAAGTGCAGCGTAGGGGAAATAACCGTGATCAACAAAACCTAAGACATCGACGGCGCCCTCGAAGTCAACCCAGCACTGCGCCATGGTCTGAATTACCAGACAGCCTTGATAGCGACCACCTTGCTTGACCTGTATTACTTTCAGTGCATAGGCTGGTATAGAGATTGTCACTTTATATACCACTGGTTCTCCATTTTCCACTGTATCCCTTGTCTTGAGATAATTGTAGCGATGTTCATGGAGCAGGTAATCTGCGATTTCCTGCCGCTCTTCAGTAGTTTCCAGGCGAAATGAATCCATGAAGTTGCCAACAACAGCAAGTCCATTTGAGCCGATCGCGTTGCACCACTCTGTAAGTCTCTGTAAGGACTGAGAATAGTCAGTGGATATAGTTAATAAGACACGGAGCATAATGAATCAACATACCACATCATGAACAGCATCGTACCTCTGAACTAGATGCTTTATTTTTTTCTGGCCATCAGGACTTCCTTTGTAGACCACGTTCCAAATTTCTTGGAGTGATATGAGGGTGTCCTGTAATGTGAGGGTCCAGATGTCCTTGTTTGAGCCACCAACATATCGGAGAAATGTTGGGAGAAATGTGTTTGTCCACCTCCCATGTTCAAGCGCGCCCTTGGGAAGTTGCGCATTGCCTTGTTGCTTGGAGGGTTTCTTCTCTCAGTTGTCTTGGATGACAACTGTGATCCCGCGACGTATATCAAGGCTCTCCTTTGATAGTGGGATGCCAATAAGTGATTAAGTTATCGGGAACTTGTCAAGGACCCACCTTGCTCATCCGTGCAGCAACCAGTGCCCTTACTGTCGGGAACTCACTACTTTATGGGTAGCAAGACTCGACGACGGCGCAGAGTTGAAGGTGACTGATCCAAAGGAGCAGCAAGGAGAAGTTGAGGAGGAAGAGGCAAAAGGCGAGGAGAGGCGGGACAGAGTAGACTGTCAAAGGGCAAGCTGCTGACGAAGGGGGAGCTTTGAGGGGCTCCAGTGTGGGGGTTGACAAGAGAACAGTCTAAGGACTGTTCACCTAAATTCGTAGGTCTTATATACTAATACAGGGTGGTCTGTGCACAGTTTAGGGTAGGTACAATTACAGGTAATGGGGGACTGTGCAGTCGATGCGCAGTAACTGCGGATTACATTATACATCTCGATTAGGGACTAGCCCCAATGAGTCACATCTTCATTGATCGAGTCGCGTCGTGTGTTTGTTGATTGTTTAGTGGACGCGTCTTGTTGATCGTTCCCACGATCTGCCACGTGTTGATCAACGGGTTAGACGCGCGTCCGAAGCGCATCTTGTTATGTGACATTGTTGATGACCAATTCCTTGATAGGTCATGTGTTATCTTCCCAGGGTCACAGGGTCGTAGGTTCCCAGGGTCACGTGCTGATAAGTCACGTGATATATGAATGGTGGAGGGGTCACGTGATGGGTCACATGTAGGGTCATGTGATATGTTCCCACGGTCACGTGATGCTGAAGTCATGGGTTTGTAGCTGAGACTGGGGGGCGCGAGTACCGCTCGCAACACTTACAGGGCTTGAAGCGGCATCAGCCTGCTCCAATGTATCATCCTCATCTTCACTCAGCCCTCCGTAATACGGATTGGATACCATGCCCTTGTTGTCGGCACTGCTAGCAGATTCGAGGTCTTCAGCCCGATGTTTTGTACCAGGCGCTGATTTTTTCCTGCCAGTGAGGACCTCAGCAGTTGAGCCAACGACAACCGCACAGGAGGAAGACTTGGTGATGGCAGCGGAGGGAGGGGCAGCAGTTTTCATCAGGATCAGATTGGCCTTCGAGTATGCAGAGTGGATAGAGCTTGCAGCAGATGTCCTCTGCCTCTTAGATGGCAGCTGTGGAAGTCCTTGGGTCCATTCCTTGATGCAATTCGCTACGTTTTTCTTCGTGGCAGGTGTCTCAAATCTGTGGTTGTGGAAGAAAAGTGATGTGGCATTGAGCATAAGGTAAGGAGGAGACATGAGTCAAAGTGAACTTATGTTTGAATACGACCAACCTTGCCCTGAATGGTAGTTTACAATTAACGCACATCATTATCAAAAGAAGAATCATCTTTGCACCCCAATTGCCAAATTTAGTGCTTCCTTGCGGTTTTCCATGATCACGTCTTGTAAATCTGCCTTCGGCTTGGCAACCTTTTTCTTCCCTTTTACCCCCACCTTTGTTTTTTCCTTTGTCACCAGGTTTGGCTCTATGACTTTCATGTTGATATCGGACGCGTCATCATCCATAGGACCAGCTAAGATCTGTGGCTCTTCGGAATCGCGCGCTCATTTCCTTGTGATACCATGGGACTGGGCCACATCTGTGCGATTAGGATGTCAGTTTAATGCCTGCAAGCGACGGTGTCATCCTGGTGCAGCGGTGAGTACTACCTGTCAGTGTCGTCTTGGCCCCACTCCGCATGATGGAGTTAACTGCTGTCGACTTTCCACCATTGCCCATGTCCTTTAGTTGGGGTCAATCTGGTTGAACATGCCTTGGCTTGGGCCGCTGGGGGGGGGTTGCATATTCTTCTTCAAGTTGGGTGGAGTACTCCAAGTCTGCATGGACGGCATCGAGGTGCATCTTTGCCACAATATTCTGCAGGCGGACTTATTGTTTATCAGAACAGGTCTCATGGATGGGAAGTTGTGTGAACCATGACATACAAGGGATCCCTGGCATCTGTTCCGCATGCTCACCAGCAGTATCAGCTAGGGCATTTACTTCAACGGGTTTGTCGGCTGCATGAGTAGGTTCTATTCATATGGTTCAGGTGTGTTGAAAAGACTTAGTAAGTTTATGCTACTCACCATCCTTGTATTCTGAATCTCTACTGAATGCGTTAATTGTGTTTCCCTAGTTGCCAAAGTTAAAACCTGTCACTTACTGTCCACTACAAGTACTGTTGCTGACAGACGTTCCTCCCACAATGGTGTGCTGTTCTGTGGAGATACAATCAGCCTATTAGTCGTCAGTGGGGCTATCAAAGCATATACTTACCTGGAACTTCGTCTTTCTGGTAGTGGGGGTGCAATGAGCAAGCAGCTTCACTCTGTTTCAATTGTTTATTGTTGAGCTCTGCCAGCTTGGAGGCAAGAGCTCTCATAGCTGCGACGTCGACTTCCTTTGAAGCGCTGGATTGCTTCGTTGTTTTGGGACCCTCCTTTTTTTTGGCTTTCTTACTCAGCTTCTCCTTGGCTGCCTTGGTGACAGTGGCTGTCTTTTGTGTCTGAGTCGAGGGCTGGGTAACTTCTACCTTGTCCTCCTTGTCAATGCTACCAGATTTGAACTGTTTCACAAGTCTGGCCATTTTGTCTTTGGCTCCACCCCTCGTCGACATTCTTCCAGTGGGCTCATTAGCGGTGGACATAGTGATGATGGTGGGTTCGACTTGGAAATGGCGAGGGTTGAAGTTGAGTTAAAGGTCCCCGTTCTTTTGTGCACCTGTGTTTCAATAGGTTCATTTTCTTTTTGAAATTTATTGCCACTTTTTTTCGCTAAGTCCGCTCCTTCCTCCAAGAACTCTATACATTTTTTCAGACTTTATGTGACTTGCAAAGGCTGTATTCTGTTACTTGCATGTTGCTGCGCCAGGAAGAAGAAGCTAGACTCATCGGCTCATGTATTCCTTGTCCATTCCTGGGCTGTCTGAGATACTTTCACAGTAGTGGAGGCCTCACAAAGCACCTGCATTCTTTCCACCCGAATTGGAGCCCTGATTCTCCTGAAGATGAAGGTCGGTCCCTTGATTCAGAGCACTTCCAGAGTGCTCTAAAGCTGTAGACCTGTACTAATGATGACTCTAGATCCTCTCCCAGGCCTTTACACAACATATTCAGACGAGTTAGGATCCAAAGACCATGAAGCCATAGCAGCATACAGTCACAACGATGAAGTTGAACAGGGTGAGTTGGAATGACACAAATCAGACTTGCCACAAGTGCGCCCTTATTGCCAGGGAGTATGTTGGTGTTCTCAGAAGCTTCAACAGCTTTGGGGCTGTCTCCCTCTGCCCTGTGCCGACGCTCTGCTTCCACCTTTGCAAGAGCATTCGCTATCTCTTGCAACCGCTTTATGTAGCCATTTCTGCCCCACATTCCCCCTCTTTTTCTCCTCGGCCCCATGCTGCGCCTGTTTCTCCTCCGAGTCTATATGCATGCGCTCTTATTCCTCCCAGTGCTCCTCATTTCTAAATTAAGGCTCAAATTCTGTTTCTGAAGGTTCTCAACATTCAGGCACCCCAAATTCTCCTTGGGACGAAGGACAATCAGATGATGGATGGCAGGCAGAATGTGAAACTGAGATGACTGACACCTTAGATTCATCCTCGGATATGTCAGAACGATGCACAGCACTCTTGGATCTCATGATCAACTCCAATTTCCCCCAGCCACCCTCAGTAGCGGCAGAGGATGGGACATATAACACCTTCACTTTGAAGGACCCAAATTTACATTATCAGGCCCATCAGAGAATCAACGGTGAGGTTCTCCTCATTCCCAGTATGTTCATTGCTAATTTTATCGACCAGGAAAACCTTGTCAACACGACGGCAGCCATCTGATGCCCAGAGAACAACAGCACCCACCACAACCCCTAGACATAGACCCAACTGATTGGGGAGCGTTCAAGAGCAAGGAGGGGTTCGAAATCGCAGAGCTGGCATACCACAAGGCTCACATGTCTAAAGGGAACATAGACCACCTCTTCAAGATATGTTCTGGCGGGCAAGTACCATTCTCCAACCATAATGAACTCTATGCAGCAATTGATGGCATAACTGCCGGGGGGGTTCCCTGGCAAAGCTTCTTGATCAAATATAGAGGCATGCACAGAAACAACAGCGATGTGCCTCAGCCAAAGTGGATGTCGGACGCCCACGAGATCTTCTATCGTGATCCCCGGCTGATTGTTCACAAGATGCTAGCTAACCCAGACTTTAAGGATGGTATCGACTTTGCTCCATACCATGTCTTCGATAAGGATGGTATTCGTAGATATCAGCATCTGATAAGTGGGGATTGGGCATGGGAACAGGTGGTAAGTTTCCCTACTTCTCCAAGCTATTGAATGTTTCAGCTCACACCTCTTTGGCTGTAGGATGCAATAGCTCAGGATCCGAAGACACATGGGGCGACCTTTGTTCCTATCATTCTAGGAAGCGACAAGATGACAGTTTCGGTAGCGACAGGCTATACAGAAGCATATCCATTGTACTTATCAATTGGGAACCTTCACAACAACGTTCGCAGGGCTCATTGCAGCAGTGTCGTAGTTATAGCATTCCTTGCTATAGCAAAAAGTAAGTGCTCTCCTATGTTCCTATGTGCATTGACGAACTTATCTGACAAAACCTGATTTTGTAGCTGAGAAGCAATATAGTGGCAATGTCAACTTTCGAAACTTTCGACGCCAGCTCTTTCACACTTCCCTTGCCCAGATCCTCTCCACCTTACAACCGGCGATGTCAGAGCCTGAGGTCGTCAAGTGTCCAGATGGATTACACCGACGCGTGATGTATGGCGTCAGTCCATACATTGCTGATTATCCAGAACAGGTTCTTATTTCTGGAATCGTTCAAGGTTGGTGCCCAAAGTATGTGTCTACCACCACATTGCCCAAGTTACTGACCCAGCCCTTCTGTGACATCGCAGATGTACCGCACCCAAGGATGACCTCGAAACTCCAGGAACCCCAAGATCAAAGGAGCATACAGACGCAATTAAAGAAGTACTCGAACTGGGAGATTTGTGGGACATATATGGAGTCATTGGTAAGGTTGAGGTGAGATACTGGCACTATGTTTGCCACCGGTTTGAAACACCAGACTCACGATTATCTATAGTTATTCACCACTGATTTCCCTTGCGCCAGCATCTATGAACTTCTCTCCCCTGATCTGCTACACCAGCTCATCAAAGGGACGTTCAAGGATCACCTTGTCAACTGGGTGACAAAGTATATACGCAAGCAGCACTCTGAAAAGAAAAGCAAAGCGATCCTGAGTGACATTGACCAGCGGTGAGGCCAATTTCACATTGATTGTACCAACAACTAATGTCTCTGTTCCAGCATTGGGGCAGCACCACCATTTGCCGGTCTTCGAAGGTTTCCGGAAGGTCAGAACTTCAAGCAATAGACTGGGGATGATTCAAAGGCCCTGATGAAGGTACACTTCTACTCTCTATTATCAAGTCATGCATATCTCATCCTAATTCTCAACAGGTGTATCTCTCTGCAATCGAAGGATATGTACCCAACAAAATGCTCTATGCAATTTGCGCGTTCTTAGAATTCTGTTATATCGCTTGGCATGACGTCATTATGGAGAGAACCCTTGTTGAGCTCAAAGACGCTCTTCATTGCTTTTGTGAGTATAGGGTCGTTTTCCAGGAGGAAGGTATCCAAGAAAAAGGGTTCTCCCTTCCACAACAGCACGCTACCAACCATTACCCAGCAATGATCCGTCTCTTTGGGGCCCCAAACGGACTGTGTTTGTCCATTACAGAGGCAAAGCATATCAAGGCCGTCAAAGAACCATGGCACCAAAGCAACCATTACAAGCCTTTGAAGCAGATTCTTCTCACCAACCAACGTCTTGACAAATTGGCAGCCGGACGAATAGATTTTACGCAGCGCAGAATGCTGGAGCAGTCAGAGCTTGACAGCTCTTTGAAATTGATAGGTTTGTCCCTCATGTTCCCTTGTGTGCTGCGTGACTCTGACAAATTATGCAGAACTAATGCGAAGGCAATATAATGAGGAACTTGAAGGGGGCATGAATCATAAAGACCGTCTTGCAATTGTGAATGATCCGAGCATCCTTGCTTGCACTAAACTGGGGAAGACCACCTGTAAGTGTGTGCCACTTGCATATAGCGACATTGCTAACATGCTTTTCAGTCTACAGGGGCCTAATGATGGAGATTGTTGACTATACCAATAAACCAGAACTACCCAACCTCGTATGGCGGTTCCTCCATCACCAGCTGTCGAATGACTTGAATGCCTCTGACTTGGATGTCCCCATCTCTACCCTCCCAACCTTCAATGCGAAAATCTCCTTGCACGGTTCCGCATCCTCAGTGTTCTTCACCCCTAGTGACCCATGCAGCTTACATGGCTTTCGCCAAGAGCGGATACGATCAATGTGGAAGTGGTGAGAAGGTCCTTTGCAGCAGGACACGGTCTTGGTGAATACAGGCCAAGGAGGAAATATACAACTCCCGATGTCCAGCTATGTTGTCGCTCGGGTTCTCCTCTTTTTTTCATTCACATACGCTGGCGATGATTATTGCATGGCATGTTCTATGTGAATCGATATGTAGATCATCATTCCTTTGAGATTCTATGACAACTTCATCATCTGGTGTCAAACGTGAAAGTATTTAATAATATTCAGCCAACTGCCCTACTAGTACAAATGACAAGCGACTAGATGGGCATGGAGGTGAAAAATGTCATTTCCATGGGTTCTGAGACAGACATAATTCTACCAATTGCTAGAAGTGTATGAGGTACATTGGTATGTGATTGTTGAGCTACAAGATGGACATCGTGATGGAGGTAAAAAATGTCATTTCCATGGGTTTTGAGACTGAGACATCATTCTACCAATTGCTAGAAGTGTATGAGGTACTACATTGGTAGTACGTGTTTGATGACTCGGAGCTATGAGATGGACACCAAGGTGAAAATTGTCATTTCCATGGGTTTTGAGATGAAGACATAATTCTACCAATTGCTAGAATTGTATGAGGTACATTGATATGTGATTGACGACTGCCAGTGGATGCGTACTAGACTACATACAACATGTGATGCTGGCACGTCGCTTTTTTCTTCTCACCATCCCCTTCCTCTGCTCTTGTCTCTTTCAGTGCTGTCCCTTTTCTTTCCCTGGCCCCATTTCCTCGCATACATAGCAACTTACCTGGCTCAACATCTTGTATGGCACACCGACACATCGAACCCCTCGGACCTCATTTGGCACATCGCCATCTCGAACCCCTCCGACTGGTCGTCAGAACAATAATGCTGAAGTCTGGTGAGAATTCATCCACTGACTGTAAATTACATAAATGAACCAGTCAGCACACCGTGCTCTCCCTATTATTTCGGGATACATCGCCAATTCGCTGCCACATGGAGTTCAAGTTGCAACAAACCGCTCCCCTGGCAGACCGACTCCGCCCACAAACACTGGAAGAAATTGTTGGCCAGATTCCCATCATGGTCCAAAATCGCTGCTTTTCGATGGTGATGATGCCAGTGGTAGCCGTCGCAGAGTCACGACTGAAAACATCATTTTCTAAGGTCCATCCATGTAAGTGGCATTTCCTGTTTTTCCTCTCTCCGAATTGATGAACTCTCTTCTGAATTAGATGCAGCAAGACGACGGTCACGCAAATACTCAGTGCCTCGTGTGCTGATGTGGGTGCTATCTTCAAGAAAGTGGGCGCGACAATCGCCATGGCAAGCCACCCCCAGCCAACTGACATTGGTCATGTCTAGACTCTTTCCCGTGACCGAACCCTTCGTTTGTGCACCTCAGCCAAAGCACCTCCCTCCGTACCTTCTCCCAGGAGAGAGCTATCACCAGGCATGGCCACTTTGTTGAGTAAGCTGAGCATTCTTCTTGACCCATCACCACAAAACTCATAACCATCTACGATGGACCCAACATCCTCGTCTTCATTCCAACGCCTTCCTCTTCCTCTGGGGGTTTCTTCCAATTATTCAGCGCTTCGAATGGCCACCTCCAACTAGTGGAAACTATTGATGCCTCCCACAAGAGTGCACACGCCCATTTGCAAGACTCCACTGTTATCAATGGGCATCTCCACACATTGTGGGATCGTCAGGGCCAGGCAGCCGTTGAAATTCTTGACATATCCATGTTGGACGTCTCCAATGAACCTGAGGGTGTTGGTTGGTGCATTGTCCTCTATCCTTTTGAACCTGACCTGACCCCTGCCTACCTGGACAAGTTGTTCCTTTCCCCAAGCTTGCTCACAGATACGTTTTTCTCTGCCATCATGCATCCGGGCATCTTTTCCACTTACACCCTTCGCACCACCATCGATCAATACACCGACGCGTGCTGATCACTTCCCAGTTCCCCACCCACACCACTCATTATGTCGTATGTGTCCCTAGGGGAGAAAATACCCGCCATGGTTGGGTGTACTGTGACATTATCCCGTGATACACAAACAGGAGCCCTGCTGTATAACAAATACTAGATCTCCCTCAAGCGAGACTGGGAAGGTTTTATCGCATGCTGTCGTGCCGTCGAGCGCTCCACGCGCTGGTCACTTGCACTTGGCATGGGTCCTCGCGGAGAGGTCCTTGTAGCCAAGTGTGAACGTACAGGCACACTTGCTGTCGAGGACTTGCCCTTGCAGTTGCACCGCCACCTCTGCGCTGACTTGGGTGCTGAACCTCAATTTGCAGTATGTGAAATCGCATGGAATCTTCGCACACAACTTGGGCTCCAAACACTTGAGGGACGTGTGGTAGATCTCACGCAACAAGAAGTTGCGTTTCCGTACGCAGATATCATCGCTGACATAGCTGCGCATGGTACGTTCCATGACTCCCTCGATGATGGTGTGGAGAGTTGGCTCATGGGACGCATTCAGAGTGTGGCCGACCTCGAAGCTTCGACCTGGCTCGTTTTGGACCTTGTTGGTGGCTTTGATCGCGCCATAAAGATGGAGGAGGATGAAGTCAAACTCTTGCTACTTCAACATGTCTCCACATACACACACATGCTGACCGCATCGTATGCGACGCATTCAGTTCAAGCATGATACAACTTCATTTTGGCCCTTGTCACACTTCTCTTTTTCTTTGCCGAAGATCTGGAAGACTGGGACCCCAGCCTACTCTCTGAAATATTCGCCATTCTTCGTGGCGTTGCCATGCTGCCGAGCAGCCCGCATTTGACGCTGCTCCTTTCACCACTGTGGACAACACGGATGAGGTTGCGGTGTGCCTCCATACCCTTGCCATGTCTCGCAGTGCTCCAGCCGCATCCGCACCGACACCTGCCTTGTTCCTGTGTTTGCTCAAGCAGATCGGTGGCACCGCAGTTGATGCACCGCTCGCTGTCGCTGCACATGCGTTCCTCAATATGAGTGGGTTGCGGCAAGCTACTTCGACGCCACATGTGGCGCGACTGGAGGTGCTGTGGTGCGAGTGTCTCCACTCTCTGAAATTCCTGGATGTGGCCAGGGAGACATTGGAGTGGTTGCTGAGGATACCAGCTGTCATGTACATTTGGGCAAGGCTGTGGTTGGATATCGGAAGAGATGCAGAGGCGGTGGAAGCCTTGGACAACCTGGCTGGTAGTTTTGGTACATTGTTGTTGTTTATTGCTCCGTCACTCACCCCGAACAACGTTTATTTGACAGGCCCATACAGTGCCCTATCCTTTGAGGATGCCGATGCCCTCGCGGTGGTCCTGCCTGGAGGCCAAATGAACGTTGTGGTCCATGAGAGACGCAGACTTGAACAACAAGGAAGCATGAAGGTAAAACCCAAACATCACCACCTGACTCCCACTGATGACTGGTGACGATGACGACCCATGACGACCCACAACCACCCATGACCCGATGATGACCCATGACCATCGATGACCTGATGACCACTGATGATGGACGGTGACGGACAGTGATGGACAGCGACGGACAGTGATGGATGGCGATGGACAGTGACAGATGGTGACGGACAGTGACAGATGGCGACGGACAGTGATGGACGGCGATGGACAGTGATGGACAGCGACAGACAGTGACGGACGGCGACGGACAGTGACGGACAGTGATAGACAATGACGGACGGCGACAGACAGTGACGGACGGTGATGGACAGTGACGGATGGTGACAGACAGTGATGGACGGTGATGGACAGTGATGGATGGCGATGGACAGTGACGGACAGTGACGGACAGTGACAGATGGCGACAGATGGCGATGGACAGTGAAGGACAGCAACAGACGGTGACGGACAGCGATAGATAGCGACAGACGGTGATGTGGTGACAGACAGTGACGATGACGCACGGCGAAGATGATCACTGACGATGCATGGTGACATAAGTTGCTTGCCAACTTCATTACTTTTTTACTTTTCACAAATACTGGTACTTCCATTTTACTTGCCAATCTCACACCTACTTGTCGTTTTTTGCCTGTACTTCCATAATATACATGTACTTTTATACTTTTGAAGGCAATATACTTTTTTGACCCCCTTGGAAAGCACTCTGGCAAGTGTAGCACTTGGCTTTTTCGTGCTTTTTCTACTTTTTTATGAAAAAAGTAGAAAAAGCATGAAAAAGCACCAAAAAGCAAAAGAGGGGTCTTCCTGATGTGGGCGGGTAAAATCCCATCAAAATGAGCCCTAGAACGTCCAAATCGGACAAGATTTGAGCGAGATATGGTTAAAACAGTGTATAACACTTGTTTTAAGCACAACTCATTCAATTCTGGTCCGATTTGGACGTTCTAGGGCTTGTTTTAAAGCTGATGGGTAGCAGAATCCTGACCCGTACCCGGTCCCGCGCGTACCCGTCCCCGCGTACCGTGAGGGTTACCCCAACCCTTGCTATTGCCTACAAAGAAGTGGCAGAGGAAGAGAGCAGTGACTCACATGGGCCTGGAAGCACAGTGGGTGCCTTTTTACTTGGTAGAAAATGGGGTCTGATGATGCAGCAGAGCTTGGGGCCAACTGTTGAAGACAGTGCTGCCTCAATAACAAACTTTATGAGAAACCTGCAGGCAAGTAGGCTAAGCAGCCCTCAGAGACTTGGTGTCAAAGAGGGGCCAGGTGCACAGACAGAGCTAGGTGGTTCCAACAGGTGAGTATAGTGTTGCTACTTAGCTGTTAAGCTGGTTTGTCAACTGCCCCTGCTGTGCTTTTTGCAGAATGGATGCAGAGCCCCTTGGCCAGCTTGGTGGTGTGCCTCTTGAACAACATGATGCTAGCCCTGGCTGTGAGCCAGTCTCTAGCCCAGAAGCCTTGTACACCACCTTTGCTGTGTAATAGAGAGCAGGCTAATTCTTAGCATCAGCTTTGATGTGAACTTGGATGCTTTGCTGAGCCATGATGGCTGGCCCACTTGGCTTGAACACGGTGTAGACTACCTGCTGGAAATCTCACAGGAGGAGGTATGGGTGTCGCTGCTAACTAGATTTGTAGACCTTGAGCTGCAGCTAGGGCTAGTGTTTAAAGGTCCAGTCCATTGGACTGGAAATTTAACCTGGACTGGACTGGACTGGACTGCAAAAAACTGGACTTCAGGTCCAGTCCTGTCCAGTCTTTGACCAGTCCAGGTTAAGGTCCAAGGGTCATAAGAATTTTATGAAGACTGCAAAAAACCAGTCTAGACTGGTCTAGACCAGTCTTTTAAGCATTAATAAGGGGCTGTTGCCAGCAAAGGACTTAGTAGCAGCAAGGACTTCTTATTGACAGTAAAGGACTTATTGACAGCAAAAGACTTATTGACAGCAAAAACATTCCAACATGGAGGTGCACGTGTCCAAGAGACAGGCAACTCTGTTTCAGTCACACCAACAACTCTATTCAATGACAAAATCTCAGAATACAACTACAGCTACAAGGGCAAGGGCAAAATCCAAGGCCTCTACAACAAAGAAGCAAGGTCATATCTATAAATGAAAACCCACCAATGATCCAATAGACAGTGAAGAATTCTCTGACCCAGAACATATCCAATTGCCACATAGGAAGTGTGCAAAGCAATCAGCAGATGATGATGACAAGATAGAGACAGTCGATGATGAACCTGAAGATACAATCAGTGTAGTATCATTGGGCAGTGACAGGGATGATAGAGGGTCATCCACCGAGGAGGTATATTGTTGCATTATTCTATAAAGCAAAGGTTAACACACATGCAAGGATAATGGGCTTGAATTACAACACCGCATGCCAATCCTGACAGAGGTGATAACCAAGAAAGACAAGGCAAAGGACATTTGCTTTGTCTTCACTGATTGCATTGTGGTGAACTTCATCAAAAAAGACAGAACCTCTGTAAAAGAAATGGGACAGTGGTGCAAACCATGCAGGTAAGTCAGCTTTCATTTAACAAGGGATGAAAACTTACAGAAACCAAGGGATGATGCAGCATTCATTGAAAAAGAAGGGACATGGAAGGCGTTCCATACTGGCAGCAACTCATCCTGTCAAGTACATATCTGTCAGCATTACAAAATCTACCAGGAACAATGTAAAGAAGAAAATATACCTGAGAATCATTGGGCTGTCCCACATCCAATTTGGAAGGCAAGGGAAGAATCCTGAAAGTCCAGAAAGGATAACAAACAATCAACATTGGACCCAGTTGTAATGAAGTTGGGGGGACCACTAGTGTTCACTCACAAGGACCTGCTTCATGCTGTCACTCAGTTTGTCACAGTTGATGATCAGGTGAGACTTACAGTTGAAGTCATGTTGAATATGTGTCACTAGTTCCATAGTTGCTTGCAGTTGCCAACAAGGCAATGTTCCAAAACTGTTTGGTGGTGATGCGACCAAAATTGACATTGCTTGACCTACCAAGCATGCACGATGTTGTTGGCCATCTACATAATGAGTTTGTGCATTGGTTAGATAGGCTGGAAGTAGAAATCAAGGTATGTGATGATTTTCATGGCATAGAACATTACTGATGCACCAGTGATAATAAAGGAGGCCCCAGGGTCCATCTCAATAACTGCAGATAGTTGGACAGTTGATACAACAAAGGTGTTGTTTCTCAGAGTTACAGCACATTGGATTGGGATAGAGGGAGGGAAATGGAAAGTGCAAGTGGAGGTCATTGGTTTTCAATCGATATCAGGCGAACACAGTGGTGAGAATCTCAGGTGATATGTCGTGGGAGTGTTTGACCAGGTTGGGATAATGGGCAAGGACCACTCAAAGGTACATGGACAAACACTTTTGACATCATCATCATTTTGTGACCTGGCAATAGTTACTCACCACCACACTCGATAATGTGTCAAGTAACACAATGCTGTGTAAAATGGTTGAAGACATCCACTGTTATGCTCCTAGGCACTTGGCCCACATTTTTTCTTTCTTTCTTGACCGTTATGTACTTATACGATCATATGATCTCGACTCACATGACTGCTTACCTGTACAACAGAACCATCTTGTCGGGAACTCCATTGTTCCCTCCTTTTGTATGTTTCCTATTGTTCCCTTCTTATGGTAGTTTGTGACCACCATTGTTTGTGACGCCATTGTTCTGTGATGACTATTGTTCATGACTCCATTATTCTCCCCTTTTGTATGCTTAGTCAGGTAGCTGCCCTTTTGTATATAAGCTGGACTTATATCCTAGAGTTGGGCCTTAAGCCTGACTTAGTTTGCAATCTATTGCATTCCAAAGTCCTTGTTGCTTGAAAAGCTATTCCCCTTTTATCTTTCTTTGAAGTTATCTTCAAATCCTTGAAGATACTTCCCATTCCTCTTTACCTCCACCCAGACATTGGTCTTAGCAACCTTCTCACTTTTATCACCTTCCAAAGCACCTCCAGTTACTAAGGGAATTACAACCCTTGTAACTTTGTCACTGCTGCACATCTCACCTTTGTACACATCGTGCCTTAAGGTTCAATAGGCCTTAACATAAGTCAGGCTTTCCTTGAACATCCTTGAAACATAGGACAACACCAGTTACACCCTGGTGGCAGTAGTCCTTATTAGCGAACTCAGAGATGACAATAAACAAGTTCATAGGAGACAACAAGACAATCTCCCAGCACATGTCAAAGTAGATGCATACTTTGAAGACCATGGATACGGAAACCCCAGAACCAGATACTACGTTAACTTCAGGAAAAACCACATTTCTATCGAATTTGTCCAAGTAAATGACACCTATATTTGGGTTCAAATCTGCTGGCACAACGATGTTTGGATCACAAACCAAGGAGCAATTATCAGAAACAATTCCCATCTTGGCTGGTGGAATGAATTAGACCCACAACACCCAGACCATGTCAGTGCAGAACACTTCAGCCCAACACTTCATACTGCTATTGAGCAACAGCAAGAAGAAATCCTTGCAGGAGGAGTTCATCACATCGCAACCCTCCAAGGAAGCCACCCGTTCACAGAACAAGAACCTATTGGCAGATTTCTATTCTGCCGGGTCGAACTGGAGGAGCGTGCATTGTGCCACACCACATTCAACTAATCCGAGATCGCCTTAGTGCAACTTGTAATTTTTGGAACCCCCCCTCTTTGTCAAGGGCTTTTGTTTTGAGATCTAAATCTTGTATCTGTATCTGGTTTTGGTAATGTCTTGATCCAATGTTTTGTTTTATGCTTATCTTTGCTTCCTATCTCCAAAGAATAGGTCTTGACTTTTCCTTTCAATGACCCCCAAAATCCCTTACAAGATCGAATGTCTTACTGTACCAGAGTCAAGCGCGACTGTCACCATTTCCTGATATACTGACGCAATTCTATACAATGGCTTCATGTCTTAGTATTGTTCTTGATGTTCCATCTTACATTTACTGCTGACAACACTAGAATACTTGTAACTTATAAAAGGGCTACAGTACTGGCTCAAGAATATCAGAGAAGTGTTCTCTTTCCCTTTTCAAAAACCCTGTGCATCCAATACTTCCAAAAGCTAGAAGCGTTCTAAGTTGCTCCACTTCCCCTCACCCCCTTTTTGCTCCTGTTGGAGCATCCCTTGATTGTCCATTGCCTTCATAACCTGCACAACCTATTCTTCCCCAAATTGAAGCAGCAGTCTACCAAGGCATTGATATCCCTCTTGACACTGCCCCAGTCACTGCTGTTCACCACCAGTTATCCATCCAAACCACAATGGCAGCACAACAGGAAGAAATTAATGTCACTACTGGTCAAATTGACAGGAAGCACAAAGGATTAATGTCATCAATAATCCCTCTAATAGCACTCTCAAGGGAAACCCCCCACCCATTTTTAATGGAGACAGAAGCACAACCAGAAGGTTCATAAACAATTTTGACCTCTGGAAAGCACTTAACCAACAAAATGACACCATGAGGAAACCCTTTTCAAGAGTCGTCACTCTACTCACCTACATGGATGGCACCCAAGTAGTGTCACAAGCGGTACTTGCGCCCCCCAGTCTCAGCTACAAACCCGTGACTTCAGCATCACGTGACCATGGGAACATATCACATGACCCTACACGTGACCCATCATGTGACCCCTCCGCCATTCGTATATCACATGACTTATCAGCACATGACCCTGGGAACCTACGACCCCGTGACCCTGGGAAGATAACACATGACCTATCAAGGAATTGGTCATCAACAATGTCACATAACAAGACGCGCTTCGGACGCGCGTCTAACCTGTTGATCAACATGTGGCAGATCGTGAGAATGATCAACAAGACGCGTCCACTAAACAATCAACAAACACGTGACGCGACTTGATCAATGAAGATGCAACTCATTGGGGCTAGTCCCTAATCAAGATGTATAATGTAATCCGCAGTTACTGCGCATCGACTGCGCAGTCCCCCGTTACCTGTAATTGTACCTACCCTAAACTGTGCACAGACCACCCTGTATTAGTATATAAGACCTACGAATTTAGGTGAACAGTCCTTAGACTGTTCTCTTGTCAACCCCCACACTGGAGCCCCTCAAAGCTCCCCCTTCGTCAGCAGCTCGCCCTTCAACAGTCTACTCTGTCCCGCCTCTCCTTGCCTTTTGCCTCTTCCTCCTCAACGTCTCCTTGCTGCTCCTTTGGATCAGTCACCTTCAACTCCGCACTGTTGTTGAGTCTCGCTACCCATAAAGTAGTGAGTTCCCGACATTAGAACAGTCTCTTAAAGTTGAAGCTGACTGTTTGGAAGTGTCCTCACCTTCCCTCTCCGTCACCTCTTGGTCCGATTTGAACGCCGTCTACCAGGAGAACTCCGCCGCCGCCCTTGAGGTCGTCAACAACATCCTCAACAGTCCCCACAACACTTGGAATTACCCAAGTCCCGGAAGTCCCTGCCTCCAGTATCCTCCCACCTCCTGCACATCGTCCCCCACAGTCCCCTGGTCGCCCACCGCTGCCAGTCCTGAACTCCAGTTTGAGTTCGACGTCCCTGGCTTTTCCTTCCTCCAACCCACAGGCCCAGACCCCTATGATAACCTCATCCCCCGGTCCCCCCAGTATTCTACGTCGTCGGCCAGTGCCGGCATTACTCTCGTCGACCCAGACACCCTCGAGCCTACCCCCGTTGACCCCAATCCCTACGTTGTCCATTCCCCATCCCTGCCCACTCCCGCACCCACCCTCGAAGCCCTTCGCGCCATTGCCAAGTTCGACCTTGAGCAACTTGGAGAAGAAACCGCTGCTGAAGTTGTCCGTCTCGCTCAGGAAGAGCTTGACATTCTCCTCCCCCCACTCACTCAAGACAGTTGGACCCAGTACCAACTTACCAACAGCCCAGTTGACCACACCTCGACTGAAGACATCCCCCTCAAGAACATTCCCCTGCCCATCGTTGAAGCTCCCATCGCTACTGTCGCTTCCCCCACCCTGCCGTCGCCCACTCTTGGACCTACCCCCATATTTTATCCTACAGTCAATGTCGCCCCCTTCGACTACCTCTTCGCCGCCCCGCCTTGCCTCCCTGCCAACGGTCACCCTCACCAGTACACCGTCCACTATGAGCAGGACCGACACGTCTGGTTCTCCTCGGAGGAACTTATCAATAGCAGGTTCCTCGACTTCATCCCCTGGGCCCAAGACCTTGACACCGCCACACCCCCGTACTTCGTCACCCCCTTCCACGCCGATGCCCATCACTCCATCCACGTCCATTCTGACAGCGCCCTTCCCCCAGTCCACATCTGTGCCAAAGTAGGCAAGCACCCGTGGTCCCTCCACTTCCCTTTCGGATATATCGAGACCACCTTTTTGGACTCAATTAAGTTTGTTTTCTCTCGGTTCCCTCCTCTTTGGCTCTCTCATTTTGAAGGAGCTCTTGTCCCCCTTGTCGCGTACGACTTCTTAGACGGTCGTACAGCCATCCTTTGCGGTCACTTACACTTCACAGAGCAAGGGATTCTTTTTGTCAACCGTAGTACTAGGATTACGGACTTATTGCGTACGGACCCCCAGTTTTCCTGTTTCGTACCCACCCTGCGCGTCCCAGCTAAACCATTCAATTTCATTACACCCCCCTCAGAAAACCCTTTGTAATACTTATTAGTAAGTTACAAAGGACTTATTCGGTGTAAATAAATCGGAGGTTTATTCCTACTTTTTTTTTGTTTGTCTTAAGTGGCGAATTTTCGCGAAGAAATCTTAAGACAGACTTACTCAAGAATCGCCAATCTCCAGGAACAAGTCCAACTTACTTATTGGAGCGAACATCACTTGGTTCCTCAAGACCTCTTAGACATCCTCCCCTTCAGTCATCTCTTCAGCGCCCAACGCTTTTATCATTATATTGACTACCAACTTATTGACATCCTCAATGCAGCAAGACGCTGCACCGCCTATTGGTTACTCTCTGGCGCTCATAACTTCGACCAATCCCCAGCCACCCAAATCTTCTTGTTCTACAACAAAACCTTCCTCTGGCACTACTTCGTTCCCTTGGTCCGATCGGAAATTATCACGCAGATCCAAGCTGGACACAGAATTAGATTTCTATCTAGATTTTTCGTGTCGGAAACCAAAGTTGAAGTGGAATTTAATGAAGTTCAACTACAGACAATCCCAAGCAGAAATTTTACTTCAACAGGATTATACCAGTTCATCTACAGCGATGAACGAATCCTCACGTATCATTGGAACAACTGTGCCTGGACCACAGATCTCCTCACCCCACATACCAGCCTTATCAATCCCCCTTCCAGTTTTACCCTCCCCATCACCCAGCCAAATACCCAGGGAAGAGACACCGAATACCTGGAACGTTTCCAGCATATCCTCTTGGAACCAGATCTTCTCATGCTCAATTCATCCTATCACGACAGTGTGGACAGTTCATTACCCCCCACTCTGGTTGGTACCCCTGAATCCAGTCCCCCAAGTACACCTGAGTCGGTATATCGGCGTGCCCGAGAGATCACCTTTTCGAATGATGACCCGGATCTTTGTTTCTGCGGAATTGACCTTTGTTGTTGCAATAGCCATCACCCCAGAACCCCACCCACCCCACTTGGAATCCACCTTTGGGACCCCTGATTCTTCAGAGCAGGACCTGTAGAAGGTCTCCACTACAACCGACAATCTGGCCAGTCCACATAACAGGAGAAATCACTCAGCCCCAGCCCAGGAACGAGGACGTTTCATACCCTCTAACGAAAGAGGAAGACCCTGACTGCATAGAACTCAGAACTTCGTAGACCAAAGACCCCAGCACGTTCCATCTCCCCAAGTTTATAGACAACCAACTCCACCCCTGAATCCATTCACAGTCCCAGTAACCCATCACCTTCAGGAAGTCCTACAAGGACCCTATAACGATCTACCAAGGATCGATCAACTGTTGCCCCCTACTCCCCATAGTCACCACACTAGCGTCTCCAGAAACTCCAATCTTATCGGAGCCACTTCACAAATCTACCTGCCGGAAGTTATTTACCTAGGCGTCACTGCTCCTACAAGAAATCGCACAGAACTCCACATATTCAAGCAACATTGTTTGTTCCTCCTACAGAATCGTACTGAGAAACACATTAGCCACCCTCTGACAGAGTTACAAACCATCACTCTGCATATTGGGGCCTTTAATAAATTCTTTTGGAAATACCATACTTCGATCACAATCAACGGTATTCTAGAGGACTATAGAGGCATTACCCATCACAGTGATACAAGAACTCCTTGTCTGGTTAAAGTGTGTACGATTTTCTATAGTTGGGATAACCCCAGTTATACAGTAACTCTTGCATGAGTTCTTGGGAAGAAATTCTTGGAAACTTTCCAGAAGAGAATCACTTTGAACTTACCGAAGACGAACAAGCATACATACCAGTTTACGCCACTCAAGCTTTCGCTGCAGATTACAAAGACACTAGGTGTCTCTTTGCTCTCTTCCAGACCTCCCCCATTTGGTGTAAAGGAGTAGGAACTACCTGGAAATTTACTTCAAATAATGCAGACCTTATCACAAGGAAATTTCGATTCCTGGTCCAACATCTTGACGAAGTTGAAAACTTCGATTTCATACAACAAACAGCCACCTATAACGGCAAACAAATCAAGTGGGATACCCTATACCCCGAGTGGAAGTACCTCAACAATCGGAAGGTACATTTCCAAAGTCCTAGTACTTCCGAAGCAGAAGAAGCAAAGCCTTCGATTCCCGGAGAATTCAAACCAGAAGAAAGCAATAAATCTGAAGGATCGGATAGTGACGTCTCAGATAAAGAATCTGTCCATAGTAAATCATCCACTGACGAAGACACACTCAACGTTAGCAACTTACTACAAGAAGCTGAAACAAGGATTGTTGCTACCATCCAGAAACTCACCAGTCGTCCTAACACCCCAAGTCCCCAAGCAACCCCATCTCGCCCAACAAGTACGCTTCCTGGAAGCTCCAAACTTTCAATACCAGAAGAAAGTTTATTTCCTACTTCGGCCGGATCTAAAGGCAAAGCCAAAGAAGAACCGTTACCCCAGACCTTTGCCAGCTCTTCGAGATCCCCGCAAGCCACTCCAGTACCCACCGCAACCCAGTCGCAGACACCACCAACACCGAAAGGAAACCCCAAGGGAATACCACCGCAGATCCCTCATTGACCATGCTTGGGAAGAACAGGTCCACCACAGAGACCACCTAGTCCCCCGGCACCACCCCCACCCCCCGTCGTCATGGCAGGAAACGTCGCAACTCCCAAACTTTTGGGAAGTACCCCTGATCCCTATGATGGGAACCCAATGAAGGCCCAAGCCTTTTGGAACACATTGGCCAATTATTATACAATGAACGATGTGGTTTACAACACTAATGACAAGAAAGTACCAGCAGCTTTGACGAATTTCAAAGCAGGTACTCGTGGAGGAGATTGGGCCAGCGATCGTATTGCCGAAGCTTTAGCTGCCAATCCACAGGATTATGGCACATGGGCCCAATTCCAAACCGCCTTTGAGAAACAGTTCATTCCTCCCCAAGTCCAACAAGAAGCTATCAAAGGAATGCACAGCACCTACATGGGCAACCGAGAATTTAATGATTGGTACCAAGACTGGTCCAATTTCGCTCGACGATCTGGCGTTGACGATAATACCAAGATGTATGCATTCAGACAATGCATCAACTCGGCACTCCAACAGAAACTGGTTGCTCTGTCGCCCCAACCAGCTACACTCCTAGATCTCATCGATAAAGCTTGAGATCTGGATCGTTCTTTCCGCATGTTCGCACCATGAACTTATACACCCTCTACTGGAGGACGCGGAAGAGGTCGTTTTACCCCTCGAATTCAAGCAATAGAAGAGGAAGAACCCACCACAGAAATAAATGCAACACATGGATGAGGTCAATTTCGAGGACGTGGCCGTGGATCCTCATTCCGTCGAGGAAAGCTTTCCCCAGAAGAAAGGGAACGCCGCTTCAAAGAGAAACTTTGCATGTATTGCGGCAAACCAGGACATATCGCTACCAACTGCAATTTAGGCAAACGCCCCGGGACCTCCTTACATCAAATGGACTCTACCCCGGAACAAGACATGGATAAAATGAGTATCCATGATAACGTGGAAGCCAACAAGCTGTCCACTAACTACTTCACCCCCATTGCACCTGTTGACATGGATGTCACCCTCAAGACACTCTCCATCTTCAATATGGACCCCCAGGATATTGATGTGGCCCACATCAATCACTTGTCTTTTTAGTTCACTCTCCTGTTGCATCATCAGTGAGAGTTGTACCACCATCCCGTTGTAATTCTAGCAATCTCCAAAATCTCCAAGTTTCCAAGACTCCCCATGTACCAGTAGATACGATTCGAAATATATGCTCCCTGTCAATTCGGGTTAAAGTTTGAATCGTATGCTGTGGGAGAAAAATTGATGCCCATGCAATACTCGATAGTGGAGCTGAAGGCGTCTACTGTAATATCTCATTTATCAACGCACACAAGATTCCCACAAGTACCTTGGCCAAACCTATTTACCTACGAAATGTCGACGGTACCTTGAATAAACAAGGACCAATCTGCCATACTGCCATCCTGCGAATGGAGATAGGCGAAGAATACAAAGAAACCACGGAAATGGCCATAACCAATATCGGATGGCATGATATACTCCTAGGAACTGATTGGTTCAGGGCACACAACCCCCAGATAGACTGGACAAAGAACAACCTCCGTCTCGACCGTTGCCCCAACTCTTGCTACCCAAATTATCACGACGAAACATCGGAACTTGCACATCTCCTTCCAACTGAAGACTTGGAAGCACACTATGACGATCTCCTCAAATCCAAGTACCAGGGCATAGATCCAACACAATGCATTATGGCCCATCACCACAGAGAATTTAACAACATGATAAGTGAATCGGTGGTTTCGCCCACAATGTCACCCCCAAAGAAAAGCATAGTTGCGTCGCAGCACAATATGGCTAAACATGAACCGGTGGTTACGCCCACGGTGGTGATTACATGACGAAATGGACCGGTGGTTACACCTACGGTGCCTCCCAAGACAGCATCACAGTACGCTACTATCCAAGCAGAACCGATGGTTACGCCCACGGTGTCTTATATGAACACGGCATGGCATGCCCTCAATTATCCTGAACTGGTAGTCGGAAGAACTACAGTGTCAACCGCTTTGGCTAAAACAGAACAACCAAAGCTTCTTGAAATACCCCCTGAATTTCGTCAATATAGCAAAGTCTTCTTGGATGAGGAAGCACAGCGACTACCCAAGCACCAGCCATGGGACCACAAGATAGACCTTATCCCAGGCATGGAAATGAAGAAAACCACAGTTTATCATCTTACACCTATCGAGAAAGTCGCCCTTAAAGAATACATTGAAGATGGCCTAAAACGAGGCACACTCTGATGATCCGAAGCACCCCACACATGCTCCTTCTTCTTCATTGATAAGAAGGATGGCAAACTACATCCGGTACAAGATTACTGACCCTTAAATGTGATCACGGTCAAGAATGCAGCTCCAATCCCACTTATCCCCGAACTCGTCGACAAATTACTGGGAGCGCAATTCTTTACCAAGTTAGACATACAATGGGGATATAATAATATCCGAGTACGTGAAGGCAATGAATGGAAAATGGCCTTCAAGACACCCATGGGATTATACGAATCCACAGTCATGACCTTCAGATTATGCAATGCACCTGCAACTTTTCAGACATTTATGGACATCAAATTTGGTCCATTAATCAAAGAAGGACACATAGTCGTCTACCTTGACGACATCCTTATCTATGCAACCACGATCACGGAACTTGTCTATTGGACACACAAAGTTTTCAAACTTTTACTCAAATTGGACCTCTACCTTCACCCTGCCAAATGTTCCTTCAACCAAACATCAGTTGAATACCTGGGTTTAATCATCTCTGAAGGCGAACTACGCATGGATCCCATGAAACTTAAGGCAGTGCAAGACTGGCCTAAACCCAAGAAAGTCAAGGACATACAGCAATTTCTAGGATTTTTGTTGGGAACTCACTACTTTTATGGGTAGCAAGACTCGACAATGGCGCGGAGTTGAAGGTGACTGATCCAAAGGAGCAGCAGGGAGACGTTGAGGAGAAAGAGGCAAAAGGCAAGGAGAGGCGGGACGGAGTAGACTGTTGAGGAGCAGGCTGCTGACGATGAGGGAGCTTTGAAGGGCTCCAGTGTGGGGGTTGACAAGAGAACAGTCTAAGGACTGTTCACCTAAATTCGTAGGTCTTATATACTAATACAGGGTGGTCTGTGCACAGTTTAGGGTAGGTACAATTACAGGTAACGGGGGACTGCACAGTTGATGCACAGTAACTGCGGATTACATTATACATCTCAATTAGGGACTAGCCCCAATGAGTCACGTCTTCGTTGATCGAGTCGCGTCATGTGTTCGTTGATTGTTTAGTGGACGCATCTTGTTGATCGTTCCCATGATCTGCCACGTGTTGATCAACGGGTTAGACGCGCGTCCGAAGCGCGTCTTGTTATGTGACATTGTTGATGACCAATTCCTTGATAGGTCATGTGTTATCTTCCCAGGGTCATGGGGTTGTAGGTTCCCAGGGTCACATGCTGATAAGTCATGTGATATACGAATGGCAGAGGGGTCACGTGATGGGTCACATGTAGGGTCATGTGATATGTTCCCATGGTCATGTGATGCTGAAGTCACGGGTTTGTAGCTGAGACTGGGGGGCGCGAGTACTGCTCGCAACAATTTTGCAACTTTTACCGTCGTTTCGTGCAAGATTACTCTACATTGGCACGACCCCTCTTCGACCTTACGAAGAAGGATACACCATGGGCATGGACCCATTCACAAGATGCTGCGTTTACTTTGTTACAGCACGCACTTACCTCCGCGCCGGTCTTGATCCTACCGGACTACAACAAGCCATTCACCTTGATTACCGACACAAGCGACTATGCCACAGGCTCAATTTTGGAACAAGACGATGTGTTAGGACGGTTGCATCCAGTCACTTTTTACTCCAAGTCCCTCCAGCCAGCTAAAAGAAACTATGAAATCCACGACAAAGAACTCCTGGCTATTATTCATGCTCTCAAGCATTTCCGCCATTACCTCCAAGGCAGTGCCCACCAGACAAAGATATTTTCGGACCACGCGAATCTCAAGTACTTCACCACAAAGCAAACACTCACACGTTGCCAAGCATGGTGGTCCCTATTCCTTGGCACTTTTGACTACGTTATCATCCCCAAGCCTGGCAAAATTAACAAGGCAGATGCACTGTCCAGGTGTCCAGATTATAAAGAGGGGATAGCATCCGAGAATGCAGAAACAATTTTGCTCACACCAGAAAAATTCCTACTCAAGCCAGAGCAACTCCATATATGGGCACTACATAACATGGCAATTCCTACGGGAATCAATGAAGAGCTCAAGGAAGCCATACAAGAAGCAATAAAGACAGACACATTGACGGGCCAGAAACTTAAAGACATCCTTACGAGTGGCCCAAGACACATAAACAAAGGATTACAAGAATGGAACTACGAAGATGGCCTAATCCTTTACAAAGGATTAATATATATTCCAAAGACAAAGAACGAAGAACTCAAATGAAGAGTCACCCAGCAATTCCATGATAACCTAATGGGACACCCAGGACAATGGAAAACCATCGAACTAATCTCATGCGAATATTGGTGGCCAGGCATTACCGAATTTGTCAAAGCATACATACAAGGATGCGCCACGTGCCAAACTACAAAGATACGACCACCAACCAAAGTACCAATCAAGCCCAACGAGATCCCTGAAGGGATATGGGAAACAATCACCATGGATTTCATCATAGACCTCCCAGTATCACAAGGATATGATAGTATCCTCATGGTCGTCGACCGTCATAGCAAAGCCATCATTCTATCCCCCTGTCACAAGACCAACACAGCTGAACAAATGAGCCAACTACTACTAGACAACGTCTGGAAAAGAACAGGCGTTCCCAAGGCAATCATCTCGGATCGAGGACCACAATTTGCTGCACAAGTAACACAAGAACTATGGAGAAAACTCAGAATCAAGCAGAAATTGTCCACCGCGTTTCACCCTCAAACCGACAGAGAATCAGAACGGGTTAATCAAGTCATTGAGCAATACCTTCGTATTTGTGGAAACTTCCAACAAGACAATTGGACCACACTCCTCCCCATTATCGAATTCGCACATAATGCACAACCACACCACAGTACCCATAAATCACCCTTCGAAGTTTGGTATGGCTTTCAGCTGACCTTTAAACCACCCCTGCAACTACAAACCAGACTACAAAGTGTGGATGACCACATCCAATACCTAGAACAAATACGCAAAGAAGTCACTGCAGCACTCATAATTGCAGCTAAAGAAATGCAAAGTGGAGGACCCAAAGAACTATCCTACACATTTCACAAAGATGACCTAGTACTCTTGGAAGCCACCAACCTACAAATGACACACCCGAAAGCAAAACTTGCTCCACGAAGATATGGACCTTTCAAGGTCATATGGGCTTCACCCACAAATTGCAAGTTGCAATTACCCGAGACCATGAGGGTTCACCCAGTATTTCACAACTCATTGTTGAAACCCTACCACGAAACACAAACACATGGACCCAATTTCGAGTGACCCCCTCCAGAAATCGTTGGAGGTGAAGAAGGACATTATGAAATCGACAAGATCCTTGCAGCATGTCCCACAAGAAATCGCAAGAGCACACAGTACTTTGTCCATTGGAAAGGCTACACCAACGCAGACAATTCATGGATTCCAGCTGGAGAACTCACCCATGCCAAAGAATTACTTGCAGGATCCCACGCCTGTACTCGCCCTAAAGAGGGGATATGCATACAAGCCTTGCAGGTGCAAGGAGATCCTAAAGAGGGGATACTGTCGCGAGCAGTACTCGCACCCCCCAGTCTCAGCTACAAACCTGTGACTTCAGCATCACGTGACCATGGGAACATATCACATGACCCTACACGTGACCCATCACATGACCCCTCCACCATTTGTATATCACGTGACTTATCAGCATGTGACCCTGGGAACCTACAACCCCGTGACCCTGGGAAGATAACACATGACCTATCAAGGAATTGGTCATCAACAATGTCACATGACAAGACGCGCTTTGGACGCGCGTCTAACCCGTTGATCAACATGTGGCAGATCGTGAGAACAATCAACAAGACGTATCCACTAAACAATCAACAAACACGCGACGCGACTCGATCAACGAAGACGTGACTTATTGGGGCTAGTCCCTAATCGAGATGTATAATGTAATCCGCAGTTACTGCGCATCGACTGTGCAGTCCCCTGTTACCTGTAATTGTACCTACCCTAAACTGCGCACAGACCACCCTGTATTAGTATATAAGACCTACAAATTTAGGTGAACAGTCCTTAGACTGTTCTCTTGTCAACCCCCACACTGGAGCCCCTCAAAGCTCCCCCTTCGTCAGCAGCTTGCCCTTCAACAGTCTACTCCGTCCTGCCTCTCCTTGCCTTTTGCCTCTTCCTCCTCAACATCTCCTTGCTGCTCCTTTGGATCAGTCACCTTCAACTCTGCGCCATCATCGAGTCTCGCTACCCATAAAGTAGTGAGTTCCCGACAAGTAGACACCTGGAAAGAGGAACAAATGCAGAAACTCCAGGAAGCAATGGATGATGGAGCCCAGGAAACTGACAAAGATCTCTGGGACAGTTTTATAGAAAGGTTCAAATTTGCCTTTACCAACCAAAACCAGAGGAAGCCTATCAAAAGCTGTGCAGACTCAAGCAAGGCGAAAGCCTTGACGACTTCTTTGCTACTTTCAAACAACTTGCCAATGAAGCAGGAGTTCCTCTAGATGACAAAGGAACCATAGAAACCCTCAAACACACCATGCACAAACTGCTCACTAAAGCAGTTATACAGTCCCCCGACTTTAACCCAAATGCAGAAACCCCATGGACTTTCAAAAAATAGGAAGAACAGGCCAGAGCATCCCATTCGAAATGGCAAGCCGCTGCTCAATTCAGTCAGCAAAAGCAAGGACTCTACAAAGCCTTCGGACTGACACCTAGGCCAAATCAAGGGAAAAATAACCAACATGGAAGAAACAGAACTTCTGGACCACATACCACCTCCCAAGGAGGATATGCCATGGATGTCAATGCCAACAGAATGGGACAAACACATTCAGACGCCAAAAAGCAGCAACTCATGAACGAAAACAAATGCTTTTATTGCGAAATCAAAGGACACCAAGCTTGCGTCTGTCGCAAGAAAATAGCAGACCGTGCCAAAAGTGGCAAAACCGCTGACAGTGACACCCCTACTGTTCGAAACCAGAACCCCATTGATATGACCCCAGACAACATCTCTAGTTTCTTGAAAGACCATATGAACTTGCTTGATGAAGATACCAAGCTGAGCATCATCGAATCTCTTATGCCAAAGGATTTTCCTCAAGCCCAAAACTAGCTGCCATAGTTAGGGCATTCCGCCTTGATAGTGTTTTTGTAAATTGCTCAAATTCTGTGCAAATAAAAGTCGCATTTTCACACTATCAAGGGAAGGCAGAAGAAACAGTTCTACTTGACACTGGAGCAACCGAAACCTTCATCAACCATACAACTGTCGTCAAACTATGCTTAGGAATGAAGAAACTCCCCTACCCCCACCCAGTATTCAATGTCGATGGAACCCTTAATCAACATGGGACAATTACTCATGCTTGTGACCTACTTGTTACTAAAGGCAACAAATAGGAACGTCAAAGATTCTTTGTCACTAATCTAGGATGCGATCGTCTTCTCTTTGGCTACCCATGGTTTAAAGCATTTAAACCAGAAATCGACTGGGAAAAGGGAACACTCTTAGGTCCAAAAGTTCAAATGGAAACCCTATTATTCAGAACCCTCCAACGTGCAAAAACATGGGTCAAAAGCAAAATACCAGTTAATGAAGACCTTATTCTTGAAGCACAACGAACCAGGTGTGACCCATGGTTGGGAGTAACCCCTTTAGAAATAAAGGGAGGCCCAGTGGAAGTCAATTGCACCCACACAGCAGTAGAAATGGCCCATAAATACGCAACAGAACATGGGAAGGAGGAAATCACCCTCCCAGAAAGATTCAAATGTCACACGGCACTATTCTCAGATCAGGAAGCAAACAAATTCCCACCAACCCGTGGAGAAGGAGACCATAAAATTGTACTAATGGACACCACCCCCACTTGCTTTAATTGCAAAGTTTATCCGCTCTCAAGGGATGAACAAAAGGCAGAAGATCAATTCATCAATGAAAACTTGGCCAAAGGATATATCACACCATCGGACTCCCCCTATGGTTTTTCAACCTTTATGGTCCCTAAAAAGGACTCAAAGGAGAAACAATATATTATTGACTATTGCCCCCTCAATGCAGTTACTAGGAAAGATGTTACTCCACTCCCTAACCCCAAACAATGCATTGAAAATTTACAAGGAATGGAACTATTCAGTAAATTTGAGATCCGCTAGGGTCACAATAACATCCAAATACGTGAAGGAGACCAATGGAAAGCTGCTTTTAAGACCCGCCAAGGACTATTCAAACCAAAAGTAATGTTCTTTGGCATGATGTTATGTTCCATGGGCTAATTTTCTTTTCTATGCTTACCAATCTGTTCCCATCATGTGACTGCTTACTTGATACATCACCTGACTCCTTTCTTGCTTACTTGACCGCCTTCTTGTCATTCTAGGAGTGCCAGCTCATCTCTAGGACTGTTGTACTTGTTTTTGTTATCTTTAGCTTGCCAACTCATAACTAGGATCCTTCTCCTAGTTATTCGTCACTCCTATTAACTACTGTACTTGTTTTCTGTCATTACTAGTACAGGTACTAGTAGTATTATTCCTTAGTCACAGTAGCTGCCCTCATGTATATAAGCTGGTCTTATTTCTAGAGTTGGGCCTTAAGCCTGACTTGGTTTAATACCCAAATCTTGTTACTTCCACTGTGAAACTTCTAAGTCTTTTTCTTCATTTCTTGAGTCGTCTCAAAGTCCCTTTTGAGACTCTCCTTTCCTCTTGCTCATCTCCCAGACCCTGGATTAAGTTCCACTTCATCCTTTTACCCCCCACGCTTTGCTAAGGGTTAGTAGCCCCTTGCAACTATGCTTTGCCGCCAACTCATACTTTGTGCACGTCGTGCCTTAAGGTTCTTGGACCTTAACACATGAGCAATTCACCAGTAAGTTTTCAACGCTTCATGAACGGTATTCTTGAAGAGTTATATGAATACTTTGAGAAGAAAGGTGTACTTGAAATACGACACATACTCCAAAACTACATGGACAACTGTGGAATAGGAACCCTACTCAAAGACTTCGACCTTCATGTTGACATTATTCATTTCCTATTCGACCTTCTTGCACACCATGGATTACACCTCAAATTATCGAAATCCATCTTCATGCAGCCACAAATGAATTTCTTGGGCATCCAAATATCAAAGGATGGAGCCACAGTTGACCCAGCAAAAGTTGCAGGACTCAGAGACTATCCCCATGAATTAAAAGACAAGTGACAAGTATGCAGATTCCTAGGAGTCTCTGGGTACCATCACATGTTCTGTCCTAATTTCAGCATCATCACCGCACCACTTACAAAACTTACTGGAAAAGATGTACCCTTTGAATGGGGACCCCAGCAAAAGGAGGCTCAAAACAAACTTATTGACATGATCACCCATGCACCAGTACTTATTCAACCAGATCCTGACTGACAATTCAAACTCAAAACAGATGTGTCACAAATTGGGACAGGCGCTATATTATATCAACGGGATCCTCCTATTATGAAACCAGATGGCACCCAGAAACTAGGACCAAGATGGCCAGTAGGATTCCACTTCCAAAAGTTTACCCAAACTGAGCAGAACTACCCCATCTATGATCAAGAATTCCTGGGAGTCATGCGCGGACTACGCTGCTGGTCTCACCTCCTCAAAGGGACAACCATACCTGTTCTAGTTTTCACTGATCATGCTAACCTCCGTTACTATCGGGAACCCAGAAAATTAGGCCCTTGTGTTGCTGGATACCTACCAGAACGGGAGCAATACAACATTGTTTTGGAATATAAACCCAGTGCCACTAACTGTGCAGACGTATTATCCAGAAGACCTGACTATGAGGGACCCAATCCAATTAATAACAACATCACCCGTCTGGCCAGATCATTATTTTTGTGACAATCATACCTCAATCCAAGTATTCAACATGGGCAGTATCGGCAATAACCTAGATAGTCACATCAAATCGGCTCAATATAAAGAGCAACTGCTACTCAAGAAATGGGCACCAACACATAACCTTTCCCTATTGGATGGCACACATTGGTATCACAGGACTGCCCTGGTTGTCATGGCAGACAATGCTCTTAGGAGGGGAGTAATTTCCCTTTTTCATGACCATGTGACTGCCAGGCATGCCAGAATTACCAAGACACTCCAATTAATCACCCCATACTACTGGTGGCCCAACCTGAAAACCTTTATCACTGAATATGTCAAAGGATGCGCTACATGCCAAATGACCAAAGTTAATACCCATCCTACCCATCCACCCATGTTTCCCATCACTCCTGCAGACAACATGTGACCCTTGGAAACCATCACAATGTATTTCATCACTAAACTCCCACAATCAGGTGGTTTTGATACTATTCTCACAATCACAGACACCGACTGCTCCAAAGCGTCTATCTTCATCCCCTGTCACAAGACCATCGACTCAGAAGGAGTAGCCTTACTCTATCTCAATCACATCATTCCCCACTATGGCATTCCCTGCAAGATCATATTGGACTGCGACATCCGCTTTGTATCGAAATTCTCAAAAGAACTCTGCTGTATTCTCAACATCCATCAGAACATCAGTACGGCATATCACCCTCAAACTGATGGAGCAAGTGAGAGAACCAATCAAACCTTGGAGCAATATCTCCAAGTATTCTGTGGAACACAACAGAACAATTGGCATGCATGGTTACCACTTGCTCAGTACACCAAGAACTCATGGCCATCTGCAACTACCAAGAAAACACCATATGACTTACTTATTGGATACACACCCCAAGTACACCAACCAACCAGGAGAACCACTATCCCCTCCCTACAACAATAACTCTCATCCATTGGAGAAGCCAGGAAAGCCACCCAAGAGGCCCAACATAAAGTGCAAGAATCCTGGATAAAAGAGAAGCCACGATATATCCCATTTGCAGTAGGTTCAAAGGTCTGGCTAGAAGGAACCAACCTATGACTTCCAAGTAACACCACACCCAAGCTTTCCCCAAGGAGATACAGACCTTTTAAGGTAGTCTCCCAAATATCAAAAGTCATTTACAAACTTAAACTCCCTTCCACCTGGAAAATCCATGAAATCTTTCACGCTTCCCTACTCACATCCTACAAAGAAACTGACCAACACAGACCCAACTTCCTAGAACCACCACCAGAAATACTAGAAGGCGAACCAGAATAGGAAGTCGAGAAGATTCTGAAAGAGAGGTCTTTTGGCTGTTGGAAAAAGAAGCAGTACCTCGTGTGCTGGAAGAACTACTTGCCAGCACATGATTCATGGGTTAACACCAAGGATCTCTATGCTCCAGAGTTATTATCTGACTTTCAAAATACCTCAAGCAGTATAAGAACCCTCCCTCTTAACAAGTCACCCCCAGCATGTCTGCCAATCGGTCATTCTACACATTCACTGAGGAACCCCCTTTCAATTCGTTCCGCCACCTCTTCAGAGACCTTACCATCTGGCCTAGTCATAAATTCCATGTCTTTGTGCCAGCTACCAAGAAAACTTTGTCACTATACAGAACGATCCACCCCACTCACACTCATGCCCTTGAGCACTCCCACTTCTGCAAAGAACAGTACTGTCCCTATCACCACTGAATGCCCCTTGACTTCACCCAACCCACTCACTTCAGCTATGTCTACATCAGACCAGGAGGTACCACAGTCCACACACAGCAGTCCATCTATGGCAATGGAGACATTACCCTTTTCTCCATGGTCGTCCCCACCACTGGCCCCACCTATCACTGCTGGACTAGAGGTCACCTCTATGGTGACAGATATCTACTCCAATCTAAGGATAGCTCTGAGCAGCTTCCCAGGCGCATCACAAGGTCAACCACCGTCCTTCCCCATCCCAGTTACTGGCTGCACTTCACCATCCCCTATCCCAATCCCACCTTGTATCTCCTCTCAGAATGAGGACAGTATGGTTCAAGCACCATCCCCCTCCCCCCTATTGACTCTACCCCCAACCCCGTTACTCCAACACCAGCACCGTTGCCCTCTATCACCCCAGCTGTCCAGCATCCACTCAAACGTAGTCATCGACACACTCCCCAACGATGAGATACTCACACTAGCAGGGCAGATCCCCTCTTCAGCACAGGTTCACCATGTGAGAAAGCAATGCAGAGCCTTGTTGAAATACATGGAACATCAGGAGCGTATCACTAGGGCGCTTTCAGCTTGGATGGAGGACCTCCTCCCAGCACTGAACATTCTGGGGAATACTGAGCTTGACTACCAGGTGTTCACTACTACGTTCCGCAACTACACCACCATGGAACACCTTTTTCTCATTCCCCAGATCCTTGACAAAATTGAGGGTTACATGTTGGACAACGACATACAAAGCGATGAACCAATCAGATTCGCTGAGTATAACCCCACCATTTCCCTTTTGTCCACACCGAGTCCTATCCCCAACATCCCTCAACTCACTGAACAACTTGACGACCCAAACCATCCAGGAACTGGATGGAGCGAGTACAACCACAGTAATATGTGGCAGTACCCACTTGTATTCCTCAATGAGTATGGTCAAGATGAGGTGGCACGCTACGTCACCTTCAGACAAGTCGGCATTGATACTCACCTTGTAGGGGTTTGCAAGCGCGGCAACCCTAAGTACTCCATCCCTCTCCATGCATGTGCACATCTCACTCCAAACTTCAATCATCCTGGGGTCAAAGACTACAACCTCAACATTTTCCACCCCTCCTCCACCTTGCAACTTCTCATTGACAATGCTATCATCAATCTCAAGGATCCTGGTGTTGTCACTGATGTTTATAGGTATCGAGCACATCAGAGCAAACTCAAGGTGGTAAAGCACCAGCAAGTTGAGCTTGATAGGAGGGAGAGCAATGCCCAGAGCAAACTCAGTATGGTGGAGCGACACCTTACTTACACTGCTGTTTGCACTTGGCTCACTCCCCACCTTAACCGCATTTGTCCCCCTTCCACTAACGCTATCTACATTCCCTGCATCTTCACCACCCAGGGGCCACCTGACATTGAGGAGGGCAAAGATAGTCTTGAGTGCCGCACCGTCTTAGGCAAGTGGCGTCAAGGGGGCAAACCCAAGTTTCCCTACTGTCTCAAGTGCAACGAGTTGCACCCCAATCATATTGAGGAGGAATGCCCCCTCTGGAAGACATGTTGCTGGTGCCTCAGCACCCAGCATGCACATGACGATTGCAACTGTCCTCATGAGCAATGTGACACTGAGTATTGCGCTGTTCCCCACACTCACTGCAATTTCGGGGATATGTGCGCAGCTATGTCGTCCCCCACCTTGTGTCACAAGTTGGAGTTGGCTTGTACTGATTACGATAAGGAGTTTTATGTAGTCTCTTACTAGTTGCATGGTAGCAACTCTCTAGGAAGGGCGTTATGTTACGCTCCTGGGCACTTGGCCCACATTTTTTTTTCTTTCTTGACTGTGACTGTTATGTACTTATATGATCACATGATCACAACTCACATGACTGCTTGTTAAGGTCCAAGGGCCTTAAAGACACGACGTGTATGGGTTTGTTTGGCGACGACTGGGATTGCTCAGTGGGTTGTCCTCCTAAGGCAATGATCACGTGAGTAGCGCGGTACCGATTGGCTACACAGTATAACAAGTAAGTCCCCGATGATAAGGGCGACTTCTGAGTGTTCTGTTAGAAGTAGAGGGGAGAGCTTCAAGGGGGTCTTTGAAGCGACTGAGGATTCAGGCTGTTGACTCTGAGAGTCCTGGGTGGAAGCTACAAGTCTTGGATTGAAAACCAAGTTAGGCTTAGGGCCTAATTGTCAAAGTACAGGGGTTTATATACAAGTGAGAATGTAACAAGTAACGGAAGTCACAGAGAGTGACAGAAGCGTATAGTAAGGTTCATCATGAGCTGGCAATCTAAGTATAGCTCCATCATGAGCTGGCAGTCTAAGAATAGCACATCATGAGCTGGCAATCCAAATAAGGGTAAATGGTGATGCTGCAGAATGCTGTGGACTGCGGAGTGATGGCATGTGATAGTTGACTGCGGAATGGTCAAGTGATCCATCAGGTGACTTATCAGGTGATTTGGTGACGGTTCGAGTGGCACATAAGGGAATGAGTGGGAAACGAGTGACCGAGGGCGCAGAATAAATGGTGGAAAAATGGGGGTAGGGTCCAGGATCATAACACTGCTTACCTGTACAACAGAACCATCTTGTCAGGAACTCCATTGTTCCCTCCTTTTGTACGTTTCCTATTGTTCCCTTCTTATGGTAGTTTGTGACCACCATTGTTCGTGATGCCATTGTTCTGTGATGACTATTGTTCATGACTCCATTATTCTCCCCTTTTGTATGCTTAGTCAGGTAGCTGCCCTTTTGTATATAAGCTGGACTTATATCCTAGAGTTGGGCCTTAAGCCTGACTTAGTTTGCAATCTATTGCATTCCAAAGTCCTTGTTGCTTGAAAAGCTATTCCCCTTTTATCTTTCTTTGAAGTTATCTTCAAATTCTTGAAGATACTTCCCATTCCTCTTTACCTCCACCCAGACATTGGTCTTAGCGACCTTCTCACTTTTATCACCTTCCAAAGCACCTCCAGTTACTAAGGGAATTATGACCCTTGTAACTTTGTCACTGCCACACATCTCACCTTTGCACATGTCGTGCCTTAAGGTTCAATAGGCCTTAACACCTGGTCCAACCTGGTCCAACTTTTCGTCACGTTGTGCTGATGCATTGGGATTCTGCTTGGCAGGGCAAGCTCTAGACCTGCATCAGCAATAGCTTCTATTAGCTCTTCTGCAGCAGAGATCACATTGGGTGTGAAGAGACGATCATCATCAGGGTCATCCCACAATGGGTGGTGTTGGTTGAAGTCACCAAGCCAGATGATATGTACTGTGCCCATATCAGCGTGTTCAAGCTGAACTTGATTCCTGCTGTAATAATTTGACAATAGCTTGACTGTGTCACTGTTATCACAGTCATTGTATGTGTTGAAGATCGTGATTTTGCCCCATGTTCCTTTGAGTTGTATGACGGTGACATCACTGGATGGGAAGTCTAACTGAGACCAAGAGTCCGTGCTGATATTCGAACATATTAACGTGATAGCCCTAGTTCTATTGGGCATGCTGCCATGAACGGAGGGGTAAATCAGCGTCCAGTCACTGGATGCAATAGTGAGGTTGAAGGGGTTGATGGTAGGCTCTTGCAATGCGATTAAGTTGATTCCCATATTTGCTAGAAGGTTATTGCTGATGAGATTATGTTGACAAGAAGGCGATTTATTTACATTTTGTTGCCAGATTGAAAGCTTTTTGGTCATATCTACCATCCTTTCTTACTATTGAGTTGGTGTTGTTCCTTGTCTTCTTTGGTCCACTTGAAAAAGGGGGCGTCACTTGCCAATTCATCATGTCCATCCATACCAGAAAGCTTGCCTTCCTCTCTGCCATGACTAAGGGAGATAAGATTAGGGCCCATGTGCTGTGGTCCATTAGCCCTGCGTGAAGGGCGTGGACCCTTAACTGGGTGATTTCCCCCTGGGGCAGGGAGGCTGTTTACCGCATAAACTCCCGGAAAACATTTGTCAAGAGGGATTCTGTGCGGCCTTGCAGTCAGCATCCAATCATGCTCCATTGGGAAGAATGGCATTGCATTCTCTGGGTTTCTCTTGTCTTGTATGGCGCAGTGCCAGCTGAATTCTAGACAACCTCTGTCCCAACTGGTATGGGACTTATTGCCACAGGATACACAATAGATCTTATCTTTGTTGGGGCATGTGTTAGTGCGGTGAGGCTTGCCACAGGTTCCACAAGTGTCCTTATCCTCCAGGCATTCGCAGACAAAATGCCCCCATTTCCTACATTTCATGTATTGGATAGGTTCCCTCTTTTCTTTCCTTGGTCTAACTCTTGCATTACAGATGTTTAACCTGTCTCTGATCAACCGATTAGCCAAGTCCACCAAAGATAAAGTCAGTATGGCATAGGCATGAGTTTGGTTGAGTCTCTGCCTTTCTGCTGGTTTGATCCATCTGGCTTTGAAGATTTCATTTGGGTGTAGTCTGTTCGCCTCCTCTACCTCATGGAGATGCTTCACATCTTTGGGATCAAAGGTGATCGGGATTCTTGGGATGATCAGGTTATACTTTCGTGATGTGATATGCAAGCCTTCTGAAAAGGCCACAGTGAATGCGATCTCGATTTCTGGTTGCTTGATCCAGGCGACAGGATCTTTGCTGTTAAGGATAAGGACTAGGGCCTGTCGATGGGTCTTGAAGAGTGTCTCAACTTTAATGCCCTTTGGCTTCCCAGCATCCTCTATCTCACTGATAACCTCATTGGCTTTGGTAGCCAACTCTGTCAGGCTCTTGCCTAGGGTGACATCCCCTTTGGTGCCAAAGAGCTTGACTAGGATTTGCCTAGCTTTGCAATCCAAGTCTCCTAGGACTTTAGGGTCAGCGTTAGCTCTCAAGGTCTGTGTGGGCCTAGATAGGACAGCGTCTTGGTATTTTGAGGTATCCATTGCAATTTTGTCTGCAGTGTCCATAATTTTGCCAACCTTACCCAAAAGGTCTTTTGTTGCAGCTGTGATGCTCTCTGTATCCTTGAGCAACTTATCCGAACTTGTGAGGGTTACATTAGAGGTATCCTGGATGCTGTCCAGCTGCATTTTGATGGCATTGTAGATATCTACCATGTCAGATCTGATACTTTTTCTTATGGCACTTTCTTTGGCTGTGGCCTTGAGTTTGGCATCTCTTAGCCTCTCCTTCTCCTTTTCCTCCTGAATGAAGGATAGGACCTCCTCAAGAGACTTCTTGGTTGGCCTGTCTATGCTATCCTTAGCTATGATATGGCCGATAGTGACTGCTATCTTTTGTAGGGTGGACACTGTGTGATTGGTGCTGCTGCTCTGACCATTCTCAGCTGTTGTGGTTTTGACTGATAAGCCTTGGTTCTCCCTGGCTACAGGGCTTTCCTTTACTGCCCACACATTCAGGGCTTTGCTTGCAGAAGTTGCAGCTGTGGTGGCTCACGTAAGATAGGTTTTTCTGCCCAGTGGGCGCGTATTGGCTGGGGGTAACATCTCCCCCTTTGATGGGGGCTTTGACATTTTTTAAGACAGTGAATTCATCTTATGAGCTTTTTTATGGCAGGTGTGGGATGTATGTATAGGAATGTGTGTGTTTTTATTGACTATATCCTATTTCTTTGCTAACACTTTCATTGGCAAGTTTAATTTAGCTGCAGACATGGTGGTTGCCAAAAAAGGAAGTCCACTGCCCCTACTTTGTTGGCTGTTGCCCCTCAAAAACCAAACACTGTGCATGGCCAATTTGCGTACGCGATGTGGGCTGTCTGGTATTCCCCCTGGAGTTTAATCTTCTGGTGCATTTCTGTTGTCTTTCTTTGTCCCTCTTTTCCCTCTTTGAACATTGGATCTCTCTGCTGCTTTTATCTGTTCATCTTATCGGTCATGGTGAACACCCCTGTGATGTACTCGACTTCACCCACCACTCTCTTGACCTCGCCAACATACTTGACCAACGACTCCATCAACTGTGATGCGGTCACCATGGTGGGCCCCAGCAAGCCTTCACCTCCAAGAAGGTGGAGCAGCTTGCACAGGAGACTGCTGGGCTTGATAAGCCTGTCAAGAAGACCAAGGGCTTCAAGAACATCTCAATGCTCAATGGGATCACAGTGTGCTATGTGCACTACGCGCACATGTGCACATTGTCGTCTGGACTTCTCTCTTTTGCTAAATAGGACAGATAGAATACCTTGTAAGCAGCCACTGATTTTGCTATATAAACTGCATGCATGGCCTTGTCCAAAAGGACAGGTGATGCAATCCTACTTTCCTCCTATTTCTCTATGTTTGCTTCTCTTGTGCTCAACTTACTGATGACAAGCTGAGCCACCGCCAAACCAACACTCCCATTACCATGTTCTACCATCCACACTCACAGCTCACTACCATCCACACTCACAGCTTGCCACCATCACCGCACTGCATTGCTTGTCTTCCCATCTTGTGTCCTTATTTCTTGTTTTTCTTGCCTCATTTGTCTTGTCTCTTTCTCTTTCTCTGGAATCTATGAACTCACAACACGCAACCAAATCAATGGCTTCCCTAATGCTAATGATACATGGATACAGCACTCCCTCCCTTTCTCTCTTTAGCATAATCAATGGTCTGGCAGTAAGGTAACCCATTCGGTCCTGTTCCTGGCCTAATCTGGCAGTTGGTTGATTTTTGCATCTCTTCATGCCATAAGCCTCACCTCACAACTGCCTCACATTGTACAACAGACCTCCAGCTCTAGCTGATGTCTCTCTCCTCCCTCTCCTTCTCCTTCCCCCCTCTTTCCCTCTTGCTCTCCCTCTCACTCTCCTCTCTCAAGTAGTTATCATTTTTGCAGACAAACCCCTTCATGATGGAGCGACAAACAGGCTCATCTAGCAAACACAAAGGTCTTTCAAAGTCTATACTTGTCCATGGCTTCCGCCAACAACAACAACATGTCACTTCTCTCACTGCCAGAAACCAAGCCTCACAAATTGCTCTGAAATCACAGAAACAAAGGGATCTTATCCAAGGTGAGAGGATATGCATTCCACTTTGTGTGCCATTTGACCCATGCACCAAAAGGACTTAATCAAGAGGATCATGATGTAGTTCAACAAATGGACCTTGATGCTGGCTTTGGTACCAACAATGATGTTGATGCGATCTCCCACACTGCCCCACCTGGTGAGGAGGGCTTTGATATCAGCCATGAAGGCGGAGAGTTTGAAGTGTTTGAGGACCTTGCTGCTGGCCTTGCTGCCGCAAATGGATAGTAAGGGATAGCCACATAATTCAGTGAAACGTTGCCGATGTAGACGTTAAATCCCATCTGCTATTTTACCTATGCTTTTGTGAAAGCCCACATTGGCCAACCAAAGAAAAGATGCCATAGTTTACAGATGGGCCCAACTAAATAATTACACAAATGTTTTAAAAGCTTTAGTATCACAATGAAAACACCATACTAGTACTCCAAAACATTTGATGCCACCATAATGAAAATTTAGTTTGAAGCGTGGAATACCTCGAAATGGCCAAGCCTTTCATTGAGAGATGCTGCCGATGCCTCAAAATGGCATGACTGATAACATCGAATTGGCCCAGCACCTGTAAAACTGCACACTGCCGATGACCTCCAGATGGCCCAGAACCGGCCAAAGTAGTGCTGCTGATAACACCCTGATGGCCGCAGAGTTGATTCAAGTGTTGCTACCGACAGCCTCACGTTGGCCCATTTCCTCCTCAAAGGTGTCATATCGGTTGGCCTGCATAATTTGCAGTTGGCCGGATGGCTGCCGAGCAGGGTGCTTGCATTGGCCCACAATGCAAATGCACTGACCGGGCCAATGAGCTCGAGTTGGCCTATAGCAGCCTAAAGGATCTCGGGCGCAAGCGCTCACATGGGCCCATTCATATGCCAGGGGTTTTTCCCAATTAGCATGTATTGGCCTGTTGAGCGCGATATGGGCTGCTGCTGCACGAGAGTGTCGCATGGGCCTGCATAGGTTGTTCAGATGGCTGCTGAGCAAATTCTCGGATTGGCCCATCATGCAAATGCACTGATGTTGCTGATGTGTTCGAGTTGGCCAACAGCAGCATGAAGGGTCGCAGGTGCAAGCCATCGCATGGGCCTATTCAGACACCATATGTTTTTCGCAATTAGCATGCATTGGCCCATCCAGCACGATATGGACTGCTGCACAAGAATGTCGTATGGGCCCGCATAGGTTATCTAGATGG
>Ga0307510_10000224_pt1 | contig 50564 bp, 49 predicted proteins | sample 12_EM_MG_FD_207224 | JGI IMG/M metagenome (GOLD analysis project Ga0307510, IMG submission 207224) | Populus trichocarpa ectomycorrhiza microbial communities from riparian zone in the Pacific Northwest, United States - 12_EM | ecosystem: Host-associated > Plants > Roots > Unclassified | place... | reverse complement strand
ATGACCGCATGTCACAAGGTGTCGACATCCAGCTCAAGATTCTCCAAACCCTGCTATCCTTCATCACCAATTTTCCCTGCCGTGCACGGCCAACAACTTGCAGACGTGCGTACGTCAATTTCACTTTTGTGCTGCGCGGCCTGCGCCCCCCTTTCTCTTCTACCTTTTCCTGATGGATATTGACTGTGATACTGCAGGCCCTGCTATTATCTTTCAAGCTGCATGAATCCAGTGCGGCCGTCATGTCGTCCACGGCGGCGGTGATGCTGCGGCAACTGGTCATGTTCGTCGTTGACACGTTGCCAACTTGAAGGTCGTTGAAGAGGATCACTGTCTGCTGCTCGCCAGCGAGCTCAAATCAATCTTCCAGACGAAACAACGCGATCGCTCGGCCCCGCAGCGCACGACGCGTTCGCCATCTTCGAGGACCTATGCCTGCTGGGAAATGGTGAGCATCCGCAGTTCCTGCAGCTTGAACATCTCCACAAGAGGTTTGCACTAGAACTAATCGAGAGCGTACTGACAAAGTACTGACAAACTATCACGAGCTTTTCCACAAGGTGCGTGTCTCTCTCAGCTCATTCCATATTAGCGGACCTTACATCGCTGTCATGTTCACAGCACCCGGAACTCTTACCCTTATTACGACATCACTTCTCCCCGCTGCTTCTCAAAACGCTGTCTGAACGCTCCGCTTTCCCCCTCACGCTCCGCGGGACTCGAGTCGTCTTTCTTTTACTTAAACAGTTCTCCTCCGAACTCGCGACAGAAGCTGAGGGTGCTCGCGATGGAGATCATGCGAGGGTGTGTCTCCCTCTTCTTCTCTTTATCACCGATCGCACGGCCCACTCTCTGTTCTTCAATTGCCCCTTTTACTTTAGCCCTTTGCCATCAAATGTTGCCGCACCTCCTTCACCCTTGTTGTCTACACACCCACCATTGCACATGTAGCTATGATTCAGTAAGTTTCTCTATATTTCAAACGCAACTGTCTCTTGTCATAGTTGCTGTGCAGGTCTGTTACTGGATGGACTTCTTTGTCACCATCCCTGCCTGGCAGGATTCCTATTGTGGGCCTTGTGATGCTTGTAAGTTTTTTGCCCTCGCGTCCACATCATATATTTGACAATTGCTTTTATTTCGGGTTTACTGTCATATATTAGGATGGGTCTATGTTTACACATCAGAATGCAAACAATTCTTGTCCATCTATATAAAATTCCACCTGTTGTGACCTAATCTGACTGTTATGCATGTTATGACAATAAGATTATTGTGAATTAGAAATACTCTGGTTTTAGGTTGTGAGTGCCATACAAGACCAACAGTTCATTTGAGGTTGGCGAGAATGCATGGATTGAATAGCAGACTGTGATAGTCTCACAAGTATGATATAAGTTGAAACCAATCTTGTGCATTGTAAAAATGGTTGTAGAGACTGATGATACAGTTGCCTGATAATGCCAGACTCGTACAGTGAATGGCAGATTGGATCACTTCGTGAGTACCCACAGAGTGTCCCGAGGCACAGTGAGCCCAAAACCAGGTGGTAACTAAGTTATGCCGTTCGTAACCACTCACAACAGGCGACATTAGCTCACGAGGCCTTAACAGAACTTGGCCAAATTCCTGATGTCTGCCCGGCGTCGACAGCGTTGAAGGAACCATCATGATTGACGGCCGAAGCGGCTGACAATTGCGGGTCCGCTGTCCCAGAGGCCGAGTGACGCTTCTTCCGAATGTCGACGTCTTGCTGCGAGGATCTAAAATCCTCATGTGGGATGTTAAACCTCCTGTCGGCAATGGCGACTTCATCGAATTCGACGCCGCATTGCGCCTTCACGATCTCACGCACCATCCAGCGCAGAGAGATGTTGGATAGCGCATATCGTTGCGGGTCCTTCGTGCTTCCCCCGCCGACGTCTGTTGGTATCAACGCGACTCATGAATGATCCGCCCCTGTCTAATTCCGCCCCCCCCAGAAGGCTCGTATGAAAAACATACCTGAGTGGCAGCCGGCGAACCACACTTCAAGGACGTCCGTGACGATCTTCTTTTTCGTCCCCTCCGGGCGCTTGTTCGGATCTCGGGGATTGTCTAGGGTATCCCGCTTTCCCGTCAGGATCCTCGGGAAGTTTATCTTTAAGGCATTCGATGGATGCCACCTCTTGCTTTTCGGCACCTGAGATGTCTTCTCTTGCGAGCCAGAAGGACCGGGCTGTTCTTGCATAGAAGGACCAGGCTGTTCTTGTGTGGAAGGACCAGGCTGTTCTTGTGTGGAAGGACCAGGCTGTTCTTGTGTGGAAGGACCAGGCTGTTCTTGTGTGGAAGGACCAGGCTGTTCTTGTGTGGAAGGACCAGGCTGTTCTTGTGCGGAAGGACCAGGCTGTTCTTGTGTGGAAGGACCAGGCTGTTCTTGTGTGGAAGGACCAGGTTGTTCTTGTGTGGAAGGATCAAGCTGTTCTTGTGTGGAAGGATCAGGCCAAATTGTCGTAGAAGGATCAGGCTTAGGCTGATTATACAAACTTGGACGGAACAAGACTCGACGCTGTAAGCCACGCACCGAATGTCAGCCAGCGGAGTAGAGTAGAGAGGTGATAGGGTAGATAGCCGCCCAATTAACATGCATATCCTTGATATCGTACGTACCTCGTCGAGGGATAACGCATGTCTGAATACCTTGACCCTCCCATTCTCGCCCACAAGGGGAAGTATTTCTTGGCTATACAGAGGACCCACAGTCATAACAGTATCCCTGTGGCGACTCATCAGACTAGGCCGAAAATGACCCCACAAATTGCCACAATCGGGTTGGTCACAAACCACACGCCAAGGAAATCTATGTTGATTTCGTGACAGAAAGTCCGTTTAAACTCATTTGCTAGGATGTGGTCCTTGTCTTTCCGGGACTTGTGTAGCTTGAACGCGAAGGGGATTTGCTCGACATTATCCTTGGGTAGCAAACCTACCTACCACACTCGCGGTAAGTCGCTCAGGGTCAGATTAATGCTCAGCAGCGATGGCCTCACATTGTTCAACATCCCTGCAAGTGCACGTGCTATGTACGCGCCACGGGAGAAGCCTTCCAGAAAAATGTCAGATTCTATGGATGACGTCCCCGGAAAAAAACAATAACGCAACCGAAGAGGCAAACTTTATCACTGTGCCGGTAATTCTGCATGAGAAACATGTAGCCATCGAGCACATGCTGATTGAGGTACCAGGCGAGCCCACGGTCAAGAAACTTGGCAATAGAGCGGAGGAAAGGCGAGACTGCGCCAGGCTTGATGTAGGTACCAATACCAGCCTATGGTAAATGCTCAGTTCGGTTGAGCGCGTAGCTCACAGCAGATGGGCAAGTACTTTCCTGGTAATAACACACCTGTGATTCTGGGTCATCCTTCTTGAGCATGGAAAACAGTTTGACTATATTGGTATTCTGAGGGATGTCAACCGGATCAATGATGCGTCTCAGCCGGGTTGAAGTGGTAACAGTGCAACGACGCACATTGTAACAGAACCTGTTACCTGTCCCATCGAAACAGAGAACAATGGTACGGGCCTTTCGACTGATGCCCAGTGGAGGTGTTGGTTCTGTTGAAGTTGAAGGCCTATGGCTCCTGGCCCTCACCGCCGCCAACCGAATGTGGGTCTGTGAAGGATCCATGGCAACCGAAGGGATAGACAAATCTCTAACTGATATACCCCCTCAATGGGCGCCTGTGTAGGGCGCCTGAGCGGGCTGGGCCCGAAATGCGCGATTTGACAGCGCCGCCCGACACGCCCGACGCCACAGGGCAGGGAGTGCATGACTCACAGTGACTCCCTCTATTGTTACGAACGAGTAGAGTAAACTGTAAGTAGGTTCCAAGTTCTCTTTAGAGAACAAGGTATTATGCCAAATTTTTTGAGTGGGCAAAACATGGGAAAATTCCGTGTTTCCATTGCGGCCATTGCTGGATCATTTGGATGTGGCTGTTGTGGCCGATGTGGGTGTGAAAGCGTGGGAAAGTTTCCATGTGATTTTGTTGCAGCGGGCCATTGCCATGTGTTTGGGCTGGTGTAGGCAGGTGTGGGTGTGAAGGCATGGGAAATTGATATGATTTTGTTGCAGCAGTTGATGTGTTGTGTTTGGGCAATGGTGTAGCACAGGTGCAGGTGTGAAGATGTGTCCATGATTTTGTTGTAGCAGTTGCCATGTTGTGTTTGGGCCGATGTGTGTGGCACAGGCATGGCGAGTCGCGCGTTCCCGGCCTTTCGGGAACGGCGACCCCCACTCACTCCATTGCGTGTTCTCGGATTTTCCGGAACACGACTTTGGTTTTATTTTATATCTTTTTGTTATAGAACTCACGCGCGGACAACAAATCCGTGCTATATAGTAGTGATAGTCGGCCGATTCTTGAATGTTCTCTCCATCAGGAAACCTCTCAGCTCCTTAACCCTATATTAGGTACCTTAGGGCTTGTTTAAGGGAAGCTAAGATACGGACCACCTAAGACATGGCATCTTAAATAAGGGAGGTCCTGTTTTCAAAGTCGGGTTAAGCAGACCTTAGTGATCCTTAGCGATACTTAGTTGATCTTAAAAGCACTAGATTTTTCAAAGTCTTAACAAATACGAGCGATTCCAAAAAGCTGCAACGAGACGAATCAAGACATCATAGTAAAATAAGGGAAGGCACAGAGCAAGACACATAAGAATGCAAATGAAAACGTTGAACGTCGACGCTCCTACTTTAGAGGTCCGCATACATATCAAGATCCTCGTCCATCATGTCGTCCTCTAAGTAATCAGGCAGTGCGACAGATGCAGAGATATTGGTGCCACTTTTCATATAACGACATGCCTTTGATATGATATCCTCCATCGAGCCATCCTGGAGCTTGGCCTTAATGATTTCGCGATATTTCCGGACAAGTTTGTTCCACTTGCGGCTGAATGTGTCTGCGCTGGCAGCACTGGCATTGTCTGCTGGTGCCGCAATTAGGGTTATTGCGCGTTCCACCTGGCATTCACAAAACAAAACAAGTAAGAAAGTCTATCGGTTGCAAGGGAACAAGAAAATTACCGCCACTGTGCAAATAGCCAGCGCACCCATGGGATACATCCGCATCGTGTCTATTTTGATCGCAGCCGTGAGTGCTTCTTCGGAATCAGGGTCCAGGCTCTTCACTTCATCCTCAAGTATGTTGATAAGTGTGAGTTGATCGCAGGAAAAGGAGGGCTCAAGAGCCGGAACCCTAATAGCACCTGAGATACTGTCGTAATGACTGGCGAAAAGCTGCAAAATCCATGGTGAGCGAAATAGACCACGGTACTCCTAAACAAGTATGTACGTTAGCATGTTAAGTCCGATATTGCTATGATGTTCTCACCTTCTGCGTTTCGCCATTGGGTTCTGCATACAAGAAGGCGCTCTTTTCGAGTAGCTGAACTGCAGTGCTTAGCTTGTCTTCAGCCGAAAACTTCCCGCCCTCGAAGGCAGCCTTGAACATTGCGACAGCATTGGACCCAAAAGCACTCCGCCACTCAGAGGCACGTTGTTGGGCCTAATAACAGTTGGAATGACCAGAATGAAAAGTAACAATAAACAAAATGACTTACAATATAATAAACAGGACCATCGACTTCGATGGTATGGTTGATATGTGGATAGACGGTGTTCCAAATGGCCTGCATTGCAGTGACATTCTCATCCTCGTCGTTGATCCATGGACCAGCACGTGCGCCAAGCCACTTCTCGTACGTCGTAATGAACTTCTTTCGCCAGTCATTGTTCTCCAGTGCACCTTTAGGAAGATCACTATTGGTGTACTTCGTTGGGCGTTTACTGCCTTCAGCCTGGGTATGGGTTACACGTCCACTTCGCCTCTTGGAATGTGGGATGCCAGAGTCTTCAACTTTGACGGCCATCTAGGAGTGGCACAGAATAATCGTAAACATGAGTAGTGGCTGCAAGTACTAATACACGTACCGCACTGGACCCCCGCTTCCCCAGAACTGATCGTATATCCTCAAGACTTCCCTTTTCATCTTCGAGGCCACCATATGTCGGAAGACCAGCAGGCTCGGTCTCAGATTGCAGTCCATTAGAGGTTGTGCGTGTAGAGGGTGTGGGTGCAGTGGTAGACGACACACTAGTTGCACAAGAGTCGGGAGCAGTGACAGAGGACCAGTCTCGTGTGCCTGGGCCAAACGTGAGAGCACGATCTCTGGTTACACGTGGCTTGGCAACACTGGTGGTCCATAGCTTCACATTAAGCAGCCCAGAGGGCTTATCGGAGCTGTTGACAACGTCATGAAAAAAAAGTGTTCTCTCCGTCAGCATGAGCGCCATGAACAAAGCAGAAGGCCAGAGTTGTCCAAACATGGCAAGACATTTGTCACACTTACGTTATTTTCTTCTCGCTCGTCGCCCCCCCTTCACTGGCTCTCTGATTATCTACTGGAGGTAAGACCATCTGCGTGCTTCTCAATAATAAGTTTTAACATACTTTTTGGTAGCCCAGCAGCTGTTTTCAAGATAACTTGGGTATCGACATTTGGCCTTTTCCGCATTGCTTGGATGGTATCATAAGCACCAGTCTTCCGTTTCTTCATCACCGGCACCGGCATCACCTTCCCCCCCCCTCCCTCTGCTTCGTTATCGCTGTTACCAACTTGGAATGCTTCAAGGGCCTCGTCATTGCCCAAGTCAATGGTGTTCTTATCTGTGGTTCTTTCAGTGTTAGGCTTAGGGGAATGGCTCCGGTTCTCTTACCTTGCTTGGTGTTGGCATCCACTTCGCATTCATTATCGCTGTCCCATCTAATAGGTGCATTCTGGTGGTCCAATGGCTGTGGGAAAAGAGATGGAGGGAATTTTTTCTTATGCGCGTTAACCTCATCCTCTGCGAGGTGGTCTTCTTCACCAGCAATGTACTCGTACAGCCGGTGCAAAGCCGCCTCAGTGGTCTTCTTCTCAAGATGCTTCTTCTTGTTATCGGCTGCAATTTCTTCTTTGGTGCGTCTTTTCTTTGTGTCGGCCAGAAGGATATGACCAGGGTGCTGATTGGCATTCTTAGCTCTAGTAGATGGGGACATGGCAATACAGCTAGTGGCTAGGACTTGGAATGAGGGAGGAAGGCAGTTGCAAGAGCAAGAGGGGGGACAAACAAGTACGTTCAATTTTTTTTCGCTCAAAGTCAGGTCTTTATTAACGATGGACTTTGAATTCCTATTTTTTTGGGACACCCTTCGTGCCCCCACACCATCTACTGTCCAATGAGGTGTCATACCGCCTTTTACCACCATTTCATTCACATCTGATCGCCAACATTCAGGCAGACTCGCTTACCTTGTTTCGGGTTTTTTCTAATGCCCGCCTGCTGTCTCCTTGCATTTCTTTTGCCGGCTCTATGTAACTCCAAGTTCTAACTACCACCTATTATGCCCACAATATGATGACAAGTTAATTTCTCCTATGCCTGCCATCATGGCGGCCCCCAGGCTGGAGTTAGAGGGTAAATAAAGCATCCAGCATTGGCGGAGCTGTCTAAATGAGAGTTATATTGTCGGTAAAATCACTAGTTGTTTCTCTTAAGGCACGCTCTCGCTAATGCAATTTGGTGAGTTTCTCCGACAGATTTCCAATTCTGTGTTTACTCTGCCAGTTTTACTATTGCTCAACGCTTTTCTCAGACTCTAGTTTCATGGCTTTATCTTCTGGTAACTCTCACAGACAACGTCTAAAATACAGGCTCCCTCCGACTTCAGTAAAATGTAAGTATTGTGGGCGCTGGTTTAGAAATGCATCTGGTCGGACAAAACATATTGGTGTATATCACCCACGCGGCGAATCAGAACTTCGTCAGATGTTCCAACCACTCAGAAACACCTCAACTTCGTTGCAGCAAGCCCGACCAGTCTCTCCAGAGCACCAGTCACTTGAGACCGGAGGCTCTGGTCCAGAGTCCATGGATATTGAGACAGTTGATCACATTGATAACCGTATGGTCCATTTCTATCCTTGCCAATCACACTGACATAGTACTTGTCACGGTATAGATAGCCCAGAGCCATGCAACCCAAGACCAATGATTGAGTTTCATGGTATCATGACAGGTGAGCGTACTGTTCATGATCTCTGATAACACAAACTAAGAGCAAATGTTTAGCAAGGCCATGTGATGAAATGGGACACTTCCTCCCCGATGGATGCCCCCCACCGTCACCACCTCCTTGTTCAAAGAACGATTGGAGTCCATATAAGGACCGTGTTGCGTTCGAGACAGCAGAGTGCCTATATGCAAAGGAGCAACTCTCTGCCACAGCGATCGATGTACTGATGGACCTTTGGCACTCGTCATTTGTTCAATCTGGTATAGCAGATGGTGGAGCCCCCTTTCTCAATCACAGTGACCTCTACAAGACTATCGATTCTACGCCGCTTGGGGATGTTCCCTGGCAGTCCTTTTCCCTCAGCTATGATGGCCAATTACCAGAAAACAACATTCCCACTTGGATGACAGACAAGTTTGATGTATGGTTCCGAGACCCACATCCTATTGTGACGAACATACTTGCAAATCCTGACTTTGCATCCGAATTCGACTTTATCCCATTTCGAAAATTTGACGCCAATGGGAACCAGATCTGGCAGGACTTTATGTCTGGTTCATGGGCATGGACGCAAGCGGTATGTCATGCAATTTCATCAAATTTGTGTCCAAGATAGTTCAATACGATTCCACAGGATTTAATTGCCGAGGACCCAGCAACACATGGTTCAATGTTCGTACCACTTATCCTCGGAAGTGACAAGACGACGGTGTCAGTAGCAACTGGCCAGAACGAGTACTATCCCCTTTATATGACTATTGGGAATGTCCATAATAGTGTACGGCGGGCACATCGCAATGCCCTTACTCTTGTCGCATTTTTGGCAATTCCAAAAAGTATGTCCCATTCATTTCCATGGCCGCTATACAAGCTAATCTCTAACATCTAGCTGACAAGAAGTTTTCGGATAATATTAAGTTCCGAAACTTCAGACGTCAGCTCTTTCACAGGTCCATTGTCCGCATTTTTCACAGCCTAGCACCGTTCATGAGGACACCTGAGATTACTCGGTGTCCAGATCAACATTATCGACAAGTAATATATGGATTTGGACCATATATTGCTGACTACCCCGAACAAGTCCTTTTGACTGGTATTGTCCAGGGCTGGTGCCCACGGTGAGTATATATCCCTCTAGACTGAGAGCGTGATCTGACTTAAGTTTTTTGATTACTTGCGGAGGGCAGGTGCACAGCACATCCCCAGTCTATTGATGCTGGTGGCTTGCCTCGCTCCAAGAGGCACAGAGATGGTTTAGTTGCATTGGAGAGCCCCAAAATACTTTGGGAGATGTATGGTATCATCGGTGATATTACAGTGTGTAACATTTTCGATACCAGGTTCCATAACTCATGTGCCGTGCCATTTAGCCATTCACCGATGAGTTTCCACGCGCAGATATATATGAACTAATTGCGCCAGACCTCTTACACCAAATCATCAAAGGTGCCTTCAAGGACCACCTCGTGACGTGGGTGGAGGAATACCTCATTCTCACATATGGCCAGACCCGTGCAAACACTATATTGGATGACATTGACAGACGGTGCGTTTTCTTACAATACACGCTGACCAATCAATTTTACCTTGTTGATTCCGAGTCATAGGATCCGTCTTGTTCCATCTTTCCCTGGGTTGAGGCGATTTCCTCAGGGGCGTGGCTTCAAGCAGTGGACAGGAGATGATTCGAAGGCATTGATGAAGGTGCATTCGCGCTCTCTTTTTGATGCCTAACAAACAGTTAATTCAATTCAAGGTCTATCTACCCGCTATTGAGGGGCATGTACCAGACGACATCGTCCGCACATTCAGAGCATTTCTGGAGTTCTGTTACCTTGTTCGTCGCGATATACATACAGAAGACAGTGTTGCCCAAGTACAAGATGCATTAGGGCGTTTCCACCACTATCGAGTTATCTTCGAGTCTACAGGGGTTCGTCCTGACGGATTCTCACTACCGCGGCAACATTCTCTCACACATTATCCAAAACTAATTCGAATGTTTGGTGCCCCAAATGGACTGTGCTCATCGATGACTGAGGCAAAACACATTAAGGCAGTGAAGGAGCCATGGAGGCGATCAAGCCGTTATGAGCCATTGGAACAGATGCTACTTACCAACCAACGCATGGATAAACTTTCAGCTGCCCGGGTTGACTTTACCTCACGGGGAATGCTTGATGGGACAGTTGTCTCATCTGCTTTGCAATCCTACAGTACGTCTCAGCTTAGTTTCAAGAATCTTGCTGAAGCGTTCTCTACAGGTGATCTCCACCGCGATGATGAAACACATGCACAAGATGACCCTTTTGATGGTGAATCTGCTGCACCATCATCTTCGACAGCATCACATGTAGATGAACCACCAGAGACGTGGAGTGTAAACGACCCACTTGCCGTTGCAGGAGTTGTGCTGGCAAAGACTCCTCGTATGTCCGTTCACATATAATGTCCTCTCCTTTTTCTTACTTTGAATTACCCAGAAAAAGAGTATCCGACTTCAGTTCATGAGCTTGCTGCCCATTTCAGTCAACCAAACCTACACGAACTCATCCGATGGTTCCTCTACTGGCAACTCAACCCAGACGACAATAATACAGATATCCCACTTCCCTTGTGTCCTGAATTTGATTCGGACATCTCCGTTTTCCACTCAGCAACATCGACATTCCATTCACCAAGCAATCCGAGTGGGCTTAGAGGCATGCATCGTGAAGTTATACGGTCCACACCACGTTGGCGCAACAAAGAACCACGCCATGACTGTGTTTTTGTTGAACGTGATACCAAAGGCCAGGGCATGCGAGGACTTGATGTCGTCCGTGTTCTCGCGTTCTTTTCCTTTGTTGCTGATGGTGTCTACTACCCTTCCGCACTTGTCCAATGGTTCACCCATGTCGGCGAAGAGCCGGATGACCTTACGGGTATGTGGATGGTGCAAGCTGAGCAGTCAACAGACGGGTCACCTGTGGTATCAGTTATCCATACTGACTGTATCCTACGTGGTGCACATCTCATTCCTATCTTCGGCCAAGGTTTTGTTCCCACAGATCTACATTTTTCTGATTCGCTCGATGCTTTTACTGCATTTTATGTGAATAGATTCATCGATCACCATGCATTTGAGGCCCTATTTTAACCGACGTCTTCACTTCTCCCGTTTTTGACTTTGTATGCTCCTCAAAGCCCTTTCTGTTTGCGCCTCGTCGCTCCGCCTCCCGCGCCCGCCTTCTACTCCCCGTTCCTCGCCTTGTTCGCCTCGCCGCCATTCTACCTACCTTATCAAGAGGGTCGTCGCGTCCCCCTCAAGCCAACTCCCGCCTCCTGCTGCAACAACCAGCTTGCGCAGATCCCCCAAATCCGTTATCCGACGCACCGCCCTCTCGCTTGCCGTGGCCTTCAGGTTTCCCGGCCTCGTGGACCTTTGTAAGTTGTAACGAGTTACTTTCCGTATGTCTTTCTTGCTCATTTTGTTTCACTCTTCTTCTGCGCTCGCCATCTCTCCCCTTTCCTCAGATTGTTTACATTCTATCGGGTTTCGGCACACCGCCCCTCACCCCTGCGCCCTTGCGCCCAACGTCTCGCATTCAAGCTACTTTGTAAAACATCGCCGCCTGTTGTTACGACGCCGCGCGGTTTGTCGCCGGCAGCACACACACCTTGTAACCCTTTTATCTTTCGTAGATTACTTCTCGTATCGCCTATATAAACCCCCGCGTCTGGCCTCGTGAAGGTCAGGCAACTGCGGCCCCATTTTCTCTTCTTTCTTTGCTTGTGTGTGATTCCGACCGTTCGACGAGCGCGAGCCTGCTGTGCCACTCGTCGTCTCGGTCTATCTCGGAAGTCTCGCAATTCTCTCGCCTCTGCTGACCGTCTTACCTCGTCCGCTCCGACTGCTCTCGCCTTGCCTCGCCAACCCCGACCTGCCTCGCTTCGACGTCATCGCCGCCGCTCAAGCTCGCCTAACGCCTGCACAACGCACCGACATCCTCGCTTCTCCCGTTTTCATCGTCCAGCTCTGCGCGTTCCGGTCCTTTCGGGAACGCGGCCTCTCACCTCAAGAACTACAACCTCGAACGCCTGCACAACGCACCGACATCCTCGCTTCTCCCGTTTTCATCTTCCAGCTCTGCGCGTTCCGGTCCTTTCCTTGCTAGGTCTCCTCGGCCCGGCTCCCTACACTTCTCTTCGAAGAAACCAAGTAACCCGTCTCCCTCTGAGTCCCTCAAGCCACGATCCCGAATCGTCGTCTGCCACATCCTTTTTAGACCCATCGCCGTGCTGCTGCCTCCCCGACGCATCACTCTGCCACCCACACAGTCGAATCTTCATCAGCTCGTCCCACACAACCGTTGGGCTCCCCTGGCTGCGTCGGAGGAACAGCCGGATATAGTGCAGCCACTGTTTGATCAAGCGGAACTGCGCCGCGTCCGGCGTCGCCGTAGAGCACGCTGCTTGCGGAGCGCTTGCGGGGGAATAGTTCCCTGGGGGTTGAGGCCTAGTTGAGGAGGCCCACCAGATGGCGACCGGTACGCAGGCGGCGGCGTGGAAGACATCACGCGTCACGGGCGACGAGTCCGAACTGAAGCTGCTGGTAGAGAAGGGCTTTAAAACCAAGGAACGCTTTGTGTTCTTGGAAATCAGGAATGTATTAATCGACAATCTGCTAAGAAACTTTAAGGTAATAATACATTCCTTAGTTGTCTTAATGCTCTTACACGGATGCTAAGACTACTAAGATACGGTAAGATCACGAGAGGTTTCCTGATGCTTTCGAAAGACCATCATGCTGGCCAGGAAGTGGGTGTCTCTCTATACTTCGCTGGCCGAGGGTTACCACCCCATAATGTTGTTAGGGAGGTCATGGCTGACAGGGGCGGAAATCCCTTTGAACCACCGTCGTTATTGCATCGATCGCGGTCAACGAGGTGAACTGGTTGCTGCCCTACTGATCCTGCAGGCGCGCGGTGTTGTGGCATCATCCTTTTTGACTTGGTACAGACGTTCTGATCCAAGTCAAAAATGAATGATGCCACTCCCTGTGACGACACCCACAGGTGGGGCCTTCGAGGGACGGACCCGTTCGACATAGAGGTGTTTGATGAGGGGGACACTCCACAACCGGTTATTATACGGATGGCACTCGCTCTCGCCTTTCAACGATTCGCCACGGAATTTGCATCTCCTCGCCAAGAAGCTTTGCGTCGCCGTCCTCGAAGTCGTCATCTTAGGCCACAAGTGCAACTACGAAGGCCGAGTCCCAGACGATTCGAAGATCGCCAAGTATTCGCAACTGGCCTCCGTGCAAGTCCCTCTCCGACGTCCGCGCCTTCTTGGGCATAGCAGGATATATGCGGATTTGGATCCGTAACTACTCAGTAATCAGACCTCTAGTGAACCTCACTCGCAAGGGCTCAAGCTTCGTCTGGCAAGAAGAGCAAGAGCAAGCGATGCAAGCCCTCAAAGACGCCATCATTAACACCCCCTCTCCCATTTCGATCCACTATAGTGGTGATATACCGGTTTTCCTCTCCATAGACGCGCGGAGTTGGCTGGATCCTGTCTCAAGAATGCCCCGACGGTCGACACCGCCCCTCGCGTTTCGGCTCCATCGCCTGGAACGAGCGTGAGAGTCGCTACTCTCAAGCCAAGATCGAGCTATACGGCCTTTTCGGCGCTCTCCGTGCCCTCCGCCTTTACATCGTCGGCGTCCGGCAACTCGTCGTCGAAATGGACGCCAAGTACATTCGCGGTCTGCTCAACAATCCTGACATTCAACTTACCATCAACCGATGGATCGCCACCATCATACTTTTCGACTTCAAGTTGGTCCACGTTCCTGCCGAGAAACATCACGGACCCGACGGCCTGTCGCGGCGCGGGCCTGCAGACGAGGAGAGCGACGACGAAGACGACCCGGAAGAATGGATCGACCACGCTTTGTCCCTTGGTCTTTGGGTGGTGACTTGGACGCAGAGCCCACACGCTGACCGAGCTCTCGCAGTATGGACTCTCAACGCCGGGCTCCCTCCCAATTCCGACTCCGACAACACCTTTCCGGTCAGCGACAAAACGCGCAAGGCTGACGAAGAGATCGACTACATTCGCCTATATCTCGCCTCCCTCCAGTTACCTGCCGACCTCGGCGACGCCAGACGCACCCGCCTGGCCAAACGGGTGATGCGTTTCCTCATTGCCAACGACCGACTCTGGCGACGCCAGGACCATGGATGACACCAGCTTTACATTCTTCCTCACCAACGCTTCCCCCTCGTTTACGACGCGCATGATCAGCTAGGCCACGAAGGATTCTACTCCACCCGCCGCACCCTCTTAGGCCGCTTCTGGTGGCCCTCGCTCGAGCAAGGCGTCACATGGTCCGTCAACACCTGCCACCAATGCCAGCTGCGTCAAACCACCAAGATCCGCATTCCCCCTACCGTCTCCGTCCCAGCACCCCTCTTCCACAAAATCTACGTCGACACTATGGTTTGGACACCCGCTCACAGCTTCAAGTACATCACTTAGGCCCGCTGCTCGCTCACCGCTTGGCCGGAATGGCGTCCGCTCCGCACAGAAACTGGCTGCACGATCGGAGCATTTCTTTTCGAGGAGGTATTGTGCAGATGGGGCGCAGTCGAAGAGATCGTTACCGACAACGGCACCCCCTACGTCGCCGCGTTGGACTGATTTACGGACCGGTATGGCATCCGACACATTCGCATTTCCGCCTACAACGCCCGCGCCAATGGCATCGTCCAGCGGCAACACAGGACGATTCGCGACTCCCTCGTCAAGGCTTGCGAAGGCGACGTCTCCAAGTGGCCAGCTCGCTCTTCCCACGTCTTTTGGGCAGACCGCGCAACCATCCGCAAATCCACCTGCCACTCTCCGTTCCACATGGCCCACGGCGTCGAGCCTCTCCTCCCTTTCGACATCACCATGGCTACGTTTCTCGTCCCCGACCTCACTCAACCCTTCTCCACCGCCGAACTTATCGCCACCCGTGCCCGCCAGCTCGAAATGCGCGAGGACGATCTCGCTGCCATTCGCGACAACATTCTCAAGAGCCGCTTCGCCTCTGTCCGCCAATTCGAGCGCAGTTTGAGAACACCATCCATGGCCTACAACTTCAAGCCCGGCGATTTGGTCCTCGTGCGTAACTCCGGATCAGACTCAGCGCTCGGCCTCAAGACCAAGCCATGATACTTCCGCCTCATGGTTGTTCTCAGGAGGACCCGCAATGGCGCTTACCGCCTTGCCGAGCTGGACAGCGCAGTCTCCAAGCGCCGCTACGCCGCGTTCCGTCTTGTCCCCTACTTTTCCCGCTCACGAACATCCATCCCAGTCACGCGCGTACTCGACCGCGATGACCTCACCGAGATGCAAGACCTTGCGAACGACGGACCAGACCCAGACACGGCTTGACCGGAGACGGTCAAAATTTCAACCCCCCCGGGAGAAGATGAGAATATGAGGGGGAAAAGTTCAAAGTTCTATATCGCAGAGGTATCGGGGCCAGGATATATATATACAAGCCAGAAACTACGAAAAGGGAGATCCGAGAATATCGAAACAAAATGTAAACGTACGAGCAGACCGGGCGAACGAGGAGCAAAAGTTGAAAGGGAAACAGCGCACGAGGGGAACACAGGATGAGTGAAATGCAGGCACGAGGCCTGAAGACGGAGTGATATGAAATCCACTGCTGTGACTGTGAACGCGTCGAGGACTCGTGGCGATGCCGCCGATCGAGGTGGAGCGAGCACGTGAGGGCGGTGAGTTGAGAATGCGACTTGTGCTGTGATGGCCCTTCTCGAAATCTCTTGGCTGGTTGTCTTGCACGACTTGGATGAGGAGGGCGAAGGGGATCGGATGCATCGTGAGGTTTGGAAACGTGTTAAGTTAACAGACAGGGAGGGAGGCGGAAATGGGAGGGACGTGTGATAGGGCAGAGTCCGGGAGGAAGATGATGCGGTAGTCACACTAGCGGTCGACTTTGTTGTCGAAGGTATCGGGACGTTTGCTTGGTGATGAAGTGCAATCGAATAATCTATTGATAATTTTCTCCAAAAGGAGGGTCTGCTGCCCGATCACTTTCAGACATGTCGTGTGGCGGCGCTCGGGCCGCTCGGGCTGCTCCGTTCGAATCCTCCGTTACACCACAATCGCACGACGACACTTAGACCCCCATGACAACCTCAGCCCCATGGAAACGGACCAAGTCGCACTCTGGTGTTATGTTGAACGGAGACGGGACTATTTTCGCGTCTCCATCCCAATCACAAATATGATTGATGACTTAAAGAAAAAACTTTCGTCCATCACCGGATATAAAGCTTCAGATATCTTTCTCGTGAAGGTGCGCTATATCATGATCTTACATGAACATTAATGTAATGAACGGCCCCTGCTGGTTTGTTACATCCGCAGATTGACGCAAATTTGCATGATGTGTCGAGGGAAATCACATCTAATGGCCAATATCGGCCCATTGCCGGAGCTCGACAATTGTGGGCATATGAAGGAATTTCTGATATATGGTCCGGACAACCCTGCACTGACCACCTCCACGTCTTCGTTGGTCTACCGAGTGGAGTGTCGACTGCTGACGACGTGCGTGGTGAGTGCTTCATCCTTCGCATTGCCCCAGCGCAGATACCCGACCTAATGATGCACGCTTGCTCGACCCAGCCGAACGGCCGGAACCTGATGACTTTGACGAGCTCATTGAGCACATGACTACTTCTCCCTTCTTTTGCGACGCCCCGTCTCATGTTGCAAAGCCAACCATTTTCACAAAGTCTCAAGCCAAAGAAGGTCGCATCCTGAACGACCGTCCCGGCAAGGACGTAAGAGTCCCCCCCATAGCCCTCCTGTATGCTCCCTTTGGTCAATTCCTTGACCACGTTCGCGACCGTCCCAAGGAACAGCCTGGCGTGGATCTACGAGCCTTTCAACTCGCCGTCGACGAGTTTGCATCCGCGATGTGCGAGCACTTCAAGGACGAGGATGAACGCCGGAATAAAGTCCTGCCGCTGCTGAACAACACCTTTCGTTGCTATCATCCATTCTCATTGCCCTCCCTCGACGCTGCCGTAGTCGCGGGTAAAAGGACAAGTGACAGACACGCAATAGGACCTGCTCAACTCATGGAGACCATTGTGGAATTTAAGAATGAGTTTGGGTCGGGCCAGACTGATCCAGAAATCCAAACCACGTCGTATTACCTACAAATGTTTCTTCGGCTGGTGAAGGTTGGAGGACCTTATAAGAACTATTTCGAGAAGTACCTTTGTCCTACGCTGGTGATCACGATTATTGGTATCAAGATGCGCTTTCGTCATCTCGCTTGTTCTCACATACTTATTTTCAGGTTCGTACATCGGATTCGGTGCTCTTGTCATTCTTAGGAACGCAAGATTTGTGGCGCTCACCCCATTGCTCCCAGCCCGATCACCTTCTGGCGATAACATCTACAGATCTACACTGTTCCAAGCTTTCCGAGCGGCGTGCGTTCTGCGCCACAACATCCACGAAGACACGCGACGCGTCATAGATAGTACGACCCTGACACGAATACGTCACAGATCCCTCCCATATGTCCAGGAGATACCGGCATGGCCACCATCTGAAGATAGGCAGCTTGAGTTCCACATTTTGAAAGTGGCATACCAAGGCGAGATTTGGAACGAGAATCGTTTCCTGTTTCATGCCAAGGCGCAGAATGAGGACGTTTTGGTCAAATTTACCCGGCGATACTCTACCAAGCTTCATGAGTTCTGTGCTGAGCGTGGCCATGCGCCGAAGTTGCTTGGGTACGGGACCGTTCCAGGGGGATGGAAAGTGGTTGTTATGGAAGATGTCGAGCACGAAGGTAGCCACGCAGAGTACGCGCCCAGATATTGGGAAAAGTGGTGTCAAGACCTCACCGGCCTGATGCAAGGCTTCCATGACAAAGATTTGGTGCATGGCGATCTAAGGACTCCCAACATCATCGTCCCGGCCACCGATCCAGAAAACATAATGCTTGTCGACTTCGACTGGGGGGGAGAAGCCGGGAGTGTTTCCTTCCCGACTTGGTCAATCAATGAGGAATTGATTGATGGGGATAGGTTGGAGAGCCTCGTGATCACGAAGGAGCACGATGTTAGGGTTCTAACTGCTACTCTGGCACGTCTGCGGCCAGTGACAGCGGCCATGGTCATGGATACATCTTGATACATTACTATACCTTACGTCTTGGTGGCGACATCTGCCATAGTAACTGTTCTGTTCTGTACATTAGCCTACATCAAGAAGTTCTGTTGAAGTAGTGTGGGGCCACTGTATTATGGTAATACATAATATACCATATGTTATGAGTGAGTTGCTATGACTCGGAACAGTATGACTCAGCTACTGCTCGCCGTGCTCGGGCTCACAATACTTGCCTCGTGACAAGCTCAAGATGGCCGAAAGTGTGAGGCGGGTGTATGTTGGATAATTCGATTGGGGACTGACCGGACAGTCACCCAGTGTTTTTTCACCGGAAGGTCGATCATACAAACACGAATGAACCATGATGCAGCGAGAAGGGAAAAAAAGAAGCTTAGGTCTTGCCTTCGTGCTCAAACGATATCGCTCTATTCGTTGCCACTTGGCATGGTGGTCCGCCCGCGCTGCGTTGTACACCTTGTCGACTTTCGCCCAGTCCACGGTCTGATGAGGCCTCCACCGCTCCACCGCCTCAGATTTTGCTTGATCTCATATGCCTCATTAGGTAATGACTGCTCGCCCCGCCCAGAGTGTCCTAACGTCTCATGACGAAAACACTTGTCATGGGTATCACAATTAACTAGAGCAACTGCAAAGAGTGAAAACAGCGCTGACAAAAGTCAATGTAGGCGGCAAGTATGTACACATATATCCATCACCCACATAATCAATCGTACAGCTAGGAAGCCTAGAATCGATCCCGTCTAGAGTGAGTGATGAATATCGATGAATAGTCGACAAAGTCATAGATAGAGTCCTTCTCTGTCGAGTGGCGTCCGAGTGGGAATGCTGCTGTAGGACATGGTGTTACGCGTGAGGCCCGGTGAGGGTCAGGTCGTAACGAACGTAAAACTTGAGGTGGCTGGCACGCGAGAGTCGAGACACGGCGAGTGGAATGGGGGGGACCGTGACGCGTGAGGCCTGCGTGAGGACCGGCGTGGTAGTTTATCACAGATCACACAGGTATGGCCAGGGGTTAGTGGGGCTTAAGTGCAACGTGACGGTTTACGGCCGTCATACGGCCGTAACGGCCGTTTTTGTACGGCCCAATACGGCATACGGCCGTATCATGTACGGCCGTTGAAGCTTTTGAAGGGTACATCCAGGCCATGGACGGTACGATACGGGACCCGTACAGTACGGCCGTAAAGCCGTACTATACGGTGACGGCGCGCAGCCCTAATACAAACTGAATGAATGCAGCGAGAGGGGGGAAAAAGGAAAGGTTAGGTCTTCCCTTCATTCTCAAACAATATCGCTCTATTCGTTGCCACTTGGCGTGGTGGTCTGCCCGCACTGCATTGTACACGTTGTCACAGTCGATTTCGCCAAGTCCACGGTGTGATGAGGTCCTCCATCGCCACAGATTCTGCCCGATCTCCACTCGCTCAAAGTCATGGCCAGATAGTTGTCGAGACTCATAGCCCTGACTGTCCTAAAGTCTCATGACACAAACACTTTGTCAGGTGTATCAGAATTGACTAGAGCAACTACAAAGAGTGAAAATAGGGCCGACAAGAGCCAACGTAGGCAGCACTTGGTATGTACATACATATACATCACCCACATAATCGGGCAGGGGGGATCGATGATCGATCCCGTCTAAAGTGAGTGCCCAGAGAAAAATTCGCGGGCGAAACATGATTCCTACGTAAACTTGTCATGGGACGTATGCCAAGTGTGGAGCAGGGCAAGGTTAGCCAGAGTTGAGGCAGGGATGGGCTTCTCAGAAAAAAATGAGGCCCTTAGAAAATGCGACAGCAAGAAGGCCAGCAGGAATGGCAGCGATTAACACCGGGGGAAGGAAGATATGACCCAAGTCGCGGACCAACCGAGCCCAATCCTTTACAGCCCTCGCAAAGCTGGTTGCCACCCCACCATCATGGCGTTAGTGTATCGAGAATCCACGGATGAAGTGGAGCTTACCCGATGGAGCGGCGGATACGCCGGCCAAGAATCTCATACACACCCGCGCGTAGCGCCTCCTTCTCGACTCGGATCACAGGACCGTCATCGGGCAGTACCCACGGACACCCACTCGTCACCGCATTCGGATCCGTCGCTGCGCGGAAGACCGCGCCCGCTATCCGTGGGACCGGCGTCATCGGGAGGCCCGCGAGCAAAACCCTCACGGGAAGACCGAGGATCGCAGTGTCTTTTGGAGAACCACAACGTCAGCGCGCGTCGAGGGCATCAAGGTCACGGCGAAGGGTGGAAAGAGAGATAAATGCGTTACCTGCAAACCATGGATGAATGACAGCAATGCGGATGTCCTCATCGGCAACGATAGGGTCCAGTGCGCGCATCAGACCTAGCACACCGTGTTTTGAGGCAGAATACTGAGGCGCCTGAGGGATGCCAATCCAGGAAGCTGCGTTGGTTTAGTTGCCAATCCGTTTCTCTGTGTAATGAAGGCGCGGAGTCCAAGTTACGCACCCATTGAGCCTATCATGACGATCGCTTTCCACGCACCAGGTGCGCGGTTGCGCTTGACGTAATGAATGCCAAGGTGAACGGCTGATGGCGATAATCAAAGTGTGAGTTATTGGATCGCACGCACAATGTAGGCAACGATTGCGGCTCACTGTAAAAAACACCTATCAAGTTGACTTCCAGGGTCCGGAGCTTGGGCGCAACGAGCTTGCCGTTCACCACAGTCAAGGAACCGTCACAAACGCCAGGCAGGACTTCGGCGATCCCCGCGTTTGGGATCTAGGGTTATCCAAAAGATATTAGGTACGGCACGCGAAAATAGGAGGAGCGATAGTACGAGGGCATACAGACCACAACGTCAACAGCGCCATAGCGCTCGAATGCAAGGTCGAAGAGGGAAAGCTGGTCATCCCAGTTGACGACATTGCATTTGATAGACGCGGCTTCTCTTCAGGAAGGGCCAAAAGCCAAAAATAGCCCAGCTACAGACATGAGCCACTTTGATAAACTGAGGTCACGCACCCGCCATTCTTGGTGATGGTCTCAACCACGGCGGCGGCGCCAGCCACATCCAAGTCGCCTATTACCACTTTAGCGCTGAAGAGTAGTTTGAAAAGCTCCCCTCCCCGGATCAGCAGTTGACTGTTGGACTTACCCGTGCTTTGAGAAAGCTAAGGCGACCTCCTTTCCAATACCGTTCGCGCCTCCTGCATGGTAAATTCCGAGTCAATCTCTTGTTCTCACGACGCGGCTTTTGTTTCGGGAGAAGCGGACGCGTCACGTACCTGTAAGGACGACGACCTTCCCTTTTGCGCGTTCCGCGTACATGAACAATTCATCGTCGGAGATGATGGTGGTCATGGTGGGAATCCGAAGCCAGGTTCAAGAACAGAAGAGCAGATCCTTGGGCTTGGCAACCGCTTACAATGCACTTATGTCATATATATGCGCGAGCTCGCCCGACAAGCCCGAGCCACTTTCACCTTTCTTCCTCTGCCATGTCTTCCAAGAGGTCCATAGATCACTACCGACTCCCGATAGCAGACTTGCGTCCCAGGCATTATGACCTCAGTCACCTCACTATTCGGACAGACCTCGAGATGGAGACATTGTCGGAATCTCGAGATTTGTTAAAATCGAGTGCGCATACTAGTGTTATTTGTCCAGGTTATTAGAACCACTTGTTACCGGCGGTCTCAACGTCTTGAAAGCGACTACTGTAATGTCGTAACCTTCAATGCTGCGACCAAGCTGAATCTTTGCCATTCGGCCCTCGGCTGCAGAGCTTTCCCCTGTTGAGACAAAGTTCGACGCTAGTACTCAGCACGCCTCGTTGATATTTGGAGAAGAGCTTCCCGCACGTTCTAAAGCCATCCTTCGCATCAGCTCCGAAGCCGTCTTGACGGATAGTCTGACTGGGTACTACAAGAGCACGTGGGAAACAGGAACCTACGCGTTGATACAATTCGCGGTGCGTGGGTTGCCCATGGATACGTATACTGGATGGACATCCCTTCTCGGTTCCAACGTCAATGGGCCTCACTGCCCAAGAGACTCGATGTGGGGACTCATATCGTGCCCACACCGATGACATCGGTGTGAGGTCATGGTACAGTTGCCGTTCCCGGGGAGTGTTTATCTGAACTTACAGACACTCGTCGTCTTCTTGTCCTGCCTTACCAGCTATTTCTCATCCTGCATATTGGGGACTGCGTCTTTTTGATGATAATTCCGGATTATGATCCGGCAAACGCCAGCCTTTCTCCTCCAATTCTCTTTCCTTCATCGAAATGCTGTTTACATGGTTTCTTACAGCCGATCGATGCCCGTCGTGCTTTGCCTTGCTGGGATGAACCTCTCCTCAAAGCGACTTTCTCCGTGACGCTCGTATCTCGCAAAGGCACTGTCAACCTTCTTAACATGCCCGCACGCTCCAACATCACTGTCGCTGATACCCTCACTGAGAGTCTGAGATACTTCGAAGGCGTCAAGGATGGTAGCTGGCATGCTACCTCCTTTGGACGCCTCCAGTAAGCATAGAAGGGGTCAAAGCTCCTGACCAGCTGGCGATGGGACAGATGTCGACATTCACAGACGGCGGGTTTGTTCACCCTCAAAGGCCTCAAAGCTCATATCAGTGGGAAAGTTCGTCTGCACATATACATCATAACGTCATACCCGACATCCAGGTCAGTCTACTGTCAGTCTGTCAACAACAACAACTGCCACAGCCACCCATTCAACATCAGTACTCAGGTCAGCAGCAACGATTCCCATCAGCCCCTTACGCGTTTTCAGGCTCCTATAGGGATTGTTACAGGTAACTCTGGCGTATTTCAGTCTGAGATGCTGGGGTGGGATAAGGGTTAGCCTAAAGAAAGGAATGTTGAAATGTGGAAGAGACTGTACGCACTCGTTGTGACGGGTGACGAGAATATCTTCGTCGATACCTCCAGTACTGGATGACGCTATGGCACTGAGCCATGCCGAGAGGTTATTTCTGTGAGATGCGCGCGGATTTTCTTAAGCGGGTGTCATTCCTCAACTGTCGCCTGGGTTGCCGCATACGCTGGGACAGCAAAAAATACGATTGCAACGTCCTGTTGCACCGCGGCGTTGGCAGCTGCATCAAGGTTGAAGTCGTCGGAGTACCAAGAGAACCACGTATGATGCAATTTAGCCTGCGCCTGGAATGCCTCGTATGGCTTTCCACCAACGTGTGATAAGTAGAGCTTCTGAGACAACCAACAAGACGAACCGAAATCTTGTAGGCGAACATTGCGGTTCTGTGTCCAGTATGAGCAGGAAGATGTGCTGCGCTCTCAAATTTACTCACACAGATCCCACCCCATCGCTAAAACGCCATCTATACCAGTGTCGCCCTGGAATTCGTTAGGTCCAGCAATATGCGCTGGCACCGCATCAGATCCTATCAATACGAGTTTGCGAGGCTTCCTCAAGTTCAGCGGGAGCGCTCCATTCACATTCTTTAGCAGCACGATGCTGGCCGCGTCAAGCTCCCGCACGAGCAGTGAGTGGTTACCCTGTACATCTATATGCTCGTTCGTCGCTGGATCGAGGGGATAGAACCTGTTGAAGTTCGTCTTTGGGTAGTATGGCCTGTCCTGGCCCACGAAATACCACGATGCGAGGATTCGCGTCGCCATATCGTCTAAGCGCGCCTCGGGAATCGTCCCATTTGAGCCCCAGTATGACGTGCCGGAAACGGCGGTGGTGTCCCCAGGCATGCTCATGTCAAGCCCAGCCATCGCGTCCATCGTTGAATGTTGTGCATTCCAGTCGGACATGACAAATCCTGGGAATCCGAGCTCCTTTTTGAGGAAGTCATTCATCAAGTAGCTGTTCTCGCAGGCGTACGTCCCGTTCACAGGGTTGTAAGAGCACATGACGGATGCGACGCCAGCCATGACGCTACGCAGGAACGGAGCGAAATAGATCTCGTGCTGTGGCCCTTGCTGTATATCCGACACTTCAGACGAAATGGGATTCATGATAATCGGCGGCGATGGCAACAACAACGTGGGCGCAGGAGACGACAAGTCCGAGCCTTCAGCCTGAGCCAAGGCACACCTTACGCCGAGTAGAACGAGCCAGACGGATAGCAGCATGGACGTGCCACTATCGGGGGACGGACACACGAGAAGGCAGAGATGAGGGAGGAAACAAAGAGGGCGTATGTTTGGAGGAAAGACGAAATTTATTGCCAGTTAGGCGAAGGGCGCGGAGAAGCTCATAGACGGGACCGTGGCATAGAATCATGGAAGCTGTTGCTGGAGTAGAAGTCGCGAGGTTCAGGTGGGTGTGAAACTTCGTATGAAGTGTACCAATAAAAATCGAAATTCGACCAGTGTACGTACAGTCACGGTGTGGGTACGGCAACGCAGGCCACGCGATTGCCCGTGAATTATGGCGTATTAGCTCTCTCGGGCTCCATCTGGGAAGGAATGACCACGGCACAACTTGTTGACATATTGCTCTACACGTTGCCGTTTCGCGTTGTGGAGACTGACTGAGTGTGGTGAATGTCAATGAAGTGGAGGTGAGAGGCTCGTTACACGTTACATCATCCCCCAGGGACTCTGAGATGCGGTTCATGTTGCGCCTAACGTCCTGGAAATCTAAGATTGCAGATGCATTCTAGAAATTATGCAGAGATCTGAAACGTGGCAGTTGGATATCGTCCGCTAACGTCGACGACAAAAATGGCGAAGAGGAGACAACGTCCGAGTCCGAGGCTGTAGGTCAACACGGGCCACATCTACTTTTGGGTTGATTCAAATTCGTGCACACGGCTCCACTTGCATCGGCTCCGCTCAGCTAGCAACTAGCATGCCTTCAGCGTGCCGACTAGTTTTATACAGGATGGACACCTTGCGTGACCTGCGCTCGACTTGCTTCCCGGTTTGGGACTTGCCAGCTTGCATATCGGATATATGAAAAAAAGAGGGGAGTTGAAAACTTGCAGTGCGTAGGATACAATGAGGTGAAAATACAACAAACAGTACTTTTGATGGATAAGGTATTGATAATGATCTTATTGGAATACTGGATAAGATTACGGTTGTCAGGAACATAAAATGTTGATATTATCATTATAAATTTATAATTCGCCTGGGATCATAAGCCCTCATATAATTAATTAAGAATACCATAACTTGGTGAACTGGATTTATGAGGTGGTTATCATTCACTTATAATTCAGCTGAAATTGTATTACAAAGACAGTCTATTAATAGTCCTAAAGTTAATAAAAGGGTGGAGCACTATAAAGTGACTCCAATGTAAGAATGTAAGAAAGAAAAATGAGATGTGGGCCCCCTGGAAACGGTTAAAAGTTAATATATGCGTACGTTAATGGGCACCACGCGGTAGATCGCGTTAGAAACGAAGAGTTCGGTCATCGGTGCCCTCCTTTGGGACCCACAATAGTTCATCCGACGCTTGTCCTCCCAGCGCGTGCGCACTGCGGGCTCAGCTCGGGTGCACCTTCAGTGCCCCTCGAGTGCCCCGTGGCTGCACGCCTCCCTCGTCACCGTCATATTCCAACAACAGCAACTCCGATGACTCCGCGTGGGGACCGAGTCCCCTCTTTTTTGTGCATGGCCCAAGGTGGTGCACATCTTGCGCTCGTTGGTGCAGCGGCGGGGGGCGGGCAGGCCAGCTGGCATCGGCCCTGGTACCGCGGCCAGCCCTCCCTCCCCTGTGCCACCCGAACCTCACACCCAGCACATCCTACTCCCTTTCGCACCCCGTTCTTTTTTCCCCACGGCCCAAGGCGGCGCGGTACTGCCCTCCCACTCCCAGCATCATTAACACTGACTCCACCGGCAGCAATGGCAGCAACGACGACAGCAATAGCAACTCTGACGACTCTGCCAGCAATAGCAACAGCAACCCCGACACCACCACCGGCATCGTCAACACCGCCCGCACCTTCTGAAGTCGCCAGCAAACGCCTCGACAATTTCGACAACAGCAGCTCCAACACCAACACCGTCAACAACAGCAGCAGCAGCAGCATCAACACCACACCGCCTATTACCAGCACCGCCGGTCCGCCGCACACGACGACAAGCCTGAGCCCGAGCGCGTCCACGTTGATGCCAGCCCTCGCCTCCCTCCTTTCACCACATCCCAGTCAGCTCCGAGCGCATCAGCAGCACCCTCCCATTCCGCACTGTCAGACTTACCCAGTCCACTCGTTTCCGCTCGTCCACTCAGAAACCGACGGTAATAACTTCATCCCAAGCTCACGGACTCTGCCTGGAGCCCCCGCAAGATGATCCTAGGAGAAAGTTGCAGTCACTACGGGCGCGATGCGTTGGTATGGTTGAGGTGAGTCCGCGGCACGGCCTTCGACACGATCACCCCATCCCTTCCTGTGCCTTTCTTCCAGCTCGTCCCAAGCTCATAGACTCTGCTAGAGCCCCCCGGAAAGCCTACAAGGATGCATCACCTCTGCAAGAACATGCAGAAGGCCGTTCAGGATACCGCCAGCCGTCTCCTTGCCATCATTGGTATCAGTGGACCTTCGCTGTCGAGTACCACTCCTGTCCCTGTAATCGATCCTTCTTTTATGATCAAAGCGGTGTGGCCTCAAGCTGGATCCCGTTCTGGTGGCCCTGTGATGCACCATATCCACAAGGAGGGTCAGCCTCAAGGCCCGTTCTTGCATCGGGTCCGTCGTGCACTAATTTTGCTCGGACCTTGGGAGAGACGTATTGTCGCCTTCGTTCTAGGTGTGGCTGTTTGCTTTCTGTGGGTGTTAGTTTCGAATCTCCTCGCTAACGGTGCTTCTCAGTGATAGGCTGTGGGATAGGCGTGCTTCTGTGCATGTCCTGGGTCTTGGCAGTGTTGCTCGTGCGTGGCGTCCGCAACAACCCAGAGCGTGAGGAAACGATTTTCATGTACACCGAGGATGTCGCCCCCCTTTACAGAGAGATTGAGGAGAAGAGGCTCTCTGGTGCCACCAACGTTGGAAGGGGCTTGAATTGAGGTGAAAGTTGCAGTCACTACGGGCGCGTATGTGTTGGTGCGGTTGAGGTGAGTTTGCACGTCCTCACTGCATGTTATTTGGTTGATCGTATACTCTTTCTGAAATACACCAACATGGGATTACGGGCCGTACTCTACTTCCGCGGCCTACCCTAATACATGCAATTTTATCAAAAATTATCACTATCGTGGGCGCTTATGACCTCAGGGTGATCGGACCCAATTTAGTGGCAGCTTTCTGGGCTCATTTCAAATATCATGGATTGTCGTGTCATGATCCCAGGGTTACCTCTCGCTAATTCTCGTTAGCAACAGAGGTTTTTCCCGATGTTCGCTCTCGCAAACTTGTCTCCATACGCCGCTATGGTATTTATGACCCCTCGCCGACACATTTCACCTCTTCCCCCATCCCCATTCGAGGCGTGTAGGTTATGTCTTCCTCGTCTGTGCCCGCCGGTATCCCGACAGATATAGTCAAAATGTATGTTGACTTTTTGTCTCTGCCTTTGACGATAACCGGAATCCTTCCCTAGAACTTTTCCCCTTGTGCGCCTGAGCTCTTCTGGTGTCTGGTCGACTGATGTTCTCACCGCGCGCCCAGCTCTTCGGTCCTTTAATCAATTGGACATTATATGGCGTCCTTTGCGTCCAGATCTGTACGAGCTCGATGTCATACTCTCAGTTCTCACATTGACCATATTTGCAGATGTCTACAGTTACAACTTCCCAGATGATAGACCTCTCGTGAAATCCCTAGGCAAGTACAGAATTCCTCTACCATGCTATTTAAATGACGAGGCAATTTCCTTAGCATACTTTGTCTTTCTGCTGGAGACCGTGCAAACGGCATTGACTGGGGGTGACGTCTTCTATTGGTTTGTACAAGGATTCGGCAACATCGAAAGGCTCAGGGACTCCCATTTCGCTCCTATTGACATACCAATAATCCATTCAGTCATCTCATTCGTCGTCCAGGGATGTCTCTGCTACAGGATTTGGACGTTGAACAGATCATCAAAGTTCTGCATGGTGATCGCTGTGGTACGTGTACGGTGTCCCCTTTATCCGAACCTCCCGACTCAGGACTTTTGCATCAAGTTTACAATACTTCAGTCAATTGGGGCAATGTGGGGTGGGATCGAGGCAAGTACCGTGTAACACCTTCGAACTCCTGACACGTAACATATAAAGTTAGTCTATTCTAGCTGGCGGGAAGTACGCGGTTTCGAAGGCAGCACTATATGTACTGTGCCAGGCTTCCATTCCGATCGCTGCATCGTTGATGATTTGTCTCGTTAGTTATGGTCGATTCCGAGCGCAATTGCGGATGTCCTCATTGCGATCGCAATGATATTGCTTGTAAGTGATCGATCCTCCGCACCATTTTTCCTCTTGATATTTGGACATGCCTCGATGATGGTTCCCTAGCAATTACGGACCCGTAGCAATGGAAGTAGATTTTCTAACTTCGTAATGACGCGCTTGGTGCGCCTCACTATAGAATCAAATGCTCTCACAGGTAGATTCTCCTCAATCAGTTCTATACGAACGTTCATCTCACCTCTGATTAAGCTAGCGTTGCTGTGCTTTCTTTCATTCTCTTTGTCGCATTTCCCGTAAGTTGCATATTAACGCGTCTCGTTTCACTTCTGACATTTTGCCTTCACAATAGAATGAGATATATTATGTGTTTTTGTATGTTTTGTCTTGCTATATTGCCTTTCGCCTCTGCTGACATTGGCCAAAGGGTTGGATTCATCGGAAAATTGTAATATTTCGTTTGAAACTGTATGGGAAAATGCTCACAAGAGTTCCAGATATTCCAACACGCTCATGGTGAGCTTGAATAATCGCATCTACTTTCGCGACTACACGGACCGTCCATCGGGGATCCATACGAATAGCAGTCACCCCGCCGAAGGCGACCGGTCTCATCGTTCGGCATTGGCTTCGATTCGCTTGAACCAAGTTGGGTCTCCTACTAACACGACCACAATGGGCAACACTTTCAAGCTCAATACCATTTCCCACATGGGTCTGGAAAAGAGCAAAGGCGACGCTATCGGCATTGCTTCAGACGAAAGCCGTTAGCGTTCTGCCATCACTGCTACTCTGCGCTTCTGAAGGGCCACCCATTTGATATGAAGCCGGCGGGTCGAGCCACGAGTGGAGGATGGTGTGTGACATCGGGCACAGTAGTCCACCTCGGGGTTTTCGTTTTTTTTTTGCGTGGGTCCTATCACGTGGTTGACTTCTCTTATTTGTAATTTGTTACTGGTCTTGGAAAATCACCGGCACGCGCAATGCGTCTTTTCAGCTTTTACTCTAGCTTATATATAACCTAGTGGAGTTGAAGGAATACGGACGGATATAGACAGGTTCCCTTTGATTGACTACGGACATATATAGACAGCCTGTATTTACTGTTCTGAAGGGCAAGCATGCGCGCGCCCGAGCAGCCTGAGACTGCTTCCCTTTCACCGTGGCGCACCCGCCACTCACCGCGTTTTTCTTTATCTCTTAGACACAAACCCTTTTCCTTTCACTCAAAGAACACCTTGTTCTACAGTGGCATATATAGTGCTCATACCCGAATGTTATTAGCATCGAATTGTTCTCGAAAACTCCCCGCCTGCCTTCAGGCATCGTCTCGTCACGGTGTCATCGATGTCATCACTCGTTGTTCCCTCGTGCTTTCTGCCGCTCGAACTCCCTCCGGCTTTGCTCTTGAGGCCTCCGCGTTCCCGTGTAACGATTCTATCACGACGGGCAGGAATGGATAAGTCATGTCTGCTTATGGTCCAATTAATGTCTAATATGCCGACCTCTCCTTATAAGTCACCTTATTTTAAATATTTTATGATATAACCAGTGTTCCTCTCAGTGGCCATTTAATTTCTAATTGTTCGAGTATTCTTATTTAAAATATTGTGACATATAAGGAGATGTCAACTTATTGGTCATTAATTGGACCATAAGCTGACATGACTTATCCAATCCAGATGTTTACCACACCGAGCCTTCCCGCCGCCCTCCGAATAAGCGTCGAGATTGTTTATCTCCCCATCACCGCCACTACGGTCGCTTCCACATCGTGGTGTGGGTATGCTAGAGCTTTTACTGTCGGCGCACCCACAATCTGAACCTGTCTAAACGAGAGGCGCTCCTCCTCGGAGCGCCAGACCCGTCGGTCCATGTCGCACATGTCATGCATGGCCATCCATGTTGGGAAGGAATATTACTGTGTATAGAATTGATCAAGCCTGTTATTAGATCATACGCTCTTAATTTCCCCTTTTACCTTAGCCTTTAGCGCTTAGCTTTAACCACCGAACGTCGCCGCGTCTCCCTCGCCCTCGTCGTCCACGCGCTCGTTGTCGCGCACCTAGAAACAATTCAATAAATTTCCTTCGTTGTCGTCCCTGCGCAGCCGCATTTGCCTTCACTTTCCGCCTTCCCTCCTCTTCCCCTTAACACACCTCGCACATAGAGTACTTGTCTTACTTGTGTATAAAACCCCCCTCTCCTGGCGGCTCGTTGCCTCGCTCCTCTCTCCCGCCTCTGGTCTCAGACGACCTCCAAACTCACAAGCGTGGACTAACCACCTACACTACAGTCACAGGACCGACTGAATTTATGGTGTTATTGTTTCGCGCTGCGACAGCCTGGACAAGCGCATTACCATTCAGCCAAGCCGTGATTATTCCCATATTTATTACATATGTGGTAATGTTGATGATGCTTGAGATGTTGATGTTAATGTTAATCCTGATAACGATGATTGATGATAAAATGTTGAGCCGCTAAGGTAATATATGTCCCCTTGCCGATGCCGCGTTCCGCGGGTTATTTTCACCTTTCCCACATCCTCGTGCGAGACGTGGACGTTCAACGGCGTTGGGTCTACCTCCCTGATGTCTGCCATCCTGCTGAGAGCCACTGGGTCCCCGTCTGTGTCTGGTATCCCGCCAGATATAGTCAAAATGTATGTTGACTTTTGTCTCTGCCTTTGACAATAACCGGAATCGTTCTCTAGAACTTTTCCCCTTGTGCGCCCGAGCTCTTCTGGGCTCTAGTTGTTGACGTTCTAAACCGCACACCAGCTCTTCGGTCCTCTAGTCAATTGGGCATTATATGGCGTCCTTTGCGTCCAGATCTGTACGAGCCGAATCTCATAATCCCAGCTTTCACATTGACCACACTTGCAGATGTGTACAGTTACAACTTCCCAAATGATACACCTCTCGTGAAAATTCTGGGTGAGTACAAGATCCCCCCGCTCTGTCATCTCAATGACGAGGCAATTTCCTTAGCATACTTTGTCTTCCTACTGGAGACCGCGCAAACGGCATTGACTGGGGCCGACGTCTACTATTGGTTTGTAGAAGGATTCGGCAACGTCGAAAGGCTCAACGACTCCCATTTCGCTCCTATTGACATACCAATAATCCATTCAGTCATTTCATTCGTCGTCCAGGGATATCTCTGCTACAGGATTTGGACGTTGAACAGACAATCATCAAAGCTCTGCATGGTGATCGCTTTGGTACGTGTACGGTGTCCCCTGTATCCGAACTTCCTGACTCGGGACTTTTGCATCAAGTTTACAATACTTCAGTCAATTGGGACAATGTGGGGTGGGATCGAGGCAAGCACCATGTAACACCTTCGAACTCCTGACACGTAACATATAAAGTTAGTCTCTTCTAGCTGGCGGGAAGTACGCGGTTTCGAAGACAGCACTATATGTACGGTGCCACGGCTTCCGTTCCGATTGCTGCGTCGTTGATCACTTGTCGCGGTAGTTATGGTCGATTCCGAGCGCAATTTCGGATGTCCTCATTGCGATCGCAATGATATTGCTTGTAAGTGATCGCTCCTCCCCACTCTCGGCCCCTCCATTTTTTTTTCGTGATGTTTGGACACGCATCGATGATGGCTCCCTAGCAAACACGGACGCGTAACGACGGAAGTAGATTTTCTAACTTCGTGATGACGCGCTTGGTGCGCCTCACGATAGAAACAAATGCTCTCACAGGTACATTCTCCTCAACTGGTTCCATGCGGCGGACGTTCATCTCACCTTTACTTAAGCTAGCGTTGCTGTTGCTTCTTTCATACTCTTTGTCGCGTGTCCCGTGAGTCGAATATTAACTCGACTTGTTTCCCTTCTTCTGACATTTTGCCTTCTAAACAGCATTATATATATTATGTGTTCCTGTATGTTTTGTCTTTGCTATATTGTCTTTCGCCTCTGCTGACATTGGCCAAAGAGTTGAATTCATCACGAAACTGTAATATTTCGTTTGAAATTGTATGATAAGATGCTCACAAGTGTTCCAGATATTCCAACACGCTCTTGGTGAGCCTAAATAATCGCATCTACTTTCGTGACTGCACGGACGATACCTTGGGGACCCATATGGTTAGCATCCACCCTGTAGAACACGACCAGTCTCATCCTTCGGCAATGACTTCACCTCGCCTCAGCAAGTTGGGTCTCCTACGTACACGGCCGCAGTGGGCGACACGTTTAGGCCCAATATCATTTCCCACATCGTGGGTCTGGAGAAGATCAGGCGACCCCGTCAGCATTGCTGCAGACAGCAGGTGTTAGCATTCTGCCATCACAGCTGCCCTACGCTTCTGAAGGGCTTTCCTCTCCCCCCATTTGATATGAGATTGTCGGGTCAAGCCACGGATGGAGGATAGTGTATGATGCAGGGTATGGAGATTTTCTTTCTTTTTTTGTTTTGCCTGCATCATTTCACCATGATTTACTCGTATTGTAAAACTTTGTCATGAACAACTTCTTGTTAACGTAACTTGGTCGACTCATCTCGTGCATCGGCGGCCGCATCCGTGTTTCATATCAACACATGTTTGCAAATTTTAATCTAGCGTGTTTACTCTAGCTTATCAGCCTTACGAAATATCCAGATATTACCACAGCGAGCCTTCCCAGACGCCCTCCGAAGAAACGCCACGGCTCATCCATTTTGACTGATGATGGCTTGCAAAGTGCAGGCATCTCAAATGAGTGGAGACCTCTGCCCAAATATTGTCTATGAAGTATAAGGTCAGCTTCCATCGTGTGTCGCAGGGCCGAAGGATGAGAACGCGTAGTTGAATATTACACCGATTAACTTTGAAACGAATAGAATTCTTGCCATCAGCAATTTGAAATCGAGCTCATCTCGGCACGATCCGGCATGCCCTCTCGTGCTCCCTCTCAGAATACAACAAGTCCTTGTCTTGTCACCTCGCGCGTACCGCTCGCCTTCTCCCACCCAATTGCCTCTCGGTGCTCCTCTGAGCCCCTCACATCAGGCACCTGAGGATGTCGTCGTTCACGTTCACAAATAAAACAAGGGAGATAGATAGACAGACGAACAAGATAACGTTCATCAAAGAACTAGTGAGCTCGGAAATCATCCCACAAAATGACCGCCCGCTGATTTAAAGGGGGATTTCCCCCTTCAACCTGAGATCCCGACTGCTCGCACCGACCGATAGAGAATATGTTCCCTCGGCACGCATCCACGACTGGCTCGTGACGTCCCATATCGACAAGTCATATCTGGAGAGCGTGACACAGACCGTCTTCGATTCTCCCGGCTGTAGATCCACGTCCGTGAATCCGCGCAGGACTGATGGAGGCTCTCCCGCCTGCGAGGGGAAGTGCAGATACAGCTGGGATATCTGTGTTTGTTTTGTCGGCATGCGTCAACACACTTAGACGAACGAGATAATCTACGCACCTCTGTTCCTGCAACATTTCCCATGTTCTGCACCGTGAATGATATGTCGTATGCCGGGCGGTGTAACCAGAGCGCTGTAGATACGCCAACGCCATGGGGATTAGGTTTACCGGCCAGCCAGTTCGCCTCAAGTTGGGTGTCCTGGTCCTGCCCGCCATCGACTATCGTGATACTCAAACTTGAGTAACCAAACTTGGTATAACTCAATCCAAAGCCAAATTCGAAACGCGGCTTGATGTTCGCCGCATCAAAGTGGCGATAGTCGACGAACAAGCTGGGAGTATGTAAGTTGCCGTTGCCTGCGGGGGAAACAAACAGAAGAAAAGAACTCACCCCTCGGAATATGTGATGTTCAAAATCTCTTCCGCGTTTCCGCCCTCCACCAGCTGCGCAGGATAGTCACTGGGCGACCTTGCGATCGTATAAGGTAAACGCCCGCTCGGATTCTTGGCACCATATACCACATCGACGAGTGCGTTGCCTGTCTCGGTACCCCCGAGACCAGCCCAAACGACGGCAGTCACGTTCGGGTGGTCGACCCAGGGCTCGAGGATGAGGGGACCAACTGAATTTATGACGACGATAGTGTTATTGTTTCGCGCTGCGACAGCCTGGACCAGCGCATCGCCATTCAGCCAAGCCATGAGATTATTCCTGTGAGACGTGCGTGGCTTTTGTTGAGCAGAGAAGCACAAGGGCTATTGGATGCCTACCTATCGCCCGCGTTGCCGTCCACAGTGGTGAAACCCTCGCCCGAATCGGATTGCAAAAACACCATTGCAACATCTTGTTGCACGGCTGCATTGGCTGCACCATCGAGATTAAAGTCGTCAAAGTACCATGAAAAGGATGTATGATCCTTTCGAGCCCGCGCCTGGAACGCCTCGTAAGGCTATTCAACATGCAACGTGTTAAATAAACACAGCAAGTCAGACGAGCAAAACTAAAAACTAAATGAAAGACAGACCGAGATCTTGTAGGTGAACGATGCCGTTCTGTGCCCAAGTTGAGTAACAATATGGCACAACCTTTCTTCGAAATGTACTCACCCAGATCCCCACCCAACCGCCAGAATACCATCCACGCCACTTTGATAGAGGAACTCATTAGGTCCCGCAATACGCGCTGGGGCCGCATCAGATCCGATCAGTACCAGCTTGCGAGGCTTCCTAAGCGGGAGCGCATCGTTCACGTTCTTCAACAGCACGATACTGGCTGCGTCAATCTCGCGCACAAGCTTTCCGTGGTTATCCTGTACGTCTATATGCTCGTTCGTCGCTTCATCGAGGAGATCGAACGAGTTGAAGTTCGTCGTCGGGTAGGTTGGAGAGTCCTGGCCAACGAAATACCACGATGCGAGGATTCGCGTTGCCATATCGTCCACCCGCTCTTTGGGAATTATCCCTTTCGCCACGTATTCTGTGAGATTTGCACCGAAATACGATGTGCCAGAACCAGGGATGATGTCACCAGGCATGCTCATGTCGAGCCCGGTGATCGCACTAACCGTCGAACGCTGCGCGAACCAATCAGTCATCACGAATCCTTGGAAACCGAGTTCGTTCTTGAGGATGCCATTCATCGTGTTGTTGTTTTCGCAGGCGTACATCCCATTGACAAGGTTGTAAGAGCACATGATGGATGTGATACCAGCCATGACGCTACGCAGGAACGGTGCCACGTAGATCTCATGCTGTGTCCGATCATCGACGTTCGAACTCTCCTCCATACGCTGGTTCTCCTGCTCGCTGTTCCGAGTCAAGATTCCCAAGTGAATAACACGTGACTCGGCAGTGCGAAAAGAGCTTCTTACTTGTTGATATAATGCTTTGCGCAGGCCTGGACACCAGCAGATTGCATGCCGAGAATGGTCTCATATGCTCCAACGCCAGCCAGGAAGGGGTCCGCACCGAAGCCTTCCCAGTTGCGGCCACCTTGAGCTACGCGACCCATATTCATCATTGGACCAAGAACAATGTTGACCCCTTTGCCGACGTGTTCCTTCCCCATCGCCACGCCACGGGCGCGGAGTAGGGAGCGCTTCCATCTACGGATGGAAAATCATGAAATTAAAAGGGAAACCAAATTGAAAAGGTCATGTCAAGGCTCACGTAGACGCTGCGTTGATAGCAGCTGGGAAAACCGTAACGAAATCGGCAGAGCGTACCCCAAGTGGCCCATCTTCGAGACAGAGGCCAGGGAAGTCGGCGACAGGAGATATGTTACCAGTGCAGCGGCCATTCGTATAACCTATACCAGTAGTGATGTTGACCTTTTGTTCGAGAGACCATGTGGCAATCTAGATACCAAATGACACGTCAATAAATGTAACACTAAGTCACGTGATCGTGAACAGCCCGCCATAGTCTTTGCGATGGCCACAGATCGAGGAGAAACGGAGGACATGTACATGCGGGACGGAATTGGGCACAAAAGATGGTGCACTCGGCCACACAGCCAAACAACGATGTGAAGTGTCGCAACGAGTCGGATGACATTATTGAGTTGAGGACACCCACCTTTGCTTTTGCCTTTTTGTATGCTTCCGTCCACGCCAGGGCAAAATTAGGGACCAACGCCGGGCTCTCAACAGGCGGGGGATGTTTAGGTATACTTTCAGGGTACACGTCTGGGATCGGAGGATGGGAGGAGGGTGAAGGGAAGGGTACGAAGATATATGGGGTGGTCGGGATGGTGGATGGCCCCGGCTGTGTGAGCAAGCCGCCGCTTGTGGCTGTCGTAGTCAGTAGAGCCGAGGTGGAAGCGCTCAAGGAGGAGGGCAAGAGCGAGGGCGATACGCTATCGCCGGAGTGAGGCGAATGCGAGGAAGGAGTGACTGGCGAATATGAAGGTCTAGAGGACGTTGACGACGCGCCGGAATGGGTGGGCAGCAAGAACGAAGGGAGAGAAGGTGGCGAGGAGGTGGCTAAGGCCCACTGCCCTGTGCCAAGGAGTAGGACGAACAAGACGAAAGACGGCCGCATGGACACGATACAGTGGGGACAGTGAAGGAGTTCGATGAGTGGACAGGGCGAAAGAGGAGGGGAAGAAAGACGTGTGGGGGCAAGGAACGCACCAGATCAGAAGAGAGAGGAGTCACCTACTAGTAGGTCGCCACGACTAGTACTGTATGGTGCACATAATGCAGGGGAAACCTGCAGGCGAGGGAAGCATCTATGGAAGCAGCTGATTGAAGACGAGTGAGATGCGTTCTTGCGAGGTTCGCTCGTGGGTGGAACTTCCTATGAGCTCGGTATCAATCTCAGACATTGACACAGGCTATTAGTATACGTACAGAGTAGAACCTGTCCTGAAACAAGGCCACGTTTGCTCTCCTCGGCCTTGTGGCAAAATCTACGTTGGCGAAAGTGCGAGAAGTGGACGAATGTTTAACGCTTTTGGCATCTGGAAAGGGGAAGTGTGGACACCAGACAGCAAGCCCTAAATTGTCGGTTAACAGGGACCCATGATTATGATTGTGTTGGATTGGATCTGGTGGAGGTGGTTTTCGATTATCTGTAGCGTGAGAGGAAAGGGCGCCACATTATTTGCTTTATGTAATTTGCTGCCGCATGTGACATCAAGTTTGAAAACAAAGCCATTTTGAGTTGCAAAGTGCCTACATACAGTACAGGAAAAGTACAAGGGTTCTCATTTATGTTTATTAGACGAGGCGTTCCAGGCACACGGGCATGAGCAATCATACATCCTTTTTTTTTGGCTGCCAATGCCGCTGTGCAGGATATCGTAATTGTATTTTGGCAGTTCAATTCGGGCGAGGATCACAGTATATCACCGCGGACGGTAACGTACGCGATAGGCGGCTGCGCGCGGGGGGGCACCATCGCGCCGTGGGACGTACAGAACGCCGCGGCGCGTGTGGTCGTGTACGGTTCGCACGAGGAGGGAGAGCGCCCTGGGCGCGTCGCTGAGTTACAGTACGGCAGCGAGCCAACCATCCAGTCAACGACACGAGCTAGGGTAGAAGTAAGCTAGACCTCCAAAAGTGAAAAACTGAACAGTGAGATTATCTTATCACATCTCAAGCGTTGCGCATCAGTTGAGGAGAAGGCTCGTGGTAGAGAAAGCCAAGCGTGCTTTTGGAAGTCGAAGGTTTTGCGATGTGCTCGGAGAGAAGGCACAAGAGCTCTGGTGAGGCTACAAGTTATCTTAAACAATAAAGCTTAATAAAGAATGGACGTGTTCATTTTTGAGCATTTACAAAACACTGAGACTCGGTCCGTCCCTAAGTCTCTTTTCAACAAACGAGCGGAAGGTAAGTATGTACCTAGAAGATGCACCTTACTCAAAACAGAAGGGAAACAACCAAATGTCTCTGGAATACCCCAAAATCAAATTGTCTGCGGAATTCAAAGGGGCATTGTACCCTTCAACCTGAAATCGCGACTGCTCGCACCGATCGAAAGAGAGTACGTCCCATAGGCACGGATCCACGACTGGCTGAGGACGTCCCACATCGATAGATCGTATCTCGAGAGCGTGATACTGACTGCCTTTGACTCGCCTGGCTGCAGATCAACGTCCGTGAACCCGCGCAGGACCGATGGCGGCTCCTCCGCTCGCACGGGGAAATGCAGGTACAACTGGGGTATCTGTATTTTTTTCGTCAGTAAGACAAGAGCTTTACAAACAAGAGAATAGTTCACGCACCTCTGTTCCCGCAATATTTCCAGTGTTACGCACAGTGAAAGACACAGCGTAAGCCGGGCGGTGCAGCCAAAGCGCCGTGGACGCGCCGACACCCTGAGGGCCGGGCTTACCCGCTAGCCAGTTCGCCTCCAGTTGCGCGTCCTGGTCGGGCAAGCCGGTGACAGCGGTAATGCTCAAGCCCGAGTAATCGAACTTAGTATAACTCAGTCCAAATCCAAACTCGAACCGCGGTTTGATGTTCGCCGCATCGAAGTGGCGATAGTCGACGAACAACCTGCGAATATATTTATCGACACTGTCTACAGGGTGCCATTTGAAGAATGACAACTCACCCCTCAGAATATGTGATGTCCAAGATTTCTTCTCCGTTCCCGCCCTCCACGAGCTGCGCAGGATAATCACTCGGTGACTTGGCAATCGTGTACGGCAAACGCCCGCTCGGGTTCTTCTTGCCATAGACCACATCCACGAGCGCGTTGCCTGTCTCGGTGCCCTCGAGACCGGCCCAGATAACCGCGGTCACGTTCGGGTGGTCGATCCATGGCTCGAGGATGAGAGGACCGACTGAATGTATGACGACGATAGTATTGTTGTTCTGCGCCGCGACTGCCTGGACCAACGCATCGCCATTTAGCCAAGCCGTGAGATTCTTCCTGTGAAACGCGTGAATGTTGATGACCGGCGGGGCGCGACAGGTGTGATTGCCTACCTATCGCCCACATTGCCGTCCACAGTGATGTAACCCTCACCCGAATCGGATTGCAGAAACACCATCGCAACATCCTGTTGCACGGCTGCATTGGCTGCCCCATCGAGATTAAAGTCGTCAAAGTACCATGAAAAGGATGTATGATCCTTTCGAGCCTGCGCCTGGAATGCCTCGTATGGCTATCCAACACGCGTGATAAGCACAGTAAGTCAAACAAGCAGAAGGAATAAAAGACGGACCGAAATCTTGTAGGTGAACCATGCTGTTCTGGGTCCAGGTTGAGCAACGATACGCACTATCCCTCTTCGGAATGTACTCACCCAGATCCCCATCCCATCGCCAGAACACCGTCCACACTACCATGATCGCTGAACTCATTAGGTCCCGCAATATGTGCCGGGGCCGCATCAGATCCGATCAGTACCAGTTTGCGAGGCTTCTTCAGCGGGAGCACATTGTTCACGTTCTTCAAAAGCACAATACTGGCCGTGTCGATCTCCCGTACGAGCTTTCCGTGGTTATCCTGTACATCTATATGCTCGTTCGTCGCTTCATCAAGGGGATGGAACGCGTTGAAGTTCGTTGCCGGGTATTTTGGTGAATCCTGACCAACAAGGAACCAACCCGCGAGGATTCGCGTTGCCATGTCATCCACGCGGGCTTCAGGAATAATACCTTTCCGCACGTAGTCCGTGAGATTTTGGCCGAAGTACGACGTGCCAGAATCAAAGGTGATGTCACCGGGCATTGACATATCCAGCCCGGCCACGGCACCGATCGTTGAATGCTGTGCGGACCAGTCAGACATTACAAAACCTTGGAAGCCGAGTTCATTCTTGAGGATGCCGTTCATCGTGTTGTTGTTCTCGCAGGCGTACGTTCCGTTGATAAGATTGTACGAGCACATGATGGACGTGACGCCGGCCATGACGCTACGCAAGAATGGAGCGACGTAGATCTCGTGCAGAGTCCGATCATCGACGTTCGAACTCTCCTCTGTTCGCTGGTTCTCCTGCTCGCTGTTCTGAGTCTCAGTCATCAACTCATCACAGACGGATAAAGAGTCTCACTTATTGATAAAATGCTTTGCGCAGGTCTGGACACCAGTAGATTGCATCCCAAGAATGGTTTCATATGCTCCAACGCCAGCCAGGAAGGGGTCCGCACCGAAGCCTTCCCAGTTGCGACCACCTTGGGCTACACGACCCATATTCATCATCGGACCAAGGGCAATGTTGACCCCTTTACCGACATGTTCTTTACCCATCGCAACGCCACGCGCGCGGAGCAGGGAACGTTTCCATCTGCGGTCGACCCATGAGGATTAAAGGAAAACCAAAACTGAGACAACCACGTGAGGACTCACGTGGATGCGGCATTGATAGCAGCTGGGAAAGCCGTAACGAAATCGGCAAAACGTACACCGAGGGGTGAGTCTTCAAGACAGAGACCGGGAAAGTCGCCAATGGGTGCGATATTACCGACACAGCGGCCATTTGCCCAGCCAATGCCAGTAGTGAGGTTGACCTTTTGCTCAAGAGACCACGTAGCAACCTACATATAAAAAAGGATGAGAATGACACGTCAATGCGAAGTTGGGGGTCATGCGACACGACACGTTTCACTTTGGCCACAGAGATAAAAGAGAAGTTTTAAGAACATTCGGGACGTAATTTGGGATCAAGATAGTACGCTTGTTTGCCATTTCGGCTACATAGCCAAACTACGCATCACACACTCGATCGTCGGATGCGACGCGACAAAGTCAAAAGACACTACAATATAATGAATACCCACCTTGGCCTTGGCTTTTTTATACGCTTTAGTCCATGCTTGCGCGAAATCGGGAACCTGGGCCGGGCCCTCGACTGGCGGGGGATGGTTGGGTGAAGTCTCAGGGTATACTCCTGGAATGGGAGGCTGCGAGGAAGGGGAAGGGAAGGGCACGAAGATGTATGGAGTAGTTGGGATGACGGATGGCCCTGGCTGTGTGAGCACGCTAATGGTCGTGGATGTCGTAGTCGCCGGCGCTGAGAACGGAGTGCTCGAAGATGTGAACGATGGCGAGGACGAGGGGGAGGTAATACTGGCAGAGGGGGATGAACTAAGAGACGAGCTGGAGTGGAAGGATGGTTGCGAATGCGACGGAGTCACAGTGGTGAGGGACAAATGAGAGGACGGCGACGATGCGCCAGGGTGGGCGGAGGGTGAGGGTGAGGGGGAGGATGATGACGAGGATTTCGCCAAGGTGCACCTCGCACCGAGGATGACGAGTAAGACGGAGGGCAGCATGGACGTGCTGCGGTGCGGTGGAGACTACGGACGCACGGGCGAGCGAGAGGAGGGGTTGGGAGGGAAAGGCGGTGAAAAAAAGGGAAGGGCTATAAGTTGGAGCGACATGGGCAGAAGGACGGTAAGCATGGAAGCAAACTAAGAAAAGAGGCCAAGTCAAATAGTAGTCGATGCCACATGGCACTACTTGGTGCGTTAGCCGATTCTGGAAATAACGGTAACGTAAATAGAGTTCAGCCCACGTGTTGTGCGATTGTGGCACTCTTGATCCGCCGGCCGAACGTTACGCTGTACAGTTGTGCTCTACAGTAGCACTTCGAGTCTAACTTGCATCCCGTACATTTAATTGAGCACTGTAAAACGACTCAAAGGGAAAAAAAAAAAGAAAAAGAGATAAACCGCATGGAAGCCTACCTTTGAAACGCAGCAACCGACGAATTGAAGGAGACACGGAGATTGGGGGGCCTCAGTCAGGCGGTGGGAGGGCAGGTTGCCCATGCGCGAGCGCATGACCTGGTTCTCTTCTCGAAGTGGAACTTTCGAAGCTGGTCGCTCTCACTGTACAGTGTGATACACTCTGATGGCTTGCGCTGTTAATGTGGGTGATATCAACCTCATTCACCAAATCGTGATGTTGTCATCAGGATTACAAACGAACCCGTATCCAAGGCTTTCGGATGGAGGCCCCGATTCAAAGCGGGCATTCAATTGATTCTTCTACTAGTATTCTGTTCCGCGGGGTACTTCACTTCCACTCGTGGACCCCTGGTCCCCTACACGCTTTCTTACAAGTGAAAGGCAAGACATCCTACGATGTCATGTATATAACTAGAACAATGTCCGACATAATCTACATAACAAGCGAGTGGGGTATACAGCGAAATCATGGGAGCGGGAAGTCGCATGCCTTGAAATCGACAATCGCTACCAGTCCACTTGAATGTGGTGACCGTCTTAGCAAATAAGCCGAGTTCGAAAATTGCATGGGCCTTCTAGCAAATACTTGTCCTCCTGAATGAGGAGACGCATACCATTTTGTCAGTACGGTACGCCGGACAATGTGATAGTCCGTGTCTTGTCATAGAAGAAGACAAGCATTTGCCCGTAGTCGCCTCGATTGTCCATAAAATGACGTCCCTTGACAAACGTCTGCAGAAGAGGTTAGAGAATTCCTGTTGACCGCGAACGACTGTGTTGCGTTTAGCGTAGCCAAGTTCTGAAGCAACTTAACAACAAAATCATCAACAGGACCGGACCATAGGTCAGTGAGGGTGAGCGAGAGAGAGTTAATGGGTTCAAGTTCGTGGTTGCTGAACAAGCAAAGTAACACGCAGGCAACCCCAACAAGAAAAGATCAAAGTCACGAGACCCAGATCACCTTGGGGAGGCTAGACTATAAATTTTTGTTATTGTTATTTGCTCTACGTTTCTGAAGCAGTCGTTGCTGGCTCAAGAATCCTAGAGACAATTTATACCATAGGTTGGAGAGGGAAATGCGATGAAAAGGTTGGTAGAAAAACTGGGCGGGCACTAAGGGGGCCCGTCGTTGTCGACGCGGGTGAATGCAAGTGGTCCGAAGTGTACGATTCCGATGTTGTGAAGCCGTGTGAGCAGGGTGGAGTGAGAGAGGAGAAAGGGAGAAATACCAGGTCAGAATCAGGAGTGGGTTGAAATCAAATTCTGGACCTTATTATACGCAAGTTTATATTTCACACGACTGACACTCCTTTCGAACGAGTTCTAGCCCCTTCCTCGGCTTTACGAAATCGTTCTCCCAATTCGGCAAGATACTTTACTTTTCGCGCGATAGGCTCGTTGGACGTTAAGGGCGCGGGAAGGGGCCTTTCCCTTTGCCTCTCCTCATTTTGAAATTGTTTCTCACGTGTCAAACCCTAACCTAATTATGGGGTCCGCTTTAGCTGGCAAGATCTCACCGTCTGTGCTTGTACTATCTCTCGATAAACAAAATGGCTGAGGGTCTCATTGTCATTATATCGTCCGATCACAAGGTAGAACCGTCAATCAAGTCCGTCCTTCTTCGATCGACAGCATTGCGCAAGCCCACGACGTTGGAGGTGCGCACCTCCGCCTCCACCCACGCGGCGCACAGAGTGAGCGCCCTTGTTATTGTTTTCTTAGCAGCAGATCCGCGGCGCGCCAGATATCGTGTCTCGTGGCTCTCAGCGGCTCGCAGCACCTTGCTCTCTGCGACTCGGAGCCCTCCACCCTCCGCCAGAATCCCACCCCCCGGGCCTCCGCCCGAATCTCTCGCGCCGCACGTCACCCCGATCCTATGTTTCTTGTTCACTGCTCTTCCAACAGCCGTCAACCTCCACGCCGCCTCTCGCGCACGCTCCTGATCGTCCGTGAGTGAAGTGAAGGACGTGCGCACGATCGCGGAGGACTTGGTCGAGGATGGTAGGCAGGTCGCGGCCGAAGATGTTGGGGGTAACAAAGCGATGGACAAGTAGGGCGGAGACTGGTTGGCCGATGAGGTGAAGCGTAAAGGTGGGCCTGGGAACGGCCCTGACGCGTAAACGTCTGCAACACTGGTTCGCTGGCTACCTCGGTCAGGATGCTCTCTTCTTTGGCAATGACTTCGCTCCCTAACGCGATAATCTTTTGGCAGGGCTATGATACTGTATTGGTACTTATCACATACATTCACAAAATGGGGAAGTTCGGTAGAGCATACTATATGCAGACCGCACCTATCACCAGGACTCCAGGTACACTAAGTACTGGCGAGTTCCATTCGAGATAGACAGCAAGTTCCTATGAAAATTCCTTTCTGATGCCCCTAATCTAGAACCTGTCACCTTCACTGAATATCGCGTTACACTGCTGCCGTATTTGAACTTCTTCAGAAGCAAGCCCTGGCCTCTTCCTCTCATCGCCGAAGTTCATGAAGGTGCTCGAGCCGCCAGATATAATTACAACCCCAAAAGCGACCGCAATCCTGACGGAGAACCCTGCGCGCTCCTCTCTTGCCACATGACCTCCCCAACAGACTCGTTTCTTTCTACCAACGGCAGGGGGTACACAAGATTAATTCGGGAGACTTACGTAAGTATCGACTTGTGGTTTGACAACAAGAAAATCATCATCCGCGCCGTCCTCAATGACAACAGGGCCTACACCGCCTACACAATCCACAGGTCTGTCCTTATCTCACACTCGACTCGGAACGTCTTCCGCGACCTATTCGACGGTCCACGGGCAGTATTTGATATCGCCTCGGATTGATACGACGGCCTGCCTGTGCCCAGCTTCCGGACTCCCCGTGAAAGGTGAACCACTTTTTGAAAGCGCTCTACTTTCTGGAGTGAGCGTGTACCACACCTCGAGCCGAATGAATACGCGTCTCACTGGCTGGGCTTGCAGGGAGACACATTGTCACGGCCCGATTTCCTCCCCGTTCTATGAAGGCATTTGCAGTGGATGGGCTTCCCGTTTGAATATGTCGGAATCCCTCAAGTTCAATTCGCGATGAAGTAGGACGTCGCACCCCTTCGAGGCCAGATACTCTATGTTCGAGACACACATGGCCGCAATATCTATTCGACTGGGACTACCTACAGAAGCGGACGGAAGATTCTTGCAAAGGTCTGCTTGCGACAGGGGGGCTTCGATCTCTCCTTTGCGCATCCCGAACCATGCACGTCTGTAATTCATTTTTCCCTTACACGCAACGTGCATACGCTTGGTTTCTAACGGGATTAAACGTCTTGGCGTAAATATACGATCTGTTACGCGTGCACGAGGCGATCGCGCCGAGCCCACATGAGCGATTCCGTCTCGCGGACCTCTCCGTCTTGACGGCGGAGGACCTCCGGCAGCTTACGCAACGGCGTGGTGCTCTGCTAGGGATGTTCCTCGATCACCAATCTGTTCCGTCGTCCTACCGCACGACGATATACGGGTTGATGTTCTCGCCGTAAGTTCACGCTCCCACAGCTGAAAGTGCGCATTCTAGGCTTTGGTCTATTTTTCTCTTGTGTACTCTCAATGTCAGGCCTGGGATCGAACCGGCTACAAAGTCCACTTGTTATACGACAATCAAGAAACCGACATAATGCACCTTTTTGGTGCAACTACACGGTAGCATAGAGAAAAAACATCGACTACGATTTCCAGCTCCCCAAAACTCCAAACTTCACTTGATTCGCGATAGCTACCCCAAACTTCCCAGATCGCGCCATATCTACAAGACGTTGATCGGGACGCAGTTAACGGCGATGAGGGAGGGTCCTGGACATAGGATAGTTAGCATTGGCGGGAACCGACAGCTCGTACACAGGAGATGACAGACCCTGGTAAGTGTCTTGGCAACAAAGCTGCTGGGAGTTACTACACGGCGTATTAGCCTCTGCGTAACACACGGAGACAATCACTCACCAATTCCCTCCGCTGAGGACGCTAGCACAGTTCAGCCCGTCAATGAGGTTGCCATTCAGAATGGAGAGAAGAAGTCCGATGACACCCAGGTCAGGGTTCTTGGAGTTGGTCCACGTGTTGCAGCAATACCTGTCCCCTCCATCGCACTCGTTGGTGGGTTGAGGGGATGGGGGGGGATAATTGTCCCTAGCCACCGGAATGGTGGAGGCGACGACGCTGCTGGCCGCAGCGAAAGCCACGACGAAAGAGAAGAGAGGCTTGTAGAACAGCATTGCGGAGACTAGTAGTAGAGGACTGTGGTGATAAAAAGCTTCCTTAGGAGCTGGGGAATGGGAGGGAGATGGGCTGCCCTTTTATAAGTTTTTGACCTCCGTGGTGGACCAATGATAATTAGGGTCTTTACGAATGCATTTCTGTTGAACAAGTGACCTTGTAATTTGTCTAGGTTTACGGTGGAAGGGCATCACTGTCCACGGAGTGAGTACCGCGTCAAGACGATCCGTATCATCGGTGCACCTAGAAGACACGCTTGGAGAAAGTCAATTTGCATTAAGTTCCGCGACCCTTGATCCGTAGCTTGGTTTTCAATTGAATACGTCACATCCATCAGATACAACGTTTTCCTTGAACGTACGAAGTCTGTATGTATGTCATGTAAATATCACCTAGAATGGAAACCATACGCAATGACAAGCGTGGGTAGTTCACATACCTCGGTCAAGGGATATATTCAAACTTCAGCACATCGCGTTAGGATACAGTACTGTCCAAATACCAATGGTGCGGCATTTTTACGCCGTCGGTGGGGTATTAATGGAACTGCCCTAGAGAGGGGGTAAGTAGGGGTTAATGCAATGCTTACAACCAAATAGTGCGCAAGATTGCTTCCATTGACCTTTAGTTCACTAATAGCCAAGAAAACCAACAATAAAAAGCAGTGAGTCGCCATGCATGTACGTTAATTCTCGATTTATCGCCCTATATTGGTCGTTTAACACTGTGTTATGCTGTAAAGCATCGCGATCCCCAAAGTAGTAGCATCCGTGACATGACGCTCCAGTTTGCGGGGTTCTAACCTGGCTCTACAAAATCATGGCAGGTTGTATCGCCTAGCCGCTATGTATGTATTGAAATAAAGTACTGATGCCAGTTCGACGCCCGAAGAAGAAACCCTAGAAATGACATTTGTTAGCACGAGTCATGAGCGCTGAGCATACCTCTCCCACGAGCAACAACACGTGGGATAACCAACCAGACATGATCAATATGTGCACCAAATTACACGGCCGGCCGGACATACCAAGTGAGATTTATTCCTCGCCCACAGGCTTGACAGAGTACAGAGTGTACAGAAGGAAGATGGCAGAGTGTAGTGCCAGTGGATTTTGTGCGCCGTAAAGCAGAAGGGCCGAAGCTCAACACGTGCTCAACACGGGACACGGTGATTTAAGGTTTCGCTAAAAGTGCCCGGTAACTACAGTAGTGATGCCAGAGACTCCGGCGGTAACCAACCAAGGTTGCATGACGGCCCTTTCGTGGATAATTCAAAAAAAGACGCACGGCAAACTAATATTTCAACTCCTCCGTTTATTCGGGACTTCTTGAAGCAAGCCGCATGTGTTGCGAAAGAATTCTAACCGACACAGCGTCGGGAATAGCCGTCATTTCGGAGGGAAATGCTACGGGGAAGGGTCGGTGGAATGGAAAGATTGGCGGGTACAATGCTGGACGCGTTGACGGCAAGAGATGATGACGAGAGGAGTCACGGACGCAAGTAACAGGCAAGGTCAACAAAATTGTCGTGGCATGCGAGATAAGGGTCCACTGTGCTGGCAGCTGCGATGGTACGAGAATACCAAGCCAGGAAAACGACAGGGTGTTCCCAAGTGGGAAAGGATGCGGATATACCATGGGGATAGAGTCCTCTGCGCCAAGGGCAAGGCGTCTTGCCGCATTGGCAGTTGGCAGCCTTTGGCGCAGAGCCGCAGTTAGCGAGGACAGAAAGAGTCAAATGAATCGAAAAAAATGACCCTCGGATCTCTCAGGAAGAGGAAATGTCCCAGTGGTGTTTGAAATTGGCGTTTGGCGCCAGGACATACGTTTCCAGTGGCTCGGAACGCCCGGCGCAGCTCCAACCTTTGACATGAAGAAGCCTGAGGTGCGATGATGATGGCGGTTTGCTCCAGTCGGGAACAAGGTCCAATACAGCTCCAGAAATTTTGATATTGCCCGCCACTAGATTAAATCCAATGTCGTTAGTGAGGAGCAAGTGCAAGAGGATGTCCATGATGGGTGGATGCCAGTGGGTGCCACGGTAAGAATTGTGACGACTGGGATGTTCAGGCACGCGCACGTGCGTTGAGCGTAGAAGCCTCCAGCAAAAAAATGGTGTCCATCTATTTGTGCCCAACGGCGGTTCCGGAAGTTTCGTGTTTGGGCCATTTCTGAGTCGAAGAACTAGCAATCGAAAAGGGTTTATCGGAGGCTCCTTGAACCACTGCTTAACTCCGCATTTTCAGTCCTCACACCCGGGCTCCGGCCCGGCTACAGCGCGTCAAATAGGGCTGATGGTAAATCTCCTGCTATTTGACACCTTCCCAGTTATCGTAGTTCGTAAGTAAATAAATTAAGACTGGGAATAAAAGCGCTTTCCAAAAAAGAAAAAAAAGAAAGGCCCGAACACACAGGACGAGAGCTTAGGCTTAGTAGCCTGAGGATCGTCTAGAACCGCTACAACGTCTCTCGACACTAGTATGGTAGTTGTGACCGGCACTCGGTTCAACAGGTATAACCGAGGTAAGCGATGGGAACCGGACCACGGAAGTGTAGGAATACCCAAGCCGGGTTACAAGTTAGGAAGTGAATACTGCCCATGAGTCGGGGCGAGTCGTTTATAAACGCGTCGTAGTGTATCATGTCGAGCCCAAGTTAAATCTCCTGTCTTCTAGTCTCAATACACCGTGTTTGCACTCTCTCATTAAGTCTAGTTTCACCAGCGGTGACATTAGATTTAACTTCTTTTTCTCTATCGTGGCAAGCGGCAGCAAGGAGACGCTGTCTACCATAGTAACCATATCGGGTAGGGGCCCGACGACGAACCGACTTCTCTCGAATGAAGAAATCCGTGGCACACGACCAAACCGACGAGTAGTCTGGGTAACCAAGGACCAGACCGACCTCCCAATCGACGTTCAAGTTCTCTGTGCAGACGACGACCTTGACACTACAGATTTGTTCACGGTTTGCCACTTTGAAGGACAGTGGCATAGCATCCAGTGGAGCAAAACCAAGCAACGATTCCACTTAGGACACGTATATCCAGAGATCGACGAGTGGAACATTGATTCAGACTCCGAACACGAAACCGACGAAAAAACGCAGAGCGACAAGGACGAACCGATTGACAATACTAATCGCCTCATATGAGCAGCACCCGTTCCAATAGCCATTACCAGTCCCTCTTGATCGTTCCAAATGTCGACCACAGTAACCACCACCGCCACACATGCAGCCACGGCGTCTTCTTCTCAACCAGCCCCTGCCGCTCCCCCTGCTCCACCAACAGCAGCAGACGTACAGAATATATTCAACAATGCACTCCGACGACAACCTGGAGGAGGAGGCCCTCCCGGAGGCGGCACAGGACCACCCGGAGGAGGACCACCTGGAGGAGGACCAGCGCCCCTTGGCGCAGTTCCAAACGCAGCGCTACAACCAGTAGCAGTCGCTGCCGATGCTAAAATGATGGGTCAACCACCCCCGATCTTCCTTGGCGACCGAACGAAAGCAGACGACTTTGTCGACCAAGTACAAGGATACCTCCACCTAAATCACGATGTCACTGGATTCAATTCTCCGATAAAGAAAATCGCTTTCATGCTTTCCCACATCCAAGGAAGTGAGACGAATGCATGGAAACGTGACATGGGCAACATGCTCGATGGCCTGAATCCGGCTGTCGATAACATCCCTCTCTTATGGGAACAGTTCCTTCAGGAATTCCGAATCCAATTCCAGGACACCCAGCGAGGGAATCGAGCCCGCGCACAGATTGAAAGCCACCGTATGAAGTTCCCCAAGATCGACCAATATATTTCCTCCTTCGAGGAACTCGCTCGCACTGCAGGATACACGCAAGGCGACGAAGCAACCATGCACTATTTCATTAAGGGGCTATCCCCCTCTGTCATGATTGACGTATTGAAACTACCAATGCCTCTGACGTACATGGATATCAAGCAACGCGCTATTGACAGCACTCATTCGCGGATGCTAATTGATGATATTCTCGGAAAGCGTGGATCAGGGCAAGGTCGAGGCCGAGGTCAAGCTCCACGGTTTGGATCTTTCGGACGTGGCCAGCAGCCGTACCGACCATTTTTCCAACAGCAAAGACAATCCCAAGGACCTCCGCAGCAGCAACAG